>Ga0208132_1000225_pt1 | contig 27165 bp, 27 predicted proteins | sample ETNtaG_16_FD_185785 | JGI IMG/M metagenome (GOLD analysis project Ga0208132, IMG submission 185785) | Marine microbial and viral communities from oxygen minimum zone, Eastern Pacific Ocean - ETNP201406SV199 (SPAdes) (version 2) | ecosystem: Environmental > Aquatic > Marine > Oceanic ... | reverse complement strand
AAGATATGCAAGAAATGATGAAATTGGAACGCCTTATTGCATAACTATTGATTTTGACAGCTTGAAAAAGAATGACTGCACTCTAAGAAACCGTAACACTACAAAGCAGGTAAGGGTTAAAATCAAAGATTTGAAAGATGTAGTAACAAAATTACTCAATAGCAAATAATCCATAAATTTTATATATGCTGCTTCTTCTCTATTTAATATGGCAATTAAAGACTTAAAAATAAGGCAGGGTAATGTAGATGTTGTAGTTGATATTGTTGATGTTGGAGATGTTAGGGAGTTTGAGAAGTTCGGAAGACAAGGAAGAGTTGCAACTGCTGTCGCTAAAGATGAAAGCGGAGATATCAAGCTTACCTTATGGAATGAGCAGATTGATCAGGTAAAATCGGGTGATAAAGTTCATATAACTAATGGCTATGTTTCTGAATGGCAGGGAGAGCCTCAACTAACAACGGGAAAGATGGGTAAACTGGAAATTGTTGGAGAAAGTAAAGAAGTTAAGGAGGAAATGACAAGCCCACCTGATGAAGAAAAGGATAAGAAAATATATGAAGAATCCAAAAAAAGATTGGAGGATGTTGAGGAAAAACTTGAAAATGAGCCAGTTTCTGATGTGGAAGATATTAAAGATGAGTGATTTGTAATATGTCGGGAATGTATATTGGGTAATTCTTGAAAAACCTGTTGGACAAGGTTAACCAGCCCTTCCAACTGTCGTACAATACGATCCTAAAACAGAAAATAGTCAAGAAGTTATATCCAGTTTTGAAAAAGACGGTCTGAAAATTGTTTATCATAATTCAAGTTTTCAAGGATTAGTCAAAGTTATATCTGAATTTATGCCTGGACATTCTAGGGGAGATATAGAATCTATGATAAGACCAGGTTTAGATGATTCACAACCCACACATAGAATGTCATTAAGCGAAAGTAATTTAAATTAAATCTTATTCTAAAAACCTTAAAGGGGACTGTAGCTCAGACTGGGAGAGCACTACGCTGAAGACGTAGGTGTCCTGGGTTCAAATATCCTGGAGGGAGACTACAAATCCCTCAGGATTTGAGAGTCCCAGCAGTCCCATTTATTTTATCTTCTTAACTAAAAGAACTTGTTAATATCTGAGAAGCAACCATATTGAATATTAACATAACAGCAAGGGATATGAAACAGTATAGTAACGTGCCATTTATTAAATTTTTACCTAACTCATATCTTTCATTTAGTTTATCAGAGCCGTTTTCTATTCCATTTACAAAAATTGTTAATATGTAAACTATTTGAACAACATAAATCCCAATTACAATTTGAAAATAATATGTTGGAATTCCATCTCCAAATAGTCCGGTCAAACCTGCTTGCTGTCCAACACCTTCTGCTGTAATAGCTTTTAACTGCACTCCTAATTTGCCAAGAATCCCACTCACCATCGATGTAAGTCCAGTGACAATCCCTGCTATTGCTGGCGTCAAGAACTTAATCTGAGAATTCATTGAGGATATTATCTCAGCCATCAAATCTTTCAGTCTTTCATTAACACTATGGATCTCTTTTATGTACCTGGAAACATTCATTAGAGCCTGTGCTGCTACAATTGGGCCTTTTTTGACCGATTGTATCAGGACTTTCATTGAACTTTCAATTAAATTTGACGGGAAACTTAGTAAGGCGCCATGCTTGGGATCAAATATTGCCTGTTTGATTCCCATTCCTAACCTCCTTATGTTTGTGCTTACAAGCTTAAAAAAAGAGCCAGATACTGTTCCTTCCATTACATTTGCTACCTTACCAAAAGCTATCTCTGCAGGCAAGCCATCTCCTAACCTGTTCCCTAATTGAAATAATGCAGATGCAAATTCCAGCTCAAGTTTTTTGGCCCGCATCCTTATCTTTACCAAATTCTTCGACCTTAGCATATAGAAAATGCCAATACCTAAGCCTAAAGCTAATATTATTGATAGGCTTAGAATGGATGCACCAAGTCCATATGGCCCTATTAGTTCTCCAGTTGTGACACTTTCCCTGTAGCCCAGCAGGCAAAACTTTCTGCCGCATATACTTAACAAATCTTCCCCGCCAAAACCTATATCAGAAAAATCAATAGCATGGAGTATGATGGGGCTAAGACCAAAAATAAATAAAATTACCCCTATAACTATGCTAAAGAAAATTGGGTTTATTGAAAATTTAAATTCTCCAAGCCCAATTACCACATTCTTATATTTTTTAAGCTCTGGATTTTCTTCTGATATGTCTGTCTGTCCATACCCTGTTGGCCTTCTTGAGAGAATGCTCTTGCCCATATAATAAACTCCTATAGGCAATATTATATTGTATAAAGTAGCTATATAGTACCATTTAAAGCCTTCTATAAAACTTGCGGCAAGAGGCAATATGACAAGGCCCAAAATAGGCAGAATTACTCCCAGCATATGTAGCATTGTTATTGGGCTTTGCAGATTGTGGGCATAATGAAGCATCTTCTCGTAAGTCTCACTTAAAATAACATCTAAGGATTTATCTAAGGAACTTAATCTGCGCTCTTCGCTTGCTTCATAAAGAGAACCTTCGATTAAGTGGAATGATTCAATGAACTCAAAATTCCATTTCTTCCATGTCTCTAGGTATACATCAAGGCTCTCCCTGACACTTTCATATTTTTCTGTCTCAACATCCCAGAGAATCTTTTTTAAATCAAGACTTAAGGGTGCTGCTAAGTGGTCAGCAGCAAACTCTATTGCGTTTTCTAAATTGCTTGTATGCCTCATGTAGGTTACAATATAGAATACACACAAAACCATCTGGTTGCTTGCTTTTAAGCGCCAGTTGTTTGCTATATAGCTTGGCAAATTTCTTAAGGCTGCCATCAAAGATAGTCCTATTATTACAAAGAAAAAAACAAAGAATAGTGATTGGAAAATAAAATAAGAAAATAAAGACCCAAACAACATTATAAGAATTGGGGCTAAAAGTGAAAGAGAAACAACTCCTGAAGGAGTAATATTTAAGTGTGCTATACTTATATCCCCCTTAATAGCTTCCTCCTTCTTTTTATTCGGCTTTATTTTAAGTATTTTTTCGCTTAAGTTACATAATTTCTCATATAGAGTCAAATGCCGGGGCATAGCTTCTTTCTTGAATTGCATATACTCCCTGGATACTGCATTAGGCTGGTAAGTTCTTGCACCCAGCTCTTTCTCTATCTCTCTTTTATAAGACTCTATTAAGTCCTGCATTTTTTGCTTTTGACTTTTGCTTGGCATTTGAAGAACTAATTTCACCTCTTTTTTGATTTATTTTTTTATTTCATATTCATTTTCTTTATTGTCGTCTTTAACCATTCATTCCAGTCAAAAAAAATCCTTTTGCTGTCCAAACTACCCACTTCTTCCATAATCTTGTCTGATATTTTATGAAACTCATCATTTGCCAGCACAACAAAGTCAGCCTCAAGCAAATCTAACATATTAGCTTTTTTAGCAGCTTCTATCAACGTTTCCTTTATTTTTGTTCTCAATAAAATATTATCCCAGACTGCATCCCAGCTTCCTGCCCATTCCTTGACATTTCCAGCTATATTTTTTAAAATCTCACTTTCTCCGTTTATTAAGCTGTCTGTTGGCTCAAGCTGATCTGTCCTAGTGTCATATTTCATCAAATCAGTAAACCCATTTTCCAACAAGGGGTCATTTTCCCAGTGTTTCCTTACCTCGGTTATTTGCGTAGCCCTGCGCCACCTATGCAGCCCATCAGGGCTTCTTATAGGATTAGCAACAATAACAATATCTGTTGCCTTGAAGCTCGTCTTTGGAACATGGAGATCATTAACAACCCTGTCAAAAACCCCATAAGGGCTGTCTCCATGTATTGTTCCGGCAACGACATTTGCTAACGCACCTATGCGCATTGCCTCATACAAGGCTAACGCTTCTTTGCTTCTTATCTCTCCAATAATCAAAGCCGAGTCACCCATTCTTAATGTTGTCCTTATGCCCTCATCAGCAGGCACTTCTGCAGAACCTTTTGTTAAAGCAGCAGCAACCTTCATAGGCTGTATATTATAACCTAGTTTTCTTAATGAACCAGTTGGGAGCTCTAGAGTATCTTCTATTGTGATTATTCTATACTTCCTCATTAATTCTACAAGCAAGGAACCTAATAATGCTGTTTTTCCAGCCGATCTTGTGCCTGCTACAAGCAAGGTTCTGTTGCCATCAACCAAGAAACTCAGCAAGCCTGCTGAGAGTGGGCTTATCATCTTATTGGCAATAAACAATGGCAGAGTCCATGGCTTGTCCCTGTGTCTTCTGAAAGCATAGGCAAGGCCATAAGGGTTCAAAGGCTGCCCTATAACAGCTACTCTTGCATTCGCTCCTGTAACCCTTAACTCTGTATCCAGAATGGGATTTGCCTCATCCAAAGGTCTTCCAGACATAAGCCTTAATTTTGTAGCCCATGACTCAGCTTCTGTGGTTGTAGGAATTATGTTTGTCTTGCAATCAGTAAAATCCTGGTGTACAATAAATATAGGGACATCACCAATCTGATTATTTATTGTTATGTCTTGGATTTTTTCATCTTGCAGTAAAATCTCAATTAGGCCAAAGCCTACTGTGTATCTTACAAGAATTCCTGTTAACTGTTCAAGTTCAGCAGAGGTTAGACTTATGTCTTTTTGAGCAGCCAGTTCATCAATAAGATCTGAGCCTACATTAAAAAAAACCTGCCGCATTCTGTCTGGCTCTACAAATTCGGTTTTTTTTGGTTTGTGCTCTGCCATTATCTTTCTTGCAGTATCTAAAATCTCATATTTTTCCTCACTTAGCTTGAACTCAGGCGGCATCACATGGTAAAGATATTGGACTGTATCAGGAAGCTTGAATATAGTCACATCTATGTCCTTGCCAACAGTGTAACTGTCAATCTCCTCAGCATCATGTGGAAAAGTTGCCATCAATTTTGTAAATAAGAAATCTGGCCTTACAATTGCAGTAAAAATCCTTCTATAGATTTCTCTGTTACCAACCTTATGCCCTGCAAGATGAGGCTTTGTTAATGAAATCAATCTTGTTTTCTCAAGAAGATTTATTATGTAATCAAGGATCTCGACATATTTGTTAGAGCATTTTATGAACACATTATCCAACGATTTCTCTGCTCTTATCCTTTCATCTCTTGCTATTCTTATTAATTCTACATATGCTCCAATAGAATCAGACTTTAGAAGGTTAGATATAATATCTTGAACAGCAGAATACCAGCTGTTGACCCATCTCGTGCATGTTGTATCAGAAAGCAAAGCCGCATAGCCGAAAATATCCTTTCTTCTTGTTAGTTGTATGTATAATTTTGCTATTTCCCTGAGCATAGACGTTTGACTGTAGTCATACTCATAGTTCCTTTTTTGAATAAAAACAATTTTAGTTGCATCCCTTACCTCAATTAGCATGTCACATGTCTTTGACATTACCATAGGATCATCTTCTATAGAAGGAACTCTGGTGTAGTCTTCTAAATTGACAGAAAGTATTACATCATCTCCTTCCCTTATTACATCATAAGAAAAGGGTTTTTTGTTGTCGAATAAAGCCATTTTCAATCTCCATTGTTTATTTTTAATTATTGATCAGTTTTTCGTCATTGTTTTTATTGAACCATTTTATTGATTTTTTGCCTTATTGTTTTTTAACAGATCTAAAGCTATCTCTATCAGATGAGATTTATTCCTATATTTCTTTCTGTCCTGCAACTCTTTTTCTATCCACTTAATGAGTTCAGCATCAATTGTCGCGCTGATTGGTTTTTTCATTTACTTAAACATATTATAAAATATATTTTAAACTATTTCATATATATTATAATATGATGGTATTTAAAGGTTTTGGTTTTTGTTAAAAAACAATGAATAAATTTAAATATAAATTAATCTATCTAAGAAAATGTTTGATTACTATCTTGAAGAAAGAATAGCACTAGAATCTATAAAAGGGTATAAATTTCTGGAAAAAGAAGTTGGCGAAATAATGGAAGAAAGAGATTTATGTAGGATAATAGGGCAGGGTTTAAGAGATTCTTTTTATGCGCTTCAAATTAATCATATAAGATGGTTGGCCAGACTAAATAAAAAAGAATTAACATCAGAAACTAAACATACTGATATTATACACACTTTAACTAATAGAACTATAAACTTTCCAAATGATCTAGCAGTAAGAGCTACATCTAATTATTTTACTGCTATGTATCATTTTGTTACAAAAGAAACACAAGAAAAAATGATTGATAATTTAGTCCTTGATGTAACTAATGAAGTTCCATATGCGGGCATTGTTTTGACAACTATACTTAAAAGCCACTATGATACTTTTATTACAAAACCATATTATAGAACAAACCACAGTTGAATTAAAATATTCTAAACCTTACCTAAAAACAGCTCAAACTTCTTGTCCCTTACTTTCTCCTTGCTTGTAAATTTATGTTTTTTGCTTGGTTTTTCATGTGAAATCTTCATCTGCTGTGCACCGACTACTTCTTTTATCTGGGGTAAGAATATGTTGAGTGTATCTTTGAGTTCTTCGTCAGTTTTTACAAATAAGGAGATTCTGTCTTTTTTTTGCAGTCCTGCTTTTTTTCGTAATTCTTGCACGCGCCTAATAAGTTCGCGAGCATAACCTTCTGCCTCCAATTCTTCATCAACATCCTTGTTTAAGTAAACAAAGCCATTTTTGAAGTTACACTCTATATAAGGTTCAGGAACTTCTCTTGTTACAATCAGATGCTCTTTTACAATATTTACTTTTTCTTTACCTAGATTTATTGTAAATTTCCCTTCTTTTTCGATATGGGTTAAAATAGTTTCAGGGCTTTCAGAAGTAAGCTTTGCTATTATTTGCGGTGCTTTCTTGCCAAAATCAGGGCCTATTTGGGAATAATCTGCCTTTATGTTTTGTTTTATTCCTGACAATGATTGTTGTATATCCAGTTCTCTTATGTTGGTCTGTTTTTTTATTATATTTTTTAATTTTTCAACAGCCTTTATTGTTTTTTCATCCTTAGTAACTACTATAGCCTCCTGCAAAGGCCACCTTACCCCCATTTGTACTTTTTCCCTTAAATGCAAAATAACCTGCGTAACATTGCTTATTGTACCCATCTCATTTTCTAATTCCTTATTTATTGCTTTTTCATCATATTTTGGCCATTCAAAATGATGTATGCTTTCCTCTTCCAACCTAAACTCTTTCTTTAAATTCTGATATATTTTTTCTGTAATAAGGGGGGCAGTAGGTGCAAACAATTTCAGGCATTCGATAAGCACTTGGTATACAGTATAAAGAACCACTTTCTTATGGTCCCCTATAGATTTGTTCCTAGTCAGTTGAATATAAATTCTGCTCAGACCCAAGAATAAATCTTCAACCAACAACGGTATTTCATTTAATTTATAACCATCATATAACTTGGTAATTTTCCTTATTGTCGAGTTAAGCTTGGAAAAAATATATTTTTCTTCATCAGAATAGAACAAATCCTTTTTTATATTTCTTAATTCTTTGGGATTTGCATCTGCATTCTTCGCTAGATCAATTAAATAATTGTGCAGATTCCACAAAACTGTAAGATTTCTATACTTAACTTTCATATCATCAAAGTTATAATTTAGGTCTAATCCTGGATTTGCGCCACCTATAGTATAATATCTTAAAGTGTCTGCACCATATTTATTTATAACTTCTCCTGGCAGGATATAATTGCCAAGACTCTTTGACATCTTCCTGCCCATAGCATCATTGACAAAGCCATGCATGTAGACAGCATTAAAGCTTCTTTTTCCCATAGACAGCATTGATGCAATATGAAGAAGATTAAACCATCCTCTAATCTGGTCTTTGCCCTCTAAAATAAAATCAGGAGGAAAATATTTTTTGAAACTATCTCGGTCGTGGGGAAAATCTAAAGAATTCCAAGAAACAGTGCCTGCGTCTACCCATACATCAAGAATATCTGGGACACGCTGATATTTCTTGCCATCCTTTTCTATTACAATTTCATCAATCCATGGAATATGTGGTTCATCAACTTTTTTTCCAGAAAACTCCTCAAGATCTTTAATAGATCCAACAACAATATAATCTTCAGGATTATCAACATTTCTCCATATTGGTAATGGGGTGCCCCAATAGCGCTGTTTAGAAATCGAATTGTCCCTTAAATTTTCAAGCCATGAGTTAAAAGCATTATAGCCGGCTTTTGGAACCCATTTTATTTTGTTGTTCTCTTTTATAAGGTCTTCTTTAATATCTTCTACTTTGAAAAACCACTGTTTTGTTGTCCTAAAAATAACAGGTTGATGGCTTCTTTGGCCGTGGGGGTATTCATGCTCTATCTGTGTCTGGGCTACTAAAGCACCTTTTTTGTCCAAATCTTTTGTAAAGCTTTGGTTGTCTTTTATTGCATGCCTTCCTGCAAATATTCCCATTTCTTTCCCATAGATGCCATCTTCTTGTACAAGGTTCCATGCTGGCAAATTATTTCTATGGCCAACTTCATAATCTTCTGGACCACAACCAGGTGCCATATGCACTAAACCAGTTCCAGAGTTTGTATCAACATATTCCTCGCTTAAAACAACTGTATGTTCTTTTGGATGCTTTTGTTTTATTTTATCGTAATGATTTTTTAATTCATCATAAAAAGGATGAACATATTCCATCCCCCCAAGCTTTTTTCCTTTAAATTCCTCTACTATCTCAAATTTCTTTCCAACAAGAGAAGAAATGAATGCAGATGCAAGTGCTTTTGCAACAATCCAATACTCGCTGCTCACCTTACATTTGACATAATCCAGTTTTGGATGCGCCATTATTCCTAGATTGAAAGCAATTGTCCAGGGTGTTGTTGTCCAGATAATTAGAAATTCATCTTCCTTGCTTTTCACTTTCATCTTTACAAAAATTGATTTATCTTTTACAGTTTTGTATTCTAATTCATGTTTTGCCAGTGCTGTTTGATCTTTCCAGTCCCAAGCCATTGACCTCAATCCCTCATACAAGCGCTTTTTTTCATGAGCCTTTTTAACTAACCACCATTCGCCATCAATAAACTCTTTTTTTACTGACTGGTATGCATTTTCAAAATCCATCCATCCTGCTAATCGCTGAAAGTCCTTGTTCATTATCTTCATGTTCCTTATGCTTAGCTCCTTGCAGGCTTTTACGAACTTTCCAACTCCGAATTTTCGGATTTCGTCTTTTTTCTTTATTCCAAGCTCTTTCTCTGCGGCATTTTCTGTTGGAAGGCCGTGCATATCATAACCTGCACGATCAAGAACATCAAAACCCTGCATTCTTTTGTAACGCAAAATAGAATCCTTAAGGGACTTATTCCATGCTGTTCCCAAGTGCACTTTCCCGGAAGTATAAGGAGGACCGTCAAGAAAATAGAACTTTTTTTTGCCCTTGTTATTCTCTTTAGCTTTTTCGTATATTTTATTATCTTTCCAAAACTTCAAAATTTCAGGTTCCTGCTTTAGAGGTTCGTATTTTTCCATCAAGAACTAGAGAATATCTACCTTTTTAAATCTTTTACTTATTTTTATTCTTAATTACAGAATCTTTGGTGAATCTGACAAATATATTGCTCAAATTCAGAAGTATGTTTTTTGCTTCTTCAAATCTCTTATTTTTAAAATCCTTGCAGTTATTTGTTAAATACATAAGCTACTATCGCCTTTTTTAGATGATAATTGGATTAGAAGTATTTGAAAGTTTCGGTTAAATGTTTATAAATTAAAAAAACCCTTCCAGTTTGGTCTGCTCTTTTGTTTCCAGCAAATCTTCTTTAGTGTAGCCTAGAACATTGAAAATCCTTTCAACAGCAGGTATAACTTGGTTGTTTATGTAATAATCTGAATCATAATTGTTTTCTTTGATTTCTTCCGGCAGCTTTGAACGGTTTCTTATTATATCGCTTCCTTGCAAAACAACAAACCTTATCATAGATCCAGGACCGACATTAACTCCCTGATTTTTTAGTCTTTGCGCAACAGCAACATGTGGACCGCGAGCATCATAATCCGAAATTTCTTTTTGCAGTTGGGTTTGTATTATCACCTTTTCAAGAATTATTTTTTTATTTCTCAGGTCATTAACGACTTTTTTGACATACTCTAAAGCCTTTTCATTATCACGCTCTTTTAATATGATTTCCAAAACTTTTTCCTGCACTTCTTTTGCAATCATCGACCAATTTCTCCTTACACTTTCAAAGCCCTTGATTTTTAGCATCTTATTTTCATCAACAAGAGCATATTTTTTCTTCGCACCATAAGCACCTACCTTTGCTGATACAAATATTCCTGAAGGATAAAAACCATCAAATTCAAGCTCCATTAATCCAGGAAGCTCCTGATTAATTTTTTCCGAGAATTTTTTAGCATCTTCTTTTGTTTTGTCTCCCAAAGTTGTGAATAAAGAGTCAGTATCCCCATAAATTACCTTAAATCCAGATTCTTCTGCTTTTGCTATGACATCTTTTATGTAATACCTTCCAAATGCAGTTGTTGCCTGTGCGCATTCTATCGAGTACCAACGGGCAGCAAAAAAACCCAGGTAACCATAAAAAGAATTTGCAAGAAGCTTTAAACTATTTTGTCTTGCATCCAAGATTGCAAACTTCTCATCTATCTGGTCTTTTATTATTTCCTTAATCCTTGTTCTCCGAGTTATCAAGTCTTCTATTAATGTTGGTATAAATCCTTTTTTTTTGCTGCAAAACCAGATTTTTTTATTATCCTCCATTGGTGCAGGAGTTGCTTCTTCTGCGCAACAACTGCAATTTATTGTTCCAGGGCTTATGTTATGTGAGCCTATTATTGTTGGGTACAAGCTACGGTAATCAAACACAACTATGTTGTCATATAAGCCGGGCTTTGGCTCAAAAACAAATGCACCCTTGTATGTCAGCAGCCTTCTTTTCATAATCTCATCATTTGAGGGCTTGTTTGGAGATATTTCATTAAAATTAAGGGCATGCCTCATCAAATACCATTCAACTAACTGCGAAAAACCAAACCGGTTTACATCATATATTGTAAGACCTGTTATCTTGACCATTTCACTTATTGTTGGCATTAATTTTTCAGCAAGGTTGTAGGATAATCTGGCATCGTTTAGGTTGTATTCACAGAATTCGTTGAGTTCTGTTTCATCGTCCCATGCTTTTGAAAGCTGGTTTAAGTCAACATCATGCTTTTTTTCACCAAGCAGTTCAGATGCAACAGAATTTAGATTATAGGTTTCTGTTTCTAGTGTACCGGATATTATTTTCCTTATAAACTTGAAGATATCGAGGTGTGTAATACCGGTAAGCTGTGCTGTGGTAACTTTTCCTTTGCTGACTTTTAATTCTGAAAAGTCTAATCCTAAATCAAGCTTAATCTTGTATTTGTCAGCCCTTGTTTTTATGTATGGAAGATCAAAACCATCAGAAAAATATCCTGTCAAAATATCGGGTTTGTAAGTTTCAATCACTTCCTTGAATTTCTCTATTAACTGTGCTTCGCTGTCAACAAACTCAACATAATCTAAATCTGTCTTAAAGCGCTTCCATACAAATACCTTTTCGAAATCTTCTGCATAAAATGAGAGCATTATTATTGGATTTTTTTCAGGTTTAATCTCTCTGTAGAGCGGCGTATATGTCTCTATGTCAATGGAAAGGAGCTTTGGTTTTAGGAATGTTTCAGTTCCAAAAGCCTCTATTTTTTCTGCTTTGAAAGCTGGAACTCTTAAATTTTGATTTCCAAAGCTTCCTTCTGCTTCATATAAAGTTAATGGTGTTATGTTTTTGTCTATTAAGAATCTCCTTGAAAATAAAATATCCTTTTCGTTTATTGCTTCAATGTTGCTTAGATTCTTTAATTCATGGCTTATAATCGGAACATCTCTTGGAAGTTTTGTGAAAACTTTTAGAGCATTAACCTCTTTGCCTAGATATCTCTTTTTTATTGTTTCAACGCGAGTTATTGAATATGTTTCATTATTCCTTGTGAGTTTGAAGTTCTTTAGTTGTTCTGCTATATCAAAACCCCTCTTGGGTATGACATAAAAATAAGGTTCAAAGTCATCATAAAGAACGCATATCTGCTTGTTGTCAGCAGTTCTTCCAAATAAGTGGATTACTGGCTTTTCATCTATGACTTTGTAGGTTACATCCAAAGGAAAGAACCTTATTTTATCCCCCATATTAGCAGAGTAAGGTTTTTGGATATATAAAGGTTGGCGGTTTTTATGTATCTCACGATAAATTTATATATCTCTAAAAAAACTTCTATGTACTATAAAATGAACCACGATGATGAAGACTGGAAAAAGCAAATAGAAAAATTTAAAGTTGTTCAGAAATGCCCTAAATGCGGAGAGCTGGCATTGAACTATGTCGGAGGAAAGATTAAATGTTCTAAGTGCAGTTATGAACAAAATATGAAAAATATATAATTTACAAAAGGACTAGGTGAGTTAAATGAGAATAAATAAGGAACAACGAGTTGGAGTTTTTGTAGATGTGCAGAACTTATATTATTCTGCAAAAAATTTGTACAAGGCAAAAGTTAATTTTGCACAGGTTCTTAGGGAGGCTGTGGCTGGAAGAAAATTAGTAAGAGCGATAGCATATGTTATTAAAGCCGATATTAAAGAAGAAAAGAGCTTCTTTGGTGCCTTGGAAAAAATAGGTTATGAGGTAAAATCTAAAGATCTGCAGACATTTGCAGGCGGAGCAAAAAAAGGTGACTGGGATATTGGTATATCTATGGATATGATTGAATTGGCTAATAAACTGGATACAACTATCTTAGTAAGTGGTGATGGTGATTTTGTGCCTTTAGTGCAACATTTAAGGCGCGCAATGGGATGCAAAATAGAGGTAATGGCTATTGGACCTAGCAGTTCTGGCAAATTGAGGGAAGAAGCAGACGAGTTTATAGATATAGATAAGGACAAGAGAAAATATTTGATCAAATACTAATTAACTGTTACTTTTAAGTAGTGAAAAATAGAAAGATTTATAAAGGGGGAAATACATAGAATCTGTGTTTGAACTTGTAATAAGGCTATCAAGATGTATAAAAGACACAGCAACTGGGACGAGGACAAGTGGGATATTCATAGTGATAAAAGTAGCAGCGGCTATGCAGGCGATAGTTCAGATGGTAGTAGTGCTGGTTACGCTGGTCATAGTTCTAAAGATTCTCAGCAAGATTACCATAAAAATGAGATGTATAATGCTGATAAGCCAGATGGCGATAAAATAAAGGATTCTTATAGAGGTAATGAAGAGGAAGAAAAAAAGAAAGGAGACGAAAAGAAAGAAAAAACAATTGTGGATGCGGTAGAGCAGGAAGAAAAATACCAGAAGAAAGAAGAACAAGAAGAATTTCAAGCAGTTGCTAAAGATATCTTGGGTAACAACATGCCCCAAGATTCATTGAATAATAAAAATAATAAAGAAACAAAGAAAAAAAATAATAAAAATATTGAAGAAGCTATTAACGAAGCAATAAAGGAAGAAAAAGAAATAGTGCATATTGATTAAAATGTACCAGAACCCATTCACTCCCGGATATGAAGTTCTGAGCAAAAGCGGTTATAGTGCAGATTCTCATGGCAACCTAAGCAATACTGTTGCCTATCTTGTTACTAATGATTTTCCTGATTATGCTACGATGTTTTATCGCCCTACAGAGCATGAAACAACAACTTCAATAAAATATGGAAACTTTGAGCAGGATTATAGTAATTTAAGAGAAATACAAAAATCCTTAAATGGACCTTCAATTGAATTTTATATTCCACCTTCTTTTGAAGTTGCGGACGGCGTTGGAAGGCAAGACCTGCAGGTTGTAGACAAATTGAAAGAAAATTTTATGGAAAAGCTGCATAAGGAAGCGTTAGAGGAAATTGAGAATGCCCAAAAACAAGTTAAAGGAAAAAATATAAAGATAATCCAGGTAGAAGATATTTTATTGTTAAGGAAAAGAAAAAAAACTATTATCTTTAAGGATAAATAGAACCAATAAAAACATATTTATATTTCTAAATCATTTCTTTAAATTATGATGAATAAAAAATTATTTACACTTATTGTTTCTATTTTAATGGTGCTTGATGTTCCTTTTATTATCTACGGATTTAATTTCAATTCTGTCGCCTTTGATGAAGATTATTATAAAAAAGAATTTTCTAAATACAACGTTTATGGAAATCTAGAAAATTATGCTATAGAAAAAATTAATAGTGATGTTTTAAATTATTTGAAAAATGAGAAAAATAATGAGCTAATTAAAAATGAATTCTTCAATGAAAGGGAAAAAATACATTTATTAGACGTAAAGAATTTAATTCAAACAATTTTTACAATATTTAATATTTCAATAATTTTATTTCTATCATTATTTATTTTATTGATATTATTATTATCCTGTGAATCAAAGATTCCCAGGACACCAAAAATCTTTGATTTTTGTGCGAATTTTAATTTTAAAAAAATCACAAAAAAATTATTAATCATCCTGGTTATTGGATCCTTATTGACATTATTAGACGCCGTTATATTTTTTATTTTATCTAATTTTAATTTTAATTTTATTTTTGATTTGTTTCATAAAACTTTTTTTAGTTTTGGCACTTATACCTTTAACCCTGATTACGAAATCATTGTTGTGTTGTATCCTCATAATTTGTTTTTTGATTTTTTAGTTAAGATAATTTCTAATACAATCTTGTCGTCTATAATTATACTATTTTTTTCTATAATGTCATTTTTTATTTTTTTTAGATTCATTTTTTCAAAATTTTTTCAAAAAATACTGACGACAATAACAAAAAACAGAAAGCTTTAAATACTACTTTTGAAATAAATTAGTTTTGATAAAATAGTTAATTTAAAAAAAATGAGGGAATTCGGTCAACATTTGACGATAGACGCATCGTCCTGCAATAAGAGAAAATTGACTGATCAAAGTCTTGTTTACGATATTCTTAATAATCTTCCTAAGGAGCTGGGAATGCATAAGATGACACTGCCTCATGTTGTGAAGTGGTTGGACCCTGGCTCTACAATACCTGGAATCTCTGGCTTTGTCATGATTGCAGAATCCCATATAAGCATCCATACTTTCCCGGAAAAAGATTATGTTTTTATTGATGTGTTCTCATGCAAGGGGTTTGATGTGGATAATGCAGTTAAGTTACTGGTAAGCTCTTTTGGAGCAAAAAAACATACTAAAAATATTGTAAATAGGGGCATGGACTTTCCCAGGAGCCATCCAGATCATATATATGGAGCATCAGAGCAATTGGCAAGTCCATAACGGTGATGTAACTTTTTCTAAGCAAAACTTATAAACTTTATAACCAAGCTTGTTATATATGGACATTATTGATGATATTAATAATGGCAAGAAAGAAATTATTAACTGTATAAAAAAATATGGTTCTGTGCGCGAGCACAATTACTGGTTCTTCTACAATCAGCAGAATGATTATGCAAAGGTATATTTTTTTAAATTCAATGATCGTGGATTACTCTCTGTAAGGTATAAAAGTGGGTTATGGGAGATTATCGGGGAAATACTTGCACCAGAAAATGAGAGATTGGAATTGTTTAAGAATTTTTTAAATTATGTTTTGATAGGAAAAAAAGATAAGAAAGTATTTGTTTTTGTTCCAGAAACATTCTATAATAACATCAATAATATTCTAAAAAAATCGAGTATCTATAGAATGACTAACAGGGCCGATATTTACTATACGCCTGTTTTTAACCTGAAGAACTGGGATGAGAATCTGGAAGGTAGCAAATGGAAGAAATTAAGGAACGTTAAGAAACAGTTTTTAAAATTGCATAATGTTGAGATTATTCCGTCAAGAGAGATAGAGAAAGAAAAACTGAACAATGTTGTGCACCGGTGGAGGAAAAACAGACCAAAAATAGAGAGAAATTACTATACAGAGATGTATCTTAATTTTATAAAAAATGATTTTGAAGGTACTGATATTGCTAGGTCGGTAGTTGTGGATGGTGAAGTCTGCACTATAACTTCAGGATGGAATATACCCCACAGCCAAAATTATTATTCTGCCATAGGTTTGTATAACTATAAACATAATGGTTTGGGAGAAATTGCCAATATTGATGATTTAACTCAGATAAAGAAAAGAAATTTTTTGTTTGCTGACTTCGGAGATTCTACAGAATCGTTGCTGCAATTCAAGAAGAAATTCGGACCAGAATATTTTTATAAGACCTACTGGTTTCATATAAAGGGAAAATGAAAATCCCAATTTTTATTGAATTTAGTTGGGATTTTCAATGTTCCAAACAGGTTTGAAACAAATGAATTATATTAAATTTCCAAATAATTTTGGAGAGATAGAAGATAATACATCTAATTACGATGCTTCCAAGGCTGTTATTTTGCCAATATCTTATGAAAAGACTACTACTTATGTAAAAGGTACTGGGAAAGGTCCAGGGGCTATTTTAGAAGCATCAAGAAACATGGAGCTTTATGATGAAGAACTGGATAAAAATATATGCGATGTTGGAATTTGCACTTTAAATGAATTAAAGATTGATGAAAAACCAGAGCTGATGGTCAACATGGTTAGAGAAAATGTTAAAAAATTAATTAGTGACAATAAATTTCCTGTTATTGTTGGTGGAGAACACTCAATAACTGTTGGTTGTGTAAAAGCTTTTGTTAGCTATAATGATTTTTCTATTTTGCAGCTTGATGCACACACTGACTTACGAGAAGAGTATGATAGAACTAAATTCAGCCATGCATGTACGATGAAAAGATGCATGGATATATGCAAAAATATTGTTCAGGTCGGAGTAAGAAGTTTGGATTATGATGAAGCTGTTTTTATAAAAGAAAATAATTTGAAAATTTTCTGGGCAAAAGACATTTTTGATAATGATGAATGGATACAGAGTGCAGTTTCAAAACTCTCAAAAAATGTTTACATTACTCTAGATTTAGATGTATTTGACCCATCAATTATGCCTTCCACTGGCACACCAGAACCTGGCGGTTTATTGTATTACCCTGTACTTAGATTTCTGAAGAAAGTGTTTGAGGAGAGAAATGTGGTTGGTTTTGATATTGTCGAGCTTTGTCCTAATGAAAATGATGTTAGTTCTGATTTTACAGCTGCTAAAGTTCTGTATAAAATGATTGGTTATAAGTTTGATAAAAAATAATTCTCAATGAAAAATAAATAATCAAAAAAATTTATATAATAGTTCTATTATAATTTTTAATAAAGTTTGACAAAGGGGTGCATTTGATTGAAAGTAATATATGATGTTGCAAAATATCAAAAAAAGATAAAAAACTCAATTAAAAAATATGGTCATTTTGCAGAGCATAATTATCTGCATTATCTGTATAATGAGACCGAATGGGACAAAAATATTCTCTTTGATTTTGGCAATGATAAAATTTTATTAGCACAGTTATATGAAAAAAATAAGATTTGGAGTCTCTTTCCTAACGGTATATTGTCACCAGAAGATGAAAGGCTGGATTTATTGCTGGAAGCAACAAATTATATTTTAAAGAAGCAGAAAGCTAAAAAATTTATAGTAGAGGTTTCAGAAAATCTAAGAAAGAACATTTTAAATAAATTTAAAATAAAAAATAGTTTTAGGGTTTGCAATTATACTTATATCCTTTATTGGCCGCTGTACAATATGGACTTATGGCATTCAAAGCTGAAAGGCGGCAAGTGGAAGAAATTGAGGAATGTCAGAAACAGATTCTACAAAAATAACGGGGTAAGAGTAAAGGACAGCAAAAACGTTTCTAAAGGGGAACTTAAAAGAATTTTATCTACTTGGTTAAAAAAGAGAGGTACTAACGACAGAGTGGATAAGGATTATTATTTTAATTTGATTGATAATAATTTTAAGGGCATTGATATGGCAAAAACATTGTATGTTAACGGCAAACCTTGCACTATAACAGCAGGATGGAAAATCCCAAACAGCAACAATTATTATTCCTCTATAGGCATACTTGACTATTCTTATCCTGGGCTGGGGGAAGTGGCAAATATAGATGATCTCAACAGACTAAAGAGACAAGGTTATAATTATGTTGACTTTGGCGGCTCTGACAAAGTTTTGCTTTATTTCAAAAACAAATTTAAGCCAGAGAAAATTTATAAGACATACACATTTTCAATAGTAAGAAGATAAAACTATGCCTATTATTTATGAAGAAGATTGTTCTTTTAGTTTTTTTATGAATTCTATAAACTCATTTATTGCAAAACCTACATTCCAGTCATTTTTTATCAGGAAAACCAACAAGACAACAGCTATCACAAAGACTATGAAACCTATTACTTTGAATAAAAACGCCTTTTTACCTATCTTTTCCATTTGATTTACTATAATTTAAAGGCTTTATAAATTTTTTTAAATTTGAGCAGCAAAACACACAAAACCGAAATGTTTATATAAATATAATAATATAATCCAAAACAAAAAGAGGTAGATAGAAATCGCAAAGGATGAATCTTACGAACTTGCACCCCATAGGGACATTATTGAGTTAAAAAAAAGTATGCAGGAATTAAGCTTAAAAATAGAGAAATCTTCATCCCAGGCATTGATGAATTCTATGAATAACTTGGCAAAAAGCATGGATACTATGCTTAAATTATTTACTGAAGCAGCCAAAGAGATCAAGATTGAAGATAAAGAAGGATTAGAAGGTGCTGGAGAAAAAGATTTTATGAATGAAAAGCTTAATGAAATCATAGACCAAAACAAGACAATTGCAGAAAGCATGGTTGCAGTTTCTGATATGGTCAGAGATTTTACTGAAAAGCAGAAAAATCCAGAGCCAAAAGCTCCGCAGCCTAATTTTCAGCAGTCCCCACAACAGCCCCCTACGTTTGACGAGTCTTTTAATGAACCAATGTCCTCGCCATTAGACCAGCCACCACTACCTCAACAACAAGGGCCTGTTGCAATGCCAAGCATACCTTTTCCCAGCGTTAAAAAACCTAAGAAAAAAGGCTTATTTGGAAGATTAATAAAGTAAAAATGCAAAATATTTCTTTGGACCATACAGATATAGCAAACTTAAAAAATTTTTTCAGAAAGCTTTGCTTAGTAAGCACCAGATACACAAAAAAGGATAAATCCACAGAAACAGCAACTAAGGAGATGCTGAAAATTAGGGTACTGGAGCTTGAGGAAGAGGTGCATAAGGCAAAAGAAGAACGGGACAAAGCATTGGAAGAAAACAAAAACAAAATTAATCAGCTGAATGGGGCATTAATATCCGTAAAAATAAAAATGAATGAGCTGCTTCAGGCTAAAAAAGAAAAGGAAATAAGAACAAGAAACTTAGAGAGAAAAATAAGAAAGACAGTAAAATAGCTAAACATCCCTGCCCATTAATGTGTTTCTATTGTTTAATTTTGCTCTTTTTGATGATTCTTCTATCAGCTTTTCAACTTTTTTATTCAGTGCTTCATAAAAATCTTCTGCTATGCTTAAAGCCTTGCCATCAACCTTTGCATAATTCTTAACCTGCGACCTTACAACCAAGCTTGTTCCCATTGATACCACCCATTAAATTTTTATTAATTATAATTTTTAAAGTCTTTTTATTGATTTTATTTTTATTATTGTAATGAAATTTAACGTAAACTTTACTTATGCGCAAACCAAAAACTTAACTTATTCTTTTCTTTTTTATCCAGTCTGCAAAATCCAAATCTTGTAAATTGAATAACATCATTCTCCTTCAAATTTTTTACCATTGGCTCTGCAACCCCCTTCATTAATTTTTTATCAGGCATTAAAATTTCTGTTTTAATTAAGTTTTTTTGTTTAGGAAGCCAATGTACTATCAAGTCTCCTTGTTTCTTGAATTTTTGATGCTCTGTGGAATGGAATATTAACTTACTGCCTTTCTTCTTGAAATTCAGACAATCCATCAACCTATACAACTTACCATTTTTAAATTTCTTAAAATCATCTTTTTCAATATAGAACCTATCATTAACTTTGAACTGCCTAGCACGCTCTTTTGCATCCGGATGCAGCTTTAATTTTACAACCTGTTCAGGAGCTTTCTCTATTTTAATCTCCTTAGAGTCATGAATAAAAAAATACCTATTAGAGTGCGCATCAAGCAGCCTTTTGTTATGCACAATAAGATCGTCCCAGGTCAAAACAGATTCTGCTTTTGTAATTCCTGTGGATAAAACAAAATTCTTGATTGCTTCTGGCAAAAATCCTCTTCTTCGTAATGCAACAATTGTCGTTAAAGATGGGTCATCCCAACCAATAAGTTTTTTCTTCTTTATCAGCTCTCTTATAACTCTTCCAGAGCTTTCTACACCTTCTAAATTAAATCTTGCAAACTCATAGATTTTTGTTTTGTTGAAACCAAGTACTGTCTGCAGATGGTTTTGCAGCTCATTCCTTAACTCAAATTCTTTAGTCCTTAATCTGTGAGTAACACCTTCAATACCATCTAATGCTGCATTCTCAAAGTCATAAGTTGGCCAGACATGATATTTATTACCATGCCTTGGATGGGTGTGTTTTATTATCCTAAACAATGTAGGGTCCCTCATAGTTGTGTTTTCATGCTGCATATATCCTTTAAGCCTCAATATCATTTCTCCTTCGTTTGCCTTGAATAAATCTTCAAACATCTTAATATGCTCTTTTTCCAGCAAATATCTGCATGTACATTCCTTCCCTTCAAACCTGCCTTTCTTTATCTTTTCATGGCTGCATTTACAGACATAAGCATAACTTTTTTCAACCAATTTTTTTGCTAGGTCATAAAACTCCTCCATATGGTCAGATGCATAATCTATAACCTCGGGTTTAATGCCAAGCCATTCATAATTTTCTAAATGTATTTTATAGAATTCCTTGTCAGCAAGTTTTGGATTGGTATCCTCAAACCTTAAAATAAACTGTCCATTGTATTTTTTTGCTAATTCATAATTAAGAAAAATTGATTTTACATGTCCTATATGTGGATATTTGCTAGGCTCAGGAGGAAATGCTGTTACAACCTTTTCGTTTTCCTTAATGTCAAAAACAGAGAAAATGTCTTTTTTCTCCTTTACAACTTCTTTAAATGAATATTTTTCAAGCTCTTTTTTTTGTTTTTCAAAACCTAAAGAATTAACATCATCAACTGTTTTTTTTATCTCCTTGCTTAATTTCTTCATATCTTTCTTAAGCTGCGGATTTTCAGCAAGAACCTTGCCAATAATAGCCCCGATATTAGCCTTTCCTTTGTATTTGACTGCATTTTGTAGGGCATATTTTAAGATTAGCTGTTTCATAGTATAAATTAATAATAATAGAGGTTATTTAAATATATAGCCCTAACATTTAAATAATACCCCCATTACCAGCTAAATATGGCTAATAGCTTGATTAAGAACAACATATTTGGCTTATTTATCTTTATTATTGCAATTTTATTAATAATTTTAGGAGTATATGCTGAGTGGCTTTGGTTCGAATCATTAAATTATCTTTCTGTTTTCAAAACAGTTCTTTTTTCAAAAATAACATTAGGAGCTGCAGTTTTTATATCCTTTTTTATATTTTTACTGCTGAATTTTATGATATTAAAAAGAAGGGCAGATATAGTCCATCAAAAAATATATTTGGTTATCATATTCATTGTTTCTTTGTTTGCAGGGCTTCTCTCAACTACATACTGGTTTACTGTATTAAGATTTTTAAACTATGTTAATTTTGGATTTGTTGATCCCATCTTTAGGAATGATATTGGTTTCTATATTTTTGTTTTGCCATTCTATAACTTTGTACTGGGTATATTGCTTTTCTTGCTCGCAGCAATTCTTACCATGACCGCAGTTACCTACCTATTTACAATCAAAACAAAAAAAGCTCCAAAACCAGATATTAAAGAAGGAATGTCTTTTGGTTTTGAACAACCTTTCCAGCAGATTAAAATAGAAATTCCAAAAAAAGGAAGAAGTCATTTGGCATTTTTAGGAGGATTACTTTTGATAATATTTGCAGCTTTTTTCTATCTTAAGAGATACTCTATTCTGTTTTCCCAAAGAGGAGCAGTATTTGGAGCAGGCTTTACTGACATTACAATCACCCTTCCATTATATACAATTTTAGCAGCTCTTACAGTAATAACTGCATTTATAGCATTTGCCTACATTTACAATCAGAACACTAAACTGCTTGTTGGAAGCATTGCATTAATTTTAGTTGTGTCTTTTGGAGGGAATATTGTAGCAGGTGCAGTACAGAGCCTGTATGTCCAACCCAACGAATTTAACCTTGAAGAGCCTTATATAAAACAAAACATAAAACATACCTTGTTTGCATATGATCTTAATAATGTTGATACAAGGGATTTTCCAGTAACTTACGACCTTACTATTAATGATATCAACAAAAATAAAGCAACTATAGATAATGTGAGACTATGGGATTGGAGGCCTTTATTGACAACAAACAGGCAGATACAGCTTTTCAGGACATATTATGAGTTTCTTGATGTGGATGTAGACAGATATAAACTTGATAATAAGCTTAGACAGATAATGGTTTCTCCTCGCGAATTAGACCAGAATCAGCTGGCTGATAAAGCAAAAACTTGGGTTAATGAAAAGCTGGTATATACACATGGCTATGGTGTAGTTGTCAGCCCGGTTAACAAGGTAAGTAATGAGGGTCTTCCAGAACTGTTTGTTAAAGACATACCATCAAAAGTAGAGTATAAAGAACTTAGAATTGCACAACCGAGGATTTATTTTGGTGAGCAATCAAATGATTTTATTATTGTTAATACTAAATCAAATGAGTTTGATTATCCGTTAGGCAATGAGAATGTATTTACATCATACAATGGTACTGATGGCATAAAACTTTCAAATATACTGAAAAAGGCTATTTTCTCAACTAAACTCGGTTCATTGAATTTGTTTATATCAAGCGCTGTTACAAAAGAGAGTAAAGTTCTGCTTAATAGGGATATTATTGAAAGAGCAACTGCTTTAGCCCCATTTCTTCAATATGATACTGATCCTTATGTTGTTATTAATGATGGTAAATTGTTCTGGATAATAGATGCCTATACAACATCAAATGAATTTCCATACAGCGAAAATATTGGTATTAACTATATTAGGAATGCAGTTAAAGTTGTTATAGATGCTTATAACGGAAATGCGGATTTCTATATTATAGATAAGGAAGATCCATTAATACAAAATTACGCAAAAATCTTTCCAAAACTGTTTAAGGATTTTGAGGATATGCCTAATGGCTTAAAAGAACACATTAGATACCCGGAAGACTTAATGAGAGTGCAGATGAGGATTTATGGCACATACCATATGAAAGACCCTCAAGTTTTCTATAATAGAGAAGATGTTTGGAGAACTCCAAATGAGATTTACAGCAGCAATGAGGTTGAGCTTAGGCCCTATTATATTATCCTTAAGCTTCCTGATGCAGAAAAGGAAGGATTCTTTTTAATTACACCATTGATTCCCCGCGGAAAGGAAAATATGGTTGCTTGGTTTGTAGCACATTCTGATCCTGATAACTATGGCAAACTAGAAGTTTTCAGGCTGAGCAAACAAGAGCTTACTTACGGGCCAATGCAAATAGAGGCCAGAATAGACCAGGATACAGAAATTTCCCAGCTTTTGACATTATGGGACCAGCAAGGTTCTGAGGTAATCAGAGGAAATCTTCTGACAATACCTCTAGAGCAGAGCTTCCTTTACATAGAACCAGTTTATCTCAAAGCATCTGCTGCTGGAGCTTTGCCACAACTAAAAAGAGTTATTGTTGCTTATGAAGACAAGGTTACAATGGAAAAAACTTTGCAGGATGCTCTTGAAGTTATTTTCAAAGGAAAAATAGGAAAGGCTAAGAAAAAAGAATCTGTTCAGATGCCTGAAACCATGCCTGAAAAATTCAAGCAAGCCTCAGATTTATATAAAGAATCACAGGATGCTTTAACTCAAGGAAACTTTGCAGAGTATGCTGAGAAAATAGAAGAACTTGGCAGAATTCTTAATCAAGATTAAAGCGAAAACTATTTAAATGATTTGTATCAAAATATTAATCAACAAAGACTAAGGGGCTTATATTCTTAAATCGAGAATAGGAAAAAATTATGGGAAGGAAAATTACAGTTATTCCTAAAGCACCTGTCGGAAGAATTTTAATAAAGGCAGGAGCAAAAAGAGTTTCAGCAGATGCCGCTAGTGTTTTTACAGAGATTTTGATTGAGATGACAGAAAACATAGCTATACAAGCAGCTAAAATAGCAAAACATTCTGGGAGAAAAACTGTTAATGAAGGAGATGTAAGATTGGCTGCTAAGAAATAATAGGATTATCTAATTTCTCGTCGATAAAATTTTGGAAATAGAAAACTTTATAAACAACTCTATATACTACAGAATATATTACAAAAAATAAATTTTACAATAATAACAACAAATCATGTTTTGGGGTTGGTTAGATGGATAATAAAGAAATATTCAATGTCTTTTTCAGAGAAAAGCCAGCTATGATGTTAGTAGAGTTAAAGAATGCAAAATCAGAAGTTTACGCTTCATCTTTGGCAAAGTGTGTTGACTGCACATATTCTCATGTTGTAAAAATTCTTCAAGAAATGGAAAAGTCTGGTTTAATAAATTTTGAAAAGCAGGGAAGATTAAAACTGCTTACTTTAACAAAAACAGGTTCTGAAATTGCTGACCATATTGATGGGATAAGGATTAAGTTATAACAAAATTAATTTTTATTTATTCTATAATTATTTTTTCTTTAACCCATGAAATAGAAATAACCTAAACAATCTCTTCCATTGCCCTTTTTTCCAGAACAACTTTTGCCTTTTCTATAAAATCACCTTCTATATCTGTAGGTATTAAGGCACCAGCAGCATTTGCATGACCGCCTGCCTCACAATTAGGTATCTCTTCGATTATAGCATCTATAATCTGTTTTAAATCTGTTCCATTACAGTTTCCGCACATTCTCAAAGAAACTTTTGTTGTTCCGTCTATTAACTGCGCCATCGACATTATGAATTTCTCTTGGACATTGTTTGACTTTGATAAAATAGAAGCCAGAGTTCCGATTAATGTGGACCTTATTTGGTCTTGCGCATTAATTATTACATAACCCTCCCCTTTTGTTATTAAGCTGGAAGTTTTATTTTTATCATACCACTTTAAAGAGCTTATTATTTCTTTTTTATAATTACCCATTAAGTAAATTGCTTTTTTCTTTATCTTTTCATCCCCTAAGCAAGTTCCAATGCCCAATGATGCTTTATCCAATCTTCCACATGCGTTAAGCAGTGTTGCAAACTCCTTTGCATCTTTTGTAGGGCTTTCATGATCTTCTTCTCTCAGAAGGTAAACGTTTCCAAGAACATCTTCAGGATTTTTTTCTCCAAGCCTTGTTAATATAACTCCTGCAACCAGTTTTTTCATCTCTTCCGCACTCAGATGCACAATTTTTGTCCATCCTTTATCATGCTTGGGATTTATACCCAACTGCTGCAGAAATTGTATAGCCCCGGATTCGTTTCCTGTAACGCCCGGAATAACAGGGTCTGTGCAGTACTCTAAAACTTTATGCAGTGGCTTTGTTTGGGCTCCGAATAGCCTTAAGCCCCTAATGACCTTGATTTTTCCTTTATCAATGGCTGTCTTTAAAATTTCATTGTTGATCTTCTCAAAACCATTGTTTTCCTGCATGTCTCCCATAGCCCCGATTATTGCTATGTGCGCGAATTCTTTTATTTTATCGTCAAGGCAACTGGCGAATAAATAAACAACACCTGCACCAGAAACCTCTTTACTGGCGTTAATTCCAAATTTATGAGGATTTAGAAAGAAAATATTATCTCCATCAGCATCTTTTTTTTCAGGCTCATGATGGTCAAGAATAAAAACCTTTTTTTCTTTAAAGAGTTTCTCTATCTCTGTTAGTGCTCCAGAGCCAAGATCGGTAAATATAAAATAGTTGTATGGCTCTCTTGCTAGCTCTTTCAGGACTTCTTTTTTTATCTGCTGGATTATTGATATGGAGTACTTCCTGTTGTCATTGTTCAAGCATTTGACCATTAAAGAAGCAGAGCTTATGCCATCGGCATCAAGATGGCTTACAATCCTTATTACGTCAGTTTTTGGAATCTTCTTAAATTCTTCAACAGCTTTTTTGATATCTTCCTCAAATAAACTATAAGAATCCATTTTTAGAAAATTTTAGAACAAAGGTTATATTTATGTGTTTTGATTTCTATCTCCCAAATCTTCTTTCTCTTTGACTAAACTCTTTAATTATGTGTATTAAATCCTGTTTGGTGAATTCCGGCCATAACTTATCTATGAAAAAAAGCTCGCTATAACTAATCTGCCACAAAAGAAAATCACTTATTCTTTTCTCTCCTCCAGGTCTTATTAGAATATCTGGGCTGCTGCTTAAGTATAAATTCTCTTTTATAAGTTCTTCATCAATATATTCTTCCTTAATCTCTTTGTTTTTTAATTTTTGAATGATTTTTTTCAACGCATCTGTTATTTCAGCTTTACTGCTATAAGCCATTGCAAAATTTAATTTAAAATTATCATTGTTTTTTGTCCTTTCCATAATCTCATACATTCCTTTTTGTATGTTTTCTGAAAACCTATGCAACCTTCCAATAAATCTAACTTTTATGCCATTCTTATCTAGTCCTTTATCATTTTTTAATTTCTTTATACTTTCTTCAAATAACGAAAATAAAACTTTTTTCTCCTGTTTAGACCTGTCGAAATTATCTATTGAGAATGCATATAATGTTAATTCTTTAATGCCAAGCTCTTGGCACCATTTTGAAATTTCTTTTATCTTGTCAGCGCCAAATTTATGCCCCAGCCATGGCTTCAATCCTTGTTTTTTAGCGAAGCGTCTGTTACCATCTAAAATTATTGCTATATGTTTAGGGTTATTATTTTGATCCATATTCATTTATGAAGTGCTGGTTTATTAATAAATATTTGTAAAAAAAATTAAATAGTGGTATAAATTTATATA
>Ga0208132_1000219_pt1 | contig 27502 bp, 20 predicted proteins | sample ETNtaG_16_FD_185785 | JGI IMG/M metagenome (GOLD analysis project Ga0208132, IMG submission 185785) | Marine microbial and viral communities from oxygen minimum zone, Eastern Pacific Ocean - ETNP201406SV199 (SPAdes) (version 2) | ecosystem: Environmental > Aquatic > Marine > Oceanic ... | reverse complement strand
ACCATGATTAATACACTTATTTTCGACCCGATTCTTGAGGGGAAACTTAGATCAATGAAGACATATTTTAAGAAAACACTTTTTCTTTGCATTTTGACTCTGACCACGCTTTGGGGGCAATTCGCCAGTCCAGTATCTCTATCTGCCAAAGCCGAATCTGCTGCTCGTGCAGGTGAGGTCGTTAATATCATTGTGACGGCTAAAATGGATGCGGAGTGGAAAATTTATGCCCTTCGGAACCAAGGGGAGGGCCCGATTGCAACCCGAGTCGTTGCGACCGGGACAGTGGTTAAAACATCCGGTATGGTATTAGAAGATGAACCGATCGAAAAATATGACGACGGATTCTTAACCAATACCCGCACCCATCAAGGTGGCGCCGTTTTTACAGCACCTGTCTTATTAAAATCTGATCTTGCACCCGGTACATATGATTTATCCGTAAATGTTCTTTTTCAAGTATGTAATGCATCCCTGTGTTATCCACCAAAGGAAGAGGTATTATCCGTTTCTGTTACGGTTGAGCCGGGTATTGCCCGAGATGATCATACCGAAATGGTAACTGTTTCTTCTGTTTTTGATGAATCAGGAAATATTAGCCTAGATGCGGCCATTGATGAGGGGTTTTTCTCTTTTGTTATTCTGGCTTTCTCTATGGGGCTGCTGGCCTTACTTACACCTTGTGTATTTCCCATGATTCCTATAACGGTTTCATTTTTTACCCATCAAGGGGAAACCGGTGAAGGCAAACCCATTAATAATGCAATCATTTATACATTGGGAATTATAGCCACATTTTCTATTCTTGGATTTATTTTGGCTTTAACGCTGGGTGCTTCTGGCGCCAACCAGTTGGCGGCCAATCCGTGGGTGAATATTTTTATTGCTGCATTATTTATTTATTTTGCCCTATCTCTTTTTGGGATGTACGAAATTGAACTTCCATCCGCATTACGTCAGTATTCACTGAAACAAGAGGGGCGAGGCGGTGTTGTGGGAACGCTTTTTATGGCCGTCACCTTTACATTGACCAGTTTTACATGTACCGTGCAGTTTGTCGGGCTTCTTTTGGTTGCAGCTTCTCAAGGTCAATGGTTTTGGCCCATGATTGGCATGGTTGTTTTTAGTGCTGCATTTGCATTTCCATTTTTCTTTTTAGCACTTTTTCCTCAATATTTAGCTAAAATGCCAAAATCCGGTAGCTGGTTAAATTCTGTGAAAGTGGTCATGGGGTTTTTAGAATTGGCAGCAGCCTTCAAGTTTATTAGTAACACCGACTTGGTTTGGGGTTGGGGATTTTTCTCTCATAATACTGTTTTAGCTGTCTGGGCTGTATTGATGCTTCTGACTGGGATTTATCTTTTGGGAAAAATACAATTGCCTCATGATTCACCTCTCGCTTCCATTAGTGTTCCCAGACTCATGTTAAGTACGGCATTTTTAACTTTCGGTTTATATCTCACATCTGGTCTTTTTGGACAAAAAATTCATGGTTTGATATATTCCTATTTACCGCCCATTGTTGAAGGTGAATCCGGTGCGGTGCGCACGAATGGTGCATCCATGGCAGAGGAATTTAATTGGTATCGAAATTTAGACGAAGGGCTTGCAGAAGCGAGAGCAACAGGAAAATCAGTATTTATTGACTTTACAGGATATACCTGTACAAATTGCCGATGGATGGAAGCCAATATTTTTACGAAGACTGAGGTAAAACACCGTTTTGGTGAGATGATTTTGGTCCAACTATATACAGATGGGGGGCCGAACCATGACGAAAATCAACAATATGAAATCGATCGTTTTGGCACGGCAGCATTACCATTTTATGTAATTTTAAGTCCCAACGATGATGTAATAACAACTTTTCCAGGAATGACACGCAGTCTTGATGATTTTTTGGATTTTTTGGATAAGGGATTAGCAGGATAGAAAGATGATTAAAATGAGAATAATTTTATGGATGACCATATTGATTGCTATCGGTTGTGGTCAAAAGGAAAAAATGAAGGAAGTGACCCGTCCCAGTGAAATTGTAAACAAAATGATGGGCACTAATAAAAGTAACCGGCCGGATTATGCCATCAAAGCACCTGATTTTATGCTGCGTACCGTTCAGGGTGAATTATTCAAATTAAGTGAAAACCGCGGTAAAGTAATTATGCTCAACTTTTGGGGAACGTGGTGCGGGCCCTGCCGGAGAGAAATTCCCGATTTTAATAAATTACATGCGAAATATCAAAAAGATGGTTTGGAAATTGTTGGGGTAACCCTTACCTCTGGTTCATCTAAAAACATTCTCGAATTTATGAATGACTGGGATATAGAATATACTGTACTTACAGATATGGATAATAACGAAACACAAAGAGTGACCAGTATTTATGGGCGTGCCATCGGAAGACCTATAACGGGGATTCCTACCACATTAATCATTGATCAAGAAGGATATATCGTTAAGGGATATATCGGCCCGCGGAGTGAGGAAGTATTTTATAAAGATTTACAACCATTTCTTTCTTCCTCTTAATCCCTTAATACTTTTTGAGTGTATTATCAATATCACCCAACTAATATTCATTTGTTAATAAAGGTTCACATGACCATCTATGAAGTTTCTGGAATGATCTTATGAAACCTATTTTTCTATTTATTGCTCTCAATTTATCCTCACTATTTTCCGCGGAATACTGGCAACAGTTTGTCCGATATCGAATGGATGTAAAACTGGATACCGCAGCCCATACCATAAGTGGCCATTCCACCATAAAATATGTGAACCATTCTCCCGACATTTTAGATCGAATCCATATTAATCTATATGCCAATTCCTTTCAAGAGGGGACGGTGAAACATCGTGAATATTTAGCCGGGTTAGGTCGTGCCAGTAGAGGGACTAAATTTAAAAAAGGAATGGATCCGTATCTTAGTCAATATGATATTACCAATTTTACTATTAACCAGAATGATGTTGCATTGGCAGATTCATTTCGTATCGACGATACGATACTTACCTCCAAACTGGCAATGGCATTGGCATCTGGAGATTCTTTAGTCATTGAACTGGATTGGGTACACCATGTAGGTGAATTCGCAGAAAGAGCTGGCCGAATCGGTGAACAATATAATTTTGCCCATTGGTATCCGAAAATGGTGGTCTATGATGAAAATGGTTGGTTCGATGAACCTTTCCATGCTGAGGGAGAATTCTATGGAGAATTTGGCACATTTGATGTAACCATGGATGTACCCAAAGGGTACATCATTGGTGCCACAGGTGTGGTTTCAAAGGGGGATCCTGGATGGGAAGAAGTGCGGGTGGATACGAGTCAACAATTTTCAGATTGGCTGAAAGAATTCAAGAAGAACCGTAGGGAATATGATTCCACCGAAAGACGGGTGGTGTCTTTTCATGCAGAAAATGTTCATGACTTTGCCTGGGTCACCACACCTAATTTTTTATACGAAAGTGGAGAGTGGAATGGGGTTGCGGTCCATGCTCTTTTCAATCAAAAAAATGGTAAAAAGTGGACCCAAAAAGCGGTAGCCCGGACCGAGCGTGCCATCCAATGGCTTAGTACACAATTCGGCATGTATCCTTATCCACAAGTGACCAATACAGATCGCCTCGCCGGGGGCGGTATGGAATATCCTATGCTGGTCATGGATGGTAGCGAATCTGAAGGATTGATCCTCCACGAAGTGGGTCACATTTTGTTTTACGGCATCCTTGCCAATAATGAAGTGCGGGAAGCGTGGATGGACGAGGGATTTACATCATTTCAAACGCGGTGGTATATGATGGATCGGTATGGTGATCACGGGTTTGATCTGGAAGGTGGTAAACGCTATAAAGATTGGCAGAAAAAACACTGGCGCTTTAACAGCAGTTTGGGAAATTCCCAATGGGGAATGATCAGTTTTATGGCCAGTGGTCAGGATGAGCCTATCAGCCGATCCACTTATATGTTTAAGGGGAGCCGTGCTGCAGGTGCCAATGCCTATACAAAGCCATCTCTCATGTTGGATGAATTAAAGTATATTTTGGGTGAAGAAACATTTACCCAAGGGATGCAGGAATATTTCCATCGTTGGAATCTGAAGCATACCAATGAAAAACGATTTGTTGATGCCATGGAAGATGTGAGCGGTCAGGATTTAGATTGGTTCTTCCGCCCATGGCTCCATGATACGCGTCTCTTGGATTACGGCATTAAAGGTTGGGAAAAGAAGAAAAAGTCGGATGGCACTTGGGATGTGACATTGAACATTGTTCGCAATGGGAAACGGGACATGCCCCAACTGGTGGAAACAAAATTGAAAGATGGGGCGGCCCATCGTGTTTGGTGGACAAACCATAAATTCCGGACCAGTGACTCCTTTACATATAATGTACCCAGTGAGCCACAATCGGCTATGCTGGATCCCGATGCCCAAACAATGGATATCGATTTCAGAAATAATTCCACGGGTAAAATGCAGTCAGAAAAAATGTTTTATCGGCCAGGGATGAGATACCAACCTCGAAATCGAATGGTAAAACAATGGCATCCAACCGTCCATTATCTCGCAAAAGATGAAGTCATACCCGGACTCAGATTGCGGAAATCATATGGGTTATTAGAAAGTGTTATGACCGATATTAATGTTGGGACTGAAACAGGTAAAGTATTTTGGAAAGTCTCCGGTTGGAATCGAGACTTATTTAAAGGAATGGACAAAAATTATTTTCATGCATACAATTTGGGTGGTGTGAGTGGATATGGATTGAATTCTGAAAAAATACTCAATGCCACCAACCCGATCTATGGTATTAATAACGTTGAATCGGGTTTTTATGTGACCAATGCTGTTGATACGAGCAGAACCAATTTATATGATATTGGTAAAACTGTTGTTTTCTTCACCAAACTAAATGCTTACTTAGGGCCTATTTCTAACCAAGTCGTTTTTGATTTTGCACCGGGTGGAATCTCAGATTGGACTTTCAGTCGTTTAACTATTACAGAATCATTTGATCAAAGTTTTGGGTTGTTTGGTGCAAGGTTTAGAGGCATTTATGGAAAAATTTGGGCTGATGATAAAGGCATTCCGAATCAAGAAAGATACACAGTAGAAGGGGCCGGATCCGGCACCATGTACGAGAAACCATATCTTCGAGATGCATCCAGTTTTTATGGTGACACAGATTTAAGGAATCAATATCATTTAGCCGGTGATGCCAACCTCCGCGCTTTTGGGAATCAAGGATTTGTAGGCGTAGAAAATGTATTCACAACGACTTTCGAAGGCTATTTAACCAAATCCATTTTAGGGATTAAATTTGAATTGGCCGCATTCCTGGATGCAGGGACACTCTCAGGATCAAAGTTTATTGTTGGTGATTATGGTTTCAGCAATACATCTCTTGTGGATTATGGTTTGGGAATCCGATTATCCAAAACCGTTTTCGGGCAACCCTTATACTTACGAATTGATAAACCGATGAAGGCGACTATTGACGGAAAATTAATCGAAGGAATGAATGACTGGGTATTCAGTTTTCAAAAAAGTATATGATATGGAACCTTTCAGAATGGATTGCATTAGATTGAACATTATGCAGAAAAGGAAACCGATGAAAAAAATATGCTTACTTATATTCATGGTTGGAACACTTTCCGCCCAGAATTCAATTTTAAAACAATTTAGTGACCAATTTGCCGATATTGCAGAAAAAGCAAACCCAACCGTTGTAACCATTTTAACTGAGAAAAAAGTGGATCTCAGTCGACTCCACGGTCAGTTGCCTCAGGATAATGATTTCTTTAAGTTTTTTGCCCCACGTATGCCCAGACAACGTGAATATAAATCAACGGCTCTTGGATCCGGTGTAATTGTTAATTCCCGGAAAGGATATGTGATTACCAATAACCATGTGGTGGACGATATGGATGAAATCACTGTGCGATTATTGGACAAGACAGAGTATAAAGCAACGGTGGTTGGCCGTGATCCCAAATCAGATTTGGCCGTATTGCAAATTGATGCACGGGGTCTTACAGATTTAGATTTTGGCAATTCGGATAAACTCAGGGTAGGCGAATGGGTCATTGCAGTAGGGAGCCCATTTTCGGCTAATTTAAGTCATACGGTAACTGCAGGAATTGTTTCTGCCAAAGGCAGGGGGAATATCATTCAAGGTGATGTGTATGAAGATTTTATCCAAACTGATGCAGCCATTAACCCGGGGAACAGTGGGGGAGCCCTATTGAATTCCGCCGGTGACTTGATTGGCATTAACACAGCCATTTATACCAACAGTTTTGATCGAAGCAACAAAGGGGTGGGCTTTGCCATTCCGTCCAATATGGTGAAGCGGGTCATGGCGGATTTGATTGAACATGGTAAAGTATTACGATCTTGGATTGGTGTTCAAATCCAGCCATTAGATAATGCCTCTGCCAGTGCCATGGGATTAAAATCTCCGAATGGCGCATTGGTTTCGGATGTGGTTAAAGATGGTCCCGCTAAAAAGGCCGGTCTAAAAACAGGAGATGTGATTATAGAATTCAATCATGTGCAGGTGAAGAATGTTGATCATCTTAGAAATACAGTATCCGCATCGAAGCCGAATAAAAGATATGATTTGATTGTTATTCGTGATAGTAGAAAAAAGACACTTAAAGTCACATTAGAAGAAATGCCTGGCGATGATGCTCTGGCGACCGTGAGTCGGCCACCTGCCCAGACAAATGAATTGGGCATCCAGGTTTCCTCCCTCAGCCAATCAGTTATACGAGAATACGATATAAGTAAAGGTGAAGAAGGTGTCATTGTAATTGCTGTAGTTGAAGGAAGCATTGCGGCAGAGGCAGGAATTCGAATTGGTGACCTTATTACTCGGGTGGGTACAAAAAAATGCAATTCACCCCGAGGGTTTGCAGCCCTTATTAAGGAAACGCAGAAAAAAAATATGGTTATGCTTCATATGAAGCGAGATGGTGTAGCCCGCTATATGACTCTTGAGTTAGACGATTAATTATTAATAATATTTTATGATAAAAGGGTCATGGGAACATGGCCCTTTTTTATTATCTATTCCTTTTGTTTCGAGATGGTGAAAAGATTAATTTTCGCACCCCAAAAAGGGTAAAAACTAAATATGATACAACGCGTAAACCCCCAAGCTGACTTCATTGCCATTGAGCACGAAGTCCTGGATTTCTGGAAAGAGAATGATATTTTCCAGAAACGGCGGGATGCCAATGCAGGTAAACCCAAATGGTCCTTTATTGATGGGCCCATTACGGCCAACAATCCCATGGGCGTTCACCATGCCTGGGGCCGTACCCTCAAAGATTTATATAATCGTTATAAAGCCATGGATGGCCACGAATTAAGATATCAAAACGGTTTTGATTGTCAAGGCCTTTGGATCGAAGTGGAAGTGGAAAAAGAACTGGGTTTTAAGTCCAAACGAGACGTGGAAGAATTTGGTATTGAAAAATTTGTAAATATGTGCAAAGATCGGGTGCATAAATATTCGGCGGTCCAAACGGAACAGTCGAAACGTCTCGGTTATTGGATGGATTGGGATAATTCTTATTACACCATGTCAGACGAGAATAATTATACCATCTGGGGTTTTCTGAAAAAATTATTTGAAGAAGGTAAAATATACCGCGGGTCCGATGTGGTTCCTTGGTCCGGGCGGTCTGGCACTTCTTATTCACAAATGGAGATTATTGAAGGTCGAAAACTCGTGGCCCATCAAGCCGTATTTGTCCGGTTTCCACTTCGGGATAAAGCGAATGAATATTTATTGGTGTGGACTACCACGCCATGGACCTTAACCTCGAATGTGGTGGCGGGCGTCAATGGCAATCTGGATTATGTAAAACTCAAAGCCGCAGACGGGTCTATTTATTATTTCGCTGAAGAAAATTTAGAATTCCAACGTCTGGATAAACAGTTTAAAGAAAAGAAGCAATGGATCGAAGGTGTACCGAAACTCAAAACCATTGCCCAAATATTTAAAGAACGGGGTGGTTACGAAATCCTTGGAACGGTTAAAGGCGACGAAATGGTGGGGTGGACCTACGATGGTCCTTTTGACCATTTGGATGGCCAATCTGAATTGGGTGGGACGCCTTATGTGGATGAGGCATTGGCCGAGGCGGGTGCTTCTGCGAAATCCCAGCATCAAGTGGTGAACCCGGGTAAAGACAATATGGGTAATGATATTGTAGTTGGCGGCGAAGGAACGGGCATCGTACACATGGCTCCCGGTTGTGGTGACATTGATAATAAAATTGGTAAAAAATTAGGATTGGTGAATGTTGCACCCTTAGATGTGGAATCTAAATTCACTGATAAGTTTGGCTGGCTTTCGGGAAAAAGTGCCACAGATATAGAAACCGTTCAAGCCATTTTAGATGATTTAAAAGAACGTGATTTCTTGGTTTATGTAGAAGCATACCCCCATATCTATCCCCATTGCTGGCGGTCAGGAGATGAATTGGTTTTCCGTCTGGTGGATGAATGGTATATCAATATGGATTGGCGGGATAAGATTAAAAAGATCGTGGATGATATTAATTGGATTCCCGAATGGGGTGGCGAAAGGGAACATGAATGGTTGGATAATATGGGCGACTGGATGATATCCAAAAAACGGTTCTGGGGATTGGCCCTGCCCATCTGGACTTTCGAAGATGATTCTTATTATGTGGTGGGATCCAAAGAAGAATTAAAAGCATTGGCTGTAGAGGGATGGGATGAATTTGAGGGAAATAGCCCTCACCGGCCTTGGATTGATAACGTAAAAATTAAACATCCGGATACGGGCCTCATTGGCACCCGTGTATTGGATGTGGGTAACCCATGGTTGGATGCAGGCATTGTACCTTTTTCTACGTTGGGCTATAATAACGATAAAGCATATTGGAAAGATTGGTTTCCAGCCGAATTCGTGGTGGAATCTTTCCCGGGACAATTTAGAAATTGGTTTTATTCATTATTGGCCATGTCTGCCATGCTGGAAGAAAAAGCACCCTTTAAGAATTTATTGGGCCATGCCTTGGTCAAAGCCGAAGATGGCCGCGATATGCATAAATCCTGGGGGAATGCGATCTGGTTTGACGATGCGGCGGAAGAAATGGGTGTGGATGTGATGCGGTGGATGTATGCATCTCAAAACCCGGAACATAATCTATTATTCGGTTATCACCATGGGGATGATGTGCGTAAAAAGTTGATTCAACTTTGGAATTCATATTCCTTTTTTGCCACTTACGCCGCTGTAGATGGATTTGATCTCAGTAAGGGGAATATTCATGATGCAGATTTGAATATTATGGATGAATGGATTTTATCCAAACTGCATTTATTTATTAAAGATGCCAGAGAAGCCATGGATGGGTTTCGCTCGGATCAACTCATGAAAAAGTTTGATTTATTTTTAGACGAATTATCCAACTGGTATATTCGCCGTAGCCGCCGCCGGTTTTGGAAAAGTGAAGATGATGGTGATAAACAAGCCGCCTATTTAGTATTATACGAAGTTTTGGCAAAAGTCATCAAAGTTTTGGCACCCATATTGCCATTCGTCACGGAAAATATCTATCAGAATTTGGTAAGGAATATGGACAGTGATGCACCGGAGAGTGTCCATCTATGTGATTATCCAGCGGCAGATGAAAGTAAAATCGATTCAGATCTCATGGATAATGTTGATGCGCTTCGCCGGGTGGTAGAATTGGGACGATCTTCCAGAAATAAAGCCAATTTAAAAATTAGACAACCCTTGGCTGAGTTAGCCTTTTCGGTGAAAGACGATGGTGTTGCAGATTTTATTTTTGATCAGCAAAATGTGGTGTTGGATGAATTGAATGTAAAAGTGCTTCAACGTGCCAATTCAGAAACGGATTTAATTCGGTTTATTGTGAAGCCGAATCTGCCTTTATTGGGACAAAAATTTGGCAAAACCTTGCCTCAAATCCGAAATTATTTAAATGATGCAGACGGGGATCAGATATTGAATGATATTCGAACAAAAAAGAATTATTCATTTGATATAAATGGAGAGGCTATCGTTTTAAGTAGGGAAGATTTATTGATTGAGACTGAATCTGCCGATGGATATACAGCCGCCGGTGACGATCATGTGACGGTAGGATTAACCACAAAATTGACGGAAGAATTGGTTCAAGAAGGGATTGTTCGTGATGTAATTCGGCAGGTGCAAACTATGCGAAAAAATGCTAACTTCGCGGTCGAAGATCGGATCATTATTTATGGAATGGTTGACGGTGTAGTGGGTGAAGCCATTCGATCATTCGAAGAATTTTTTAAAAATGAAGTATTGGCCGTTGATCTTATCGAAGATTATCAATCTGGTGATTTTAGTGAATCCTTCAATATAGGCGATCAAGAGGTTCACTTCGGTTTACAACGTGTAATAATTTGAAAGGAAATGTAAAGTGGTAAAAAAATACTCAAAAACAAAATTGAAAATGTTCCAAAAAATCATTGAAGAAAAAATGGGCGTTGTCACAGAAGATGTCGATGCAATTAAAGACAATATGGGCTCTGCATCGAATAAACAAGGTGGCAACACACCTGATGCTATTTATAGTTTACATATGGCGGATGCGGGGACAGATTCACACGAACAAGAAAAGAACTTTATGCTCATGAACCGTGGGAGTGACTATTTTAAAAACCTTGAGGTGGCACTAGTTAGAGTTAAAGATGGGTCATACGGTATTTGTAAAATATGTGAAGAACTCATTGTAGAAGAACGGTTAGTTGAAGTGCCTTGTGCCACTAAATGTGTGAGTTGCAAGGAAACAGAAAAACTCGGGCTATAACATGAGAATATTGTTTGTGAGTGCCACGCTGGTAGTCGCAGACCAAATTACAAAGGCAATCGTTCGGAATACCATGTCTTTGTATGAATCCATTCCGATCATTACCAATTTTTTCAATTTAACTTATGTGAGAAATGATGGAATGGCCTTTGGCATTAATTTCCCCTTTGGCATTTATGTATTCTCAACTATATCAATTGTATTCACCGGTTTTCTATTTTGGTATCTATGGACGATTCACGACCAAGGACTGGTTATCCGAACTGGGATTGCCCTCATCTTAGCCGGCGCTATCGGTAATTTGATTGACCGTGTATTCCTTGGATCTGTTGTTGATTTTCTTGATTTTATGATTGGAAACTACCATTGGTACATATTCAATATTGCCGATTCCTGCGTCACCGTGGGTATGGGGTTTGTATTATATGATTCACTTATTTTGGAACGAAAGAGAACCCCACAAACGGATTGAATCCAAAGACAATCATCGCCACCGGTGGAGAGAATAGCCGCCTGGATAAATTTCTGTCTACCATCCTTTCCGACCTCAGTCGGACCCAAATTCAAAAAATGATTAAAGACGGTTTGGTCTTGGTAGATGGGCAGCCTTCTAAAGCGGGGTGGAAATTGAATGGGTGCGAAACCATCGTCTATACCATTCCCGAAATTGAACCGGAAATTGAACATATCGAACCGGAAAATATTCCATTAGACGTATTATTTGAAGATGATGATATCATTGCCATTAATAAACCGCCAGGATTGGTCGTTCATCCCGGTGTGGGCCAAAAAAGCGGTACATTGGTTCATGCACTTACCTATCATTTTAGTCAATTATCAAATGTAAATGGGCAGCTTCGACCGGGGATTGTCCATCGATTAGATCAAAATACGTCCGGTGTGATATTGGTGGCCAAAAATAATCAAGCCCATGCTGACCTTGCGTCGCAATTCGAACAGCGAAAAATTCAAAAGGAATATACTGGGTTTACTTGGGGCAATTGGACAGCGCCAAATGGCATCATCGATGGGTCTATTAAAAGGAAACGATCTGATCCAACGGCGTACGAGGTGAATGAATCAGGACGGCATGCACTTACGCAGTACCAAGTGGAAGTTGACGGATCGGTGTTGAGCCAAATTTCGTTTTTCCCAAAAACAGGTCGAACACACCAATTGCGTGTTCATGCTGCCAGTATGCATCATCCAATATTCGGAGATGATAAATATGGCGGTGGGGTGAAGCGAACTAAAGGGTTTGTCCCTGAAATAACCAAAGTGTTAACCCAATTGCTTAAGAAAATTAATCGACATGCGCTCCATGCCAGGAAAATTACTTTTCAACATCCATCCACGCAAGAAGAGGTGGCCGTTTCCGCCCCCATTCCAGAAGATTTGACTCTCATTATTCAAGAGATGCATTTGCTGAATGGCTAACCTAAAAACAATACTGTCGGAATTTTTATCCTATCTCGAAAAAGAAAGAGGATTTTCAACCCATACCATCAAAGCGTATCACACAGATTTAAATCGGTTTATTTCATTTCTATCCGAAGAAGAAAAAATATCAAATTTTATGGCTGTAAATCGCCATACAATCCGAAACTATTTAGGGGTGGAATTCGATCAGGGTTTATCCAGTAAAACCGTGGCACGCCGTTTGGCGTCTGTTAAATCTTTATTTAAATATTTAATGCAGTCCGAACAATTGAAAGACAATCCTGCCATTCATGTGAAATCACCCAAAATATCTCAAACCCTCCCGAATTTTATTGACGAAAAAGTGATCGATATATTGATGGAAAGTCCGGATGTTTCCACAAAAAAAGGCGTACGTGATCGAGCCATCCTTGAATTATTCTATAGCACTGGCATTCGACTCAGTGAATTAATTGAATTAAATATTGGTTCAATTGATCCCATAAACCAATTGGCGAAGGTACATGGCAAAGGAGATAAAGAACGGTTGATTCCCTTTGGAAACAGAGCGAAATTTTGGGTAGAGAATTACTTGAAAAATCGTGCATTATCATTCAATTCTACTTCAGCCCACAACCCATTATTTGTAAATGAGAAAGAAAAGCGCATTCCCAAAAGTACCGTTCAGAGAAGAATCCGCAATTATATTAAACTCGTGGCTGAAGGGGAAAGGTTAGGCCCTCATATTTTGCGCCATACCTTTGCAACACATTTGATGGATCGCGGTGCCGATATCCGCGCCGTCAAAGATTTATTGGGGCATAATAGCTTATCCTCAACCCAGGTTTATACGCATATTAAACCGGAAAAAATGAAAAAAATATATAAACAGGCTCACCCGCATGGTGACTAAAATAGGGGGAAAACATGACAATAACAGGGAAAGAATTAGCATTAGATAAAATTGGTTTAGACCAAGTTGACCGCATTATCCGAAACTTGCCCGTCGAAGGCATTATCGAAGATATCATTTTACATAAAGAAGGTAAAATGGGTATGAATGGAGCTGTCATGGTTGACACAGGGAAGTACACAGGACGATCTCCCAAAGATAAGTATTTTGTGGATGAAGATTCCTCAAATGAACATCTATGGTGGGGGCCGGTCAATGCCAAAGTAGATGAAACCATTTTTGATGATTTATATGGACAGGTGGCAGATTATTATAATCATGCAGACGATTCTAACACCTATGTTTTTGATGGGTTTGCCGGCGCAGATTCGGCCTATAGACTCAATGTGAGAATTATTGCCAAAAAAGCATGGCAAGCGCATTTCGCCCATAATATGTTCATTCGTCCGGAGAAGGGAGACTTAGATGGTTTCTCTCCTGATTTCACCATCATTAATGCATCGGACGTCTTTAACCAGAAATTTGAAGAATACGGCATGAATTCTAAAACATTCATTATTTTTCATATGGCCAAACGGATTGCCATTATTGGGGGAACCGAATATGGCGGCGAAATGAAAAAAGGTATTTTTTCTGTCATGAATTATATGCTGCCGCTTCAAGGTGTATTGGCCATGCACTGTTCGGCGAATGTGGATAAAAATGGAGAAAATCCCGCTATCTTTTTTGGTCTATCCGGCACAGGAAAAACAACCTTAAGTACGGATCCGGAAAGACCCTTAATCGGGGACGACGAACATGGCTGGTCCGACGATGGTATTTTCAACTTTGAAGGTGGATGCTATGCAAAAGTAATTGATTTGAACCGAGAACATGAGCCAGATATTTATAATGCCATTCGCCATGGTGCCTTGCTCGAAAATGTGGTTTACGATGAACGAACCCGAGTCATTGACTTTACAGATGGATCAAAAACAGAAAATACTCGCGTTTCTTATCCCATCAATTATATAGATAATTCAGTGAATGGCCTGGGGAAACCGTCCATGTGCGGCCATCCAAATACCATTATATTCCTGACCTGTGATGCCTATGGTGTACTGCCCCCGGTTTCAAAATTAACCACGGAACAAGCCATGTATCATTTTATTAGTGGATATACAGCTAAAGTGGCGGGAACCGAACGAGGCATTACTGAACCTGTGGCCACATTCTCACCCTGTTTTGGTGGGCCGTTTTTAACACTACATCCGTTGAAATATGCGGAATTGCTCAAGCAAAAAATGAATAAACATCAGGTACCGGCCTATTTGGTGAATACGGGCTGGGTCGGTGCCAGCGCCCAATCCGGTGCTAAACGTATTTCGTTACCGGTAACGCGTCAAATAATTCATGCAACCTTAGATGGTAGTATTAATAATGCCACCTTCGAAACTGACCCATATTTTGGTATCATGGTTCCCCAAAGTTTAGGGGATATCGATCCAAATATACTCATTCCCGAAAAAGCATGGACAGATTCGGAGGCATATCATGGCATTGCCAAGGCATTGGTACAAAAATTCCAGAAAAACTTCGAACAGTATGATTTGGGACATTCAGAAATACGGAATGCTGGTCCTACATTAGAACAATAGAATAAAGGAGATAAGAATGACGATTAATTTTACAGCACGCCATTTTCAAGCCCCGGATAATTTAAAAGATTATGCGGAAGAAGGAGTCGCACGATTCGAAAAACATTTTGATCGAATCAGCCAATGTGAAATTGTAATGTTACATGAAAAAAGTATGTTTATTACCGAAATCAATCTCCATATACCTCAACATAACTTGCATGCAAAATCATCTGATCCTAATGGGTTTAAATCCATCGATGATTGTGTTGATAAAATTTCAACCCAAATGGTCAAGATTGTTGATCAGTGGAAAAAACATCGGTAAATCTCTTATTTAAATCGAATTAGGATTCGTTATATTATTTTTAAGGCTACATCATTTGTAATTGAAAAACAGCCAATATCAGCCTAAATCCCGGATATCTTTCAAATTCCGGGATGATAAAAGTTTGGAGTAAGGATTAGAGTTGTAGGCAATAAATCCTCTCATTGCTGTCATACCGGAAATTTTGCAAAAATTATCCGGTATCCAAAACCATCATTGTCGTAACTCAAAACAAACTTCAATGGTATGACTTCGCGTTTTGCTCTTGTGCGCTACGTCACATTCTCAAATCTGGAGAATTAGTATTTATCTTTTTACTAATATATTTCCTCTAATGTGGGATAGGGTAACTGAGCGGTTTCCTACTTTTTTTTTCAAAAAATATATCTCCCCAATCGTTTGGAGTCTATTTACCAAAGCACGTAATTTCTGCGCTTGAAAATCAATAATCATTAGGAATACAAATGAGCAAATATATTTTTACGTCTGAATCAGTATCTGAAGGGCATCCAGATAAAGTCTGTGATGCGATTTCCGATGCGATTTTAGATAATCTTTTGGCCCAGGATCCCAATTCTCGGGTGGCCTGCGAAACATTGGCTACGACAGGCACTGTTGTGGTATCCGGAGAAGTCACCTCTAAAGGGTTTGTGGATGTTGAACGTGTGGTGAAAGATACATTGGGGGATATTGGTTATACGGATAAAGCATACGGTATGGACAATGATACGGTGAAGGTGATGTCCATGTTGGATAAACAAAGCCCAGAAATTGCCCAAGGTGTAGATGAAGGGTCTGGCCTCCATGAAGAGCAGGGCGCAGGAGATCAGGGACTTATGTTTGGATTCGCATGCAATGAAACAAAAGAACTCATGCCCTTACCCATTCATCTATCTCATCGGTTGGTAGAACGAATGTCTGAACTGCGTAAAGATGGCACCATTCCATGGTTGAGACCTGATAGCAAATCTCAAGTGTCCGTGGCCTATGAAGATGGCAAACCTGTATCGATTACGAATGTGGTCATTGCCACACAGCATGATGATATGTTAGGTCAATTTGGCACAGAAGCGGCAGAACATGATTTTGTTGAAAGTGAAATGATCGAAAAAATAATCAAACCTGTATTAGATGATTGTGGTATGCCCTATGATGATTCGTTTATTGTGAATGGCACCGGTCGATTTGTATTTGGCGGTCCCGAAGCAGATACAGGGTTAACAGGGCGGAAAATTATTGTGGATACCTACGGAGGTTATGCCCCACATGGTGGTGGTGCGTTCTCCGGAAAAGATCCATCTAAAGTGGATCGGTCGGCTGCTTATATGGCACGTTATATTGCTAAAAATATTGTGGCTGCAGGATTGGCCGATAAATGTGAAGTGCAATTTTCTTACAGTATTGGTGTGGCTGAACCCACTTCTTTTTATGTGAAATCATTTGGCACTGGATCTTTATCAGACGAAGCATTAACGGAAATTGCGCAATCGGTATTCCCCTTGAAACCAGGTGGCATTATTCATCACTTAAAATTAAAACACCCGCGATATCTCCCCACAGCAGCCAATGGCCATTTTGGGAGAGAAGATGATTTATTTACGTGGGAAAAAACAGATATGGTTGATGCATTGAAATCAGCTGTATCCGAAAGGAATTAAACATGGCTTTAGCAGAAATGACTCAAACAGAAAAATCGCCTTATAAGGTTAAAGATATTTCTCTCGCTGAATGGGGGAGAAAAGAAATCACCTTAGCCGAAGCAGAAATGCCCGGTCTGATGGCCATTCGAAAAGAATATGGCCCCTCTAAACCCTTAGCGGGTGCACGGATTGCCGGCTGTCTGCATATGACGGTTCAAACTGCTGTTTTAATCGAAACATTAACAGAATTGGGTGCAGAAGTGACGTGGTCTTCCTGTAATATTTTTTCAACCCAGGATCATGCCGCCGCCGCAATCGCAGATACAGGGGTCCCTGTGTATGCTTGGAAAGGTATGAATGAAGAAGAATTCGATTGGTGCATTGCGCAAACATTATTTGCCTTTGAAGATGGCAAACCATTGAATTTGATTTTAGATGATGGTGGCGATTTAACCAATATGGTATTGGATGATTTTCCGGAATTGGTGGCTGGCATCAATGGGTTATCAGAAGAAACCACAACCGGCGTTCATCGTCTATATGAACGGGTTAAAAACGGAACATTAACCATGCCGGCTATAAATGTGAATGATTCTGTCACCAAATCAAAATTTGATAATAAGTATGGTTGTAAAGAATCCTTAGTCGATGCCATTCGTCGTTCTACAGATGTCATGATGGCGGGTAAAGTGGCGATCGTTGCTGGTTATGGCGATGTGGGCAAAGGGTCTGCGGCTTCGTTACGCGGCGCAGGTGCCCGAGTAATTGTGACTGAAATCGACCCCATTTGTGCGTTGCAAGCAGCCATGGATGGCTTTCCCGTGAAGCGAATGGAAACCGCCATTCCGGAAGCAGACATCATCGTTACAGCCACAGGTAATAAAGATATTGTGGAAGGGCACCATTTTGAAGCCATGAAAGATAAAACTATCGTATGTAATATTGGTCACTTTGATAATGAAATAGATATGGCATGGCTGAATGAAAACCACGGTTCTACAAAAAATACCATCAAACCCCAAGTGGATATGTACACTATTGACGGAAAAGATTTGATCATTTTGGCTGAAGGGCGATTGGTTAATCTAGGATGTGCCACGGGACATCCATCATTTGTCATGAGTAATTCATTCTCGAACCAGACGTTGGCGCAAATTGAATTATGGACGAATAATGAACAATATTCCAACGATGTTTATGTGTTGCCCAAACATTTGGATGAAAAAGTGGCCGCGCTTCATTTGGATAAACTCGGTGTTGAATTAACGGAATTAAGGTCGGACCAAGCTGAATATATCGGTGTGGATGTAAAAGGGCCATTTAAACCGGAACAGTATCGATATTAATCGCCATCTTTGCACTGAAAAATGAGAAAAGAGTACCGAATTTTCGGTGCTCTTTTTTTTTGTAGAAAAAGGACCCTATTTAAGGTCAATTTCTACAGCGTATCATTTGTTAGATGAACCATTTAGAATGAATAATCCGAGGAATTCTAAACCAACAATAAAAAAACGGGTTTCCAAATATCTGATTGGAGCCCTTTCTCTATTTACATTGAGTTGTGATTTTCAAAATCCATTGGCTTTTGAAATGCCCACTTGGTTTTTTGAATTAACATTCCCATTGGTTCAACAAAAGTATTCCTTGGAAGGTATGGTGGATAATAAACAAATATTTTCCACACCTGACTCCATTGGGATGCAATTGATGTTTGAAGGGGAATTGCCAGACACATCGATTGGGACGGATATTCTGGAAATTGAACTCAATCAAAATATTGAATATGCTTCAGACCCCGTATCTGCACCACAATTAGATTTTTCCTTAGATACCACAATTAATTTGGCGATTCCCATTGCACCAGGCGGACAATTAACCAATAGCTCAGGCGTTGTATTTACGGTACCTCCATCCAGCGATCAGACTGTGACCAGTGCCGTTTGGAATGCCATTGCCTCAGCCATCAATGAAATAATTCAAATCACATTGATACTCCCCACCATACCCGCAAGCCAATTACCCAGTTTTGTACAGTCGGTAGATGGCATGGTCATTCAAGCCGATGCAGGGGCAAGTGTCAGCGATTTTAATACCACTATCAGTAATAAAGGATTGCCCACCGATGTGACGAATCCAACTGTTTCTCTCATTACGGATATAACAACACCGGCCAAGACATTGGCTAATCATACCCAGTCATCTTTAACGAAGGATAATACTTTCGGACCGGAGATAACATCTTTAAGTCAAGATAGCCTTGGGGGTGCCATCCGGATGGATATTGGTTTTGGGATTGCCAGTACTTCTGATGCAACCGTCACCATCAACGCAGGCGACAGTGTCCAAGTGAATGTGGCCATTCAACTTCGAATCGCGGGTTTGGATTCAGCCATCGTTCAAGTGACAAAAACAGATTTACCCATCACATTGCCCAGCATTGAATTCCCAACTGAAATTGAAATATTTTCCGGTCTGTTAAAAACGAACAGTGGATTTGAAGTGAATGAAATCAACTTAACGGATGTTTCCAGTACCTATCCATTGAATGTTGATTTTATGATGAATTTTCAAAATTTTGTACCCCCCGCAGGCAAAGACGCTACAAAACTGGATACGGTATTAAAAAATGGTGTCACCATAAACAAAACTTATGATTTAGATGGGTATACATTTTTGAATCCAGCGGGAAAAGATTCTGCCTTAACACAATTGAATTTAGATCTATCAGCCGCCATTCCTGCACAATCGGCTAAAATCCCATTGGATGGATCAGACATAGGATCCGTTTCATTGAATATTTCCATGAAAAAACTTCACTTTGAATCATTAGAAGCCAATATTATTCAGGAATTTCCACCGACTGAAATCAGTATTGCGGGTATGCCATTGGGATTTTCCGGAATGCAGTTCGTAGATACCCAATTAGAAATTGAAATGTTAAATACCATTCGCTTACCGGTTGTTTTAGACTTTGATATGCTTTCAGTTAATCAGGCGGGAGATACCATGTTGGTGAAGGCATTGTCCACTTTAGCCAGCCCCACTACTGCGGGGGATACGATGAAAACCATTATTCGATTATCTAAAGATGGCACCACAACATTAAAGTACAAGGCTCCCACTTCTGTTGCCTATTTTGATAGTGTAACAGTGGCTCCGGGAATCAATGAAACGACTATTGTGGAACTCATGTCTTCGAATCCTTCCGTTTTTAAGGTGAATTCACGCGCCAGGATTGATGGCCGCGGTACGCTGGAATCGGGCATGAGCATTGGCGGAAAGTATAGAATGTTGGCCCCATTTGAGGTCATCATGGCGCCCATGACTTTTATATCAGTGACAAACACGCCGGTGCAAGAAATGAGCCATAGTAACAGAAACCGTATTCGGGCCACACTTCAGTCCGCCAGTTTAGACTTAACAGTGGAAAATAAAATTCCATCCGGTGGTGAGTTGGCCATGCTTATGTCAAACATTGGTTTTTTTCCGTTGGATACCACCATGAGTGCGCTATCAGCATTTAAAGATTCTATGGTCGTAAAAAATAATTGGGTCGTTACAGATAGCGTTTACATTGTATCCAATTGTGATAGTTTAAACCCCGAGATAGGTAACTTCTTTATTTTTGACGTGATGGATGATATTGCCGACTGTGTCGATGGCATGGCTTATATAGTAAAAACCACAGGTGCGGGTTTGGATACAGTTTTTTCTTATGTGGATACATTAATGAAAATTCCATTACCGGATCCTGTGAGTTTTTATCCGGCTACGAATGCAGGCGCCCATGTGGGCCAAGTGAAAGAGGCTGGGGTTGCCGTTTATAGTAGTCCAATACCCACCTCTCGAATCCGGCTTATGACAAACCCTGGACAACCCTATATGGCACCTCGATTTCAATTAAATGGTTCGGATGGACAAAAAGTTTATCTAACCACTTTGGACTATATCGATATCAATTCGAGTCTCACATTTAGTCTCAGCAGTACAGGAATGACCAGCGAAGCACCCGATGAGATTGTGGTTAAATATCCAAACGGAAATCAATCATTGGATCAGGATACGGAAGTCACGATTGCCTGGAAAACATTCGGTACCATTTCTCAGGTTGATTTGGCCTATTTTGCCGGATCCAATCCTGATGTGAATTTGGATGATGGTTGGACGGATATCACCACAGAATTGGCCAATGTAGATTCATTTAATTGGACACCCAGTTCAACTTCGGGGATTTCATCTTTAAGTGCATCTTTACGGGATAGTATTCGAATTCGGGTGCAATCATCCGGTGGATTAGTACGAGATATGAACGGGTGGTATTTCACCATCAGTTCGGGTGGTGGAAAAATTAGTAATACATCAAATTATGTTCGATGGGAGGGAAAGTTAACTCAACGATGAAACGGTCGAATCTCATAATTGCCCTCATGCTAATAATGGCCATTTCCCATGGTCAAAAACGAGATCCTCGTGCTGTAGCCATGGCGGGCGCAACCACAACAATTGCAGATGGTATCTATTCAGTGGGATTCAATCCAGCATTAATTGCATTTCAGATTGATCGGCCATTTATGTTGCAGGTGGGGGGATTAGACTTTGATATTGGGAATAACTATTTTTCTATGGCTGCATTGCGGACTTTGAGCGGAGATACGTTGGACCAAGATGAAAAAGGAACAATCATCAACCGATTGGATAATCGAGGTGGATTGAATTTTGATATGAATTTCCAAATTGCGACACCCGGTATGAATTATTCTTCCGGTAATATGGCGGTAACATCCAATATTTTATATATGAGTTCCTATAGTCTGCCGGCAGGTATGGCGCGCCTCATGCTAGAAGGCAATGCCAAGAATCCTGTTATTGATATGACATTGGAATATGAAATAATGGCAGTCCACGAATTGGGGTATTCCTTTGCTGTTCCTTTTGAATCTTTTGCACTGGGGTTTTCATTGAAATACCTACAGGGATTATTTTATATGGGCGTTGATCCAGATTCTAGTTCAGCCAATTTTATTACCACACCCCAAGCCGTGTATGGATCGGGTACCTATTATTTAAGGCAGGGCTTTGGTGGTGCAGGGTATGGCTTGGATATTGGGATTGCCACGAAAGAATTTAACGGAATGCGGTTTGGTGTTTCTCTGATAAACGCATTGGGAAGTATTGCTTGGAATAAACCATCTTTCATCAAAGATATCATGAAATATCCCTTAACGTGGGGTGGGGAGTCACTCTCAGATTCTGTCGCGGTTTTATATACCTATTCCATCGATTCCTTAAGAGCGGATAACCTATCATCGGGATCAATATTTACCAGCAGTTCCACGATCGTTAAAAATGTAGATGAAAACGGAAAACCGAAGGAATTTAATCGTCGTTACCCCGCAGTTTTTCGACTCGGTGTTTCATACAGAAAAGAAGATTTACTTATCAGTTCCGATTTAACGACTGGATTCGAAAATCGACTGTTCGCCCATTCTCGATGGCGATGGGCCGTTGGTGCGGAATTATATCGGTTTCCCAATACACCGCTCAGGCTTGGTTTCGCTTGGGAGGGATTGGATCGAACTGAATTAGGATTTGGCGCCGGATTTCATGGTGGTCCGATCATGATTGATTTGGGTTTTTCTTTTAAAAGCGGCTTGTGGATTCATTCTATGAAAGGGCTAAATTTGTCTTTGGGTTTTACAATGACAAGTTTTAAAGGTCGGAAAGAAAAAGTAAAACCTGAGAATGGGGGACCTTCTCCCGTCCCGGAGAAGAAAAAGGCTAACGCGCCAAAAGAGTCACTTCCGGGAAAAGACCAAAAGTAAACCGCCACCAATCGTAAATATAACATTTCCCATCCACGCCGCAACCAAGGGTGACATAATCCCTTTATATCCCATGGACATGCCAAACTTGATAAATGCGTAATATATAAAAATAACAAATATTCCCATTCCCGCACCGAAAGATAGACCGCCTTTGGATTTCATCACAACCAGGGGTAAGCCAAACAAAACCACAATCAAATTTGTAAAAGCAAAAGATATCTTAAAAAGTCGATCGACTTCCCATTTGGTCGTGTCCACGCCATTTTTTTTTAATTGATCAATCCGCAGTGTTAAATCTGCAAAACTCATTTCATCCGGTGTTTTGGACTGTTGGGTGATATCTTGAGGTGTGAAATTGAGATTGATTAATGTATCTCCTTTGGAAATAGCCGTTTTTTTAACTTCACCAAAATTGTTGAACTCCCGTATGGAATAATCTGTGGCCAGCCATAATGTTAAAGAATCATTCCATGTGATGCCTCTTGCATCCAACCGTTTGGAAACAGTACCCTCTTCTAAAGATATGGCTGTGATACTTCGTCCAACTGTTGTGCTTACTTTATAACGCCCAATGGATATATGGGTTTTTTCATTTTTTTGTAGAAATACATTCCGAAGGTCTTTTTGGTGTTTTATTCTGGACCTGCGTTTCATGTATTCTCTTTCGATATTATATCGAACTTGATTGCCCTTACTGACCCATGTATTATCCAATTCAAATGAAATAAAACTGACAATGAGACCAATCGTTGTGATTGGGACTGCAATTCGGTAAAGGCTTATTCCCGTGGCTTTCATTGCCGTGAGTTCGTTCCGCTTGGCTAAGAGACCGATACTGAACACAGTTGATATCATCATAGACATAGGCAAACCAATATTCAAGAACCATGGAATTGCATATATGTAATATTTTAAAGTGATTTCCATGGGGATAGCATTATCGATAAACCGATCTAGGTTTTCGATAAGATCTACCACGATGATAACACAAAGAAACCCCATTAACGTCATGGTTAATGTGACAATAAATTGGCGGATGAGATATAAATCTAACTTTTTCATGGATTTAACGGTAGTAATTAAGCAGTGAATTTCGGTATAATCCGAAACTTTTTTTAGTAAATGAGGAAGAATATGGATTTAATCAATGATTTCATGGGTGCCTTTGCAAGTTTTATGTGGGGACCACCCTTACTGATCTTGCTTTTGGGCGGTGGTTTATATTTTTCCATTTATAGTCGTTTTATTCCATTTAAGTATTTTCGTCATGGTGTTGATATTCTCTTCGGGCGATATAATGACCCAAATGATCCGGGAGAAATTACCCATTTTCAAGCATTATCCAGCGCCTTAGCCAGTACAGTTGGCTTGGGGAATATCAGCGGTGTGGCCATTGCCATCCAAATGGGTGGCCCTGGCGCACTCTTCTGGATGTGGGTGAGTGCCGTGGTGGGGATGTCCACAAAGTTTTTCTCCTGTACCCTATCAATCTTATTTCGTGGGAAGGATGATCAAGGAAATATTCAAGGGGGCCCCATGTACTATATAGAAAATGGTTTAGGGAAAAAATTTAAACCCCTATCCATACTATTTAGTATTGCCGGATTATTTGGATGTACGGTGATTTTTCAGTCCAATCAATTGGCCGATATTATTCGCAATCAGGTTCTGACACCCAATGGATGGTTTATAGAATCTATCGAGACTGGAAACCTGATTCAGGGCCTCATCATGGCATTTATAACATCTCTGGTTATTTTTGGCGGTATAAAAAGAATTGGACAAGTGGCAACCTACATGGTCCCTGTAATGGTTGTGCTGTACATGTTTGCAGGTTTATTAGTCGTGTTTAATCACCTTGCCGAAATCCCTTCTATATTTGGATTAATTATACATGATGCTTTTACTGGTGATGCAGTGATGGGCGGTGCCGTAGGATCTGTTATTATTGCCGGTGTCCGCCGGGCTCTATTCTCTAATGAAGCCGGTTTGGGTACGTCGGATATGGCCCACGGTGCAGCCATGACCAAAGAACCGGTTCGAGAAGGTCTCGTGGCCATGATTGAACCATTTATCGATACCATAGTTGTGTGTACCATTACTGCAATTGTTATTTTGGCTTCTGGTGTTTGGGAGCAAGAGGGATTAAATGGCGTAACGTTGACTACCACAGCATTTGTAAAGGAATTAGGTGGATTTGGGTTTTGGTTACTATTAACTGCGGTACTCACCTTTAGTCTTTCTACGATGATGAGCTATTCATACTACGGGAGTAAATGCAGTGGTTACTTATTTGGTACAAAAAGTATTTTTTATTATCGATGTTTCTATGTGTTCACCATAGTGGTGGGCGCCATGATTTCGATAGAAGTTGTGATTAACTTTATCGATGGTATGTATGCAATTATGGCCATACCCACAATTATAGGATCTGTAATGCTTTCGCCTAAAGTGATGGTCGAAGCTAGACGATATTTTGCAAATCTAAATTAAAATAAATATCCAAAGCATTCGTTTTTGTAATATTCAACATGAAAACTATCGACAGAAAAAGCCTTTCGACTGAGAAACAAAATGAGAAATCGCAAAATATTGATCAAAAATCCATATCCGAAATATTAGGTATAATTAATCACGAAGATCAATCCATAGCAGAAAAGGTGAGATCTGCTATTCCAGAAATTGCGCAAACTGTAAAACTGACCACAGAAGCAATTCAAAATGGGAATCATATTTATTATGTAGGTGCCGGTACATCAGGCAGATTGGGTGTATTGGATGCTTCAGAAATGCCACCAACTTATTCGGTGCCACGGGATTGGTTCAATGGAATTATCGCAGGCGGGGATGAAGCATTGCGAAAATCTATAGAAGGGGCAGAGGATCAACCGGATAGGGCTGTAACAGATTTAAAGCATTTTGGCTTATCAGCTGGCGATGTGGTGATTGGTATTAGCACTAGTGGTGCAGCTGCTTATGTAAAATCGGCCATCGAATATGGTCAATCTATCGACGCGAAAACAGTCTATTTAATTTGTAATGCAAAGCCCTATTTAGCCGCAGATTCTGATGTCTTAATTAAAGTGGATACAGGTCCGGAAGTGATTACAGGATCTACCCGGATGAAAGCAGGCACCGCCACCAAAATGGTACTAAACATGATTTCTACTGCCACCATGGTTCGGCTGGGAAAAGTTTACGGCAATCTCATGGTGGACCTCATGGCTGTTAATGAGAAACTTGTGGATCGAGGGGCACGTATCATTAGCCAATTGACAGAACTAGAGCTGAAAGAATCTGAAAAAGCACTCTACGCTGCAGATAAATCCGTCAAAACGGCGGTAGTGATGATTGAAAAAAAATGTTCGAAAGAGGAAGCGAAAGAATTATTAGATAAAAATGGCGGATTCTTGCGGAAAGTAATTAAATTATTAAAGTAGACTTAGCTTGAACAATGTATATTAACTTAACTTAAGAATGGAGATATTATGGAAACAGGTTTAGCATTAACGATTATTGGGTCAGTGCTCTCTGTTGTGGGTGTATTATTTTTTCTTTTCCCTGCAGCGGTTAATGAAAAGGTTATGGAAGAGCTCTCAGAGTCTGCAGTAAGACCTGCAGCAGCGCTTAGAAGTGTGTTGGGTGGATCGGCATTAATGACAGGAATATTAGCTTTATGTTGCAGATCATTTCCACAAGATGAGGCCAGCATGCTCTTAACAGCTTACGGCATAGGAATGAGCGTCATGCTGACTTCTATACTATTGATTAAACCGAGGAAATTTGCGGATGAAATACCCTTGCCACCTGTAATTATGTTTGCGGTTTTAATTGGAATCGCATTTTATTCAGCTTAAATAAATAAAAGAGTAGAGATAAATGAAAAAATTAATTTTATTACTAGTCTATTGTATGGCATTAAGCCTTTCTATTGCTCAAGATCAGGCAGATAAAAGCGTTTGGCGCGTTACATATATGAAGCCAAAAGCTGATATGAGAGCGCAATTTGAAAAAGGTTTAGCTGATCATGTAAAAAAACATCACCCAGCAGATGGTTGGCCAGAGTATCATTTTCAAGTCATTAGTGGACCTAATGTGGGGATGTATATGAAGTTTTCTGGTCCTCATTCTTGGAAATCATTTGATGAAAGAGTGAGAAGTCAAGGTGATAGAGATCACACAATGAGACATTTATTTCCTTTTATGGAAACTGGATCTAATAGAACATCTGACTTCTGGGTCTATTCCGATGAATTAAGTCATCAGCCAGCTCCATGGAAATACGCGCATCTTTCATACAACTATACAGTTCCCGGAACAGGCGGTGAGTACATGGAATTTTTAGAAGGAATTAAGAAATCAAAAGAAATTAATAAAAGCGAAAACCCGCACGAGATTTATAAAATTGTCTCTGGTGAAAACCCCGATACTTGGGTGTGGGCATATCCTATGGAAAAAATGGAAGATATGGAAGCATCAAACGCTCTTGGCGGTGGCGGTATCAATATGGAAAAGGCATTAGGAAAATCCGAAACTGAGCGTCTAAATACGATATATCAAAGCGTAACAAAATCACGAATGAGAGAAGTGATAAAATTTCGTCCTGACTTAAGCACGTCAGCTGATAAAGAATAATCTCTTTTTTTAATTTGAAAAAAACCCCATTAAAATGGGTTTTTTTGTTTCTACCTATTCAAGTAAAATTAGATAATTATTCTTATTATCGCGTACCCTTCGGATTTTCACTCTTAAAATCGCCAAAAGGAAATGTGTTGGGAGAAACCACTGTTCCTGTGGTAAATATATAGGGAATATCTGAATCGGGATTAAATGTGATTTCCAACAATCCTGCTTTATAACCCGTTTCTGGCTGGGCAATCTTTACAGCGAAAGAGCCATTATCTGATT
>Ga0208132_1000218_pt1 | contig 27520 bp, 28 predicted proteins | sample ETNtaG_16_FD_185785 | JGI IMG/M metagenome (GOLD analysis project Ga0208132, IMG submission 185785) | Marine microbial and viral communities from oxygen minimum zone, Eastern Pacific Ocean - ETNP201406SV199 (SPAdes) (version 2) | ecosystem: Environmental > Aquatic > Marine > Oceanic ... | reverse complement strand
GTTGAAAATATTATGACTAATTCCAATCCTCCGGCACTGCCGCTTAAATCGGATGGATCAATCAGCAAGATTTGGTTTGCGGATGATTCGCAGGGCATCGAGCTGCCGTTTTTTGACACAAAGGTTCAGGCGGGTTTTCCTTCTCCCGCGGAAGATCATCTGGAGCAAAGGCTGGACTTGAACACGCTGGTGATTGAAAATCCAAGCGCCACTTTTTTTGTGCGTGTGGCCGGTGAGTCGATGAAGGACGTCGGCATCACGGATGGTGATATCCTTGTTGTGGACCGTAGTATTGAAAGTTGGGAAAACCGTGTTGTGGTGGCGGTGATTGATTCCGAATTTACGATTAAACGTTTTACCACAGAACAGAAAACGGTGGTGCTGAAAGCAGAAAATCCAGACTATTCGTCAATTAAAATTACACCTGAAATGGATTTCTCCGTCTGGGGAGTTGTCAGCTGGACCTTGAAAAAACTATGATTGCGCTGATTGACTGCAACAATTTTTTTGCCTCCTGTGAACAGGTTTTTCAACCGCAGCTCGCGGGAAAACCGCTCGTTGTGCTTTCCAACAATGACGGTAATGTCATTGCCCGTTCCAGCGAAGCCAAGAAGTTGGGTATTGGAATGGGAGTTTTAGCGGGCAGTGTCCGTGAATTTGTCCGGAGCCACGAACTGCAGATACGTTCATCGAACTACGCCCTTTACGGCGATATGAGCAGTCGGATAATGTTCATACTGGAAGAGCTTTTACCGAGGATTGAACGATACAGCATCGACGAAGCTTTTGCGGATGTCTCCGGTTTGTCACGCGAACGGCTGGTGGAGCTGTTCCGCCTTGTACGGCATAGAATACTACGTCACACAGGAATTCAGGTTTCGATAGGAGTTGCCAGGACAAAAACCCTGGCCAAAGCCGCAAACCGGCTGGCAAAACGTTGTCCGGAACTGGCCGGGGTCTGCATCGGAACGGAGGCTGCAAGTTTCGGCAAAACACTGGAGCAAATGGAGACCAGAGATGTCTGGGGCATCGGTGGAAAGATCAGCAGGAAATTAAGCGGATTCGGCATCGGTAACGCAAAGCAACTGCGAGACGCGGATCCTGCCTGGATTAAAAAACAATTTTCTGTGACACTGATGCGCACAGTCTTGGAACTGCGTGGTGAAAGCTGCCTGAAACTGGAGGAACCTGAAGAATCGAGAAAGTCCATCATGTGCGGTCGTTCATTCGGCAAGCCGCTGAAGGAGTTAGAGGATATACGACCCGCATTGACGCATTTTGTACAAAATGCCGTGAGCCGGCTCTGGAAATACAAACAGGCGACTTCAGCAATTACGGTCTATCTCTCAACAAACCGTTTTCGCAAAAACATCACGCAGCGCAGCGTGTCTGCATCTGTCGAGCTGGAAGTAACCAACAATCTGATGCAGCTCAATGCCGCGGCTCAACGCGCGCTGGGGCAGATTTTTAAGTCCGGATTTGAATACCACAAAGTCGGAGTACTTTTACATGATTTTATTTCAGTAAAAAATATTCCGGCCACGCTTTTTGAAACGGAATCGAGCATTCAGGCATCGCAGGAACTGATGGGGGCCGTGAAAAAAATAAATCAGAAATTCGGACGCTACACCGTTGCTTCCGCCTCTGTTTCCGGAAGTTCGGATTGGAGAGCGCGTAGCAAATTCCGGAGCCCCGCCTTTACAACTTGCTGGAATGAGTTGCCGCTCGTGCAGGCTTGAAAGATCAATGCTGAATTTTAAGCACAGAAAACGTGGTGGTTTTAGTTGCAGGAAATTGATATGCTGAAAACGTATAGTCTCGGAAATAGTCCTTGCCGGGCCCACCACATTTTGCACTCGTAGCTCAGCTGGATAGAGTGACGGATTCCGATTCCGTAGGCCGCAGGTTCGACTCCTGCCGGGTGCACCATAATATCAGTGACTTACAGAAAAACGTTAAGTTAAAAAACACTGCGACACACTGCGACAAAGCTAAAATAAGGGGGTAAACCAAGCAAACATTGCGACATTATTGCGACAAAAATTGCATGTAGGTAGCAGTAATTTTACATTCTTTTTTTTGCAAAATTCCCCACAAATTTCTCAGTTTACGGCTGCAAGTACTAATTCAATGCTTCAACTGAGTTGAGCTCTTTAGTTTCAGTACCATGCACTTCGTTCCATTCTTGCTCACTCATTTGTTTGATCGTATGGAAAACAACCTTCGGTTCTCCTGTATGGTGAGCATTCAGTCTGTCTTTTCGTCCCCAGCGCTCAGGGAAACGGCGTTCAAGATACCAAGCCTTTGACTGCCAGGAATCATCTGCCAGTATTGTTTGGATAGCCCTTGACTCTGCAACAGCGCTCGCATTTTTTACAGCCTCCATTAATTCCTGAAATTGTCCTCCGACTCCGCCTTCGGCTTTTTCCATCCAGGCATAAAAGGTGCTCTCTCCTACTCCGCATTTGCGTGCGGCTACTTTCTGATAACTGCCGTTTTCTATTTCGGTGGATATCTTTTCAATGAGTTCAGGGGTTAGCTTTGACTTCCTGCCTTTTACCTTCATTGTTTTGAAACTAATCTTCTGTTTTGGATCTTCGTTAATAATTTTCATAGTAACTTCATCAGCAAAAATATTTTTAATATTCGGGGTTGCACATCAGCTTCACGGGCTTAATAAATACTACTTAAAATATATCGATATTTACTGAATATACAATCATTTGGGGTAATTTACAAGAATGTGGGGATTTTACCTAGGGTTGTCTGACAGTGGAGAATTAGTGGGGGTCGCTTACAGGGGAAGGTTGTTGTTTATCTATCACAAGCACATCCTTTTGATTTTGTGCATGTGTTTGATCTAGAAATGCAGGTGTCACCACAGGCTTTCCCAGAACTGCACCATTTACAACAGCTGGCATTGTCCGTCACAGATTCATCAACAGAACCAGTACATACAGTTTCATCCGCTTGAGTTGGCAATGTTGCCGATGATCCTAGCAAGGACTTTAGGGTTGTAATTTCTTCTGCATCGGCAGTTAGATCCCATTTGACCTTGATGCTTGTCCAGTGGAGAAGCGGAAGGATATATGAGTTTTGGCGGTAGGGGGAGACAAGGGGATCCTCAGAGAAGACAAGGTCCCAATGGCGGTCAACCTCCGCAACAAGCGATCAATGCGTGTCAGTCTTTGCGGGAAGGAGATCGTTGCGGCTTTACCACACCTCATGGGCAAATGAATGGAACATGCCGTAATATCCATAACACGGTAGCGTGTGCCCCATAAAGATGTAAAGGATTATCAAAGGATTTTCGCTTCTAGCAACACGTCCTGGCCTTGTCAAAAGTAATCTAACTTGGTCAAGCTAAAGGAAAAATCAAAAGCGGACCAGATAAAATCTGCTCCGCTTCAGAGATTTAAAGGCCCATCCGCATGGAAGACCTGCTCATTGGCAGATATTGGCGTCAGTCGTCAACCGCACAGCGGTCGTATGACTTATGTCCCCGATATCATCGATAGCATACAATGCGACGCTCCAATAGTTAACGTCCGATGCAGGCAAATCGCTCACGGTCACTGCAACCTCGGTTCCACCCTGACCAGCGGAGACCGTGGTGTACGTGGTGGCACTCCACGTACAGTTGTTGCCTGTCGTACGCTGAAAGGGAATAAATCTCGCTTGATAAGTCATCCCCGGAGGTCCGGGAGGGACGGGTTTCGACCAGGAAAGCGTAAACGAAGTAGCATCCCATGTCTGACGGATTTCATCAGTGTCGACCATAGTTCCGTTGTATTTGAACGCGTAGGGGTAGTACTTCGGAATTATATTTATTTTCCGGGTACAGACGTGTTCCGTTCCATCCTCCATGGCTACATTAAAAATAAATGTGTCGCCCGGAAACATATTTTCAAGAATTCCCGCACGAGCGAGATTTATATCGGCCAAAGCCATCTCAAACTTCGTGCCATCATCGGATGGCATGAGTTTCTTCGCATAACTCACACCATCGACAGAACACTCCGTCCAGAGGGTATTGAAACACTCGTGCCCACTCGCGACATGATACACATAGCCGTGGGAATCTATGTACGATGGTGTTGTAACGGAAACGCTCGAGATGTCTGAAAGGTCCGTGCCGCTCGCGGGTGTAAGCTCGAGGTGGATCTGATACATCGTGGTCCCACCGATATCCGCAGCAACCTCGTCAGGAGTCGGAAAACCCGTCTGAGCAACGCTTCCTGATGTTGGATAGTTCTCGATATATAAAAGAAGCGTACCGGCAGTACAGTAGTCTGAGACTCCACTTACTTCATCGGAGTATCCATCGTTGTTGTTGTCCGTGTCCGTTATATCGGGCACGCCATCGAAATCGTAGTCGGCACAGTCTGCAGCACCTGCCGTGTCACAGCTAAGCCCCACCTGGTCCGCATAATTCGTGCTTCCATCACCTGTATTGCCGCCGGCGATTGTGCCGCCCGATGTATAGGCGAGTTGATTCGAGTCAGTATTTATCGTGGCGTCGGATGTAACCCGTCCAGTAAAATCACCGTTCTCGTCGACGGCTGCCGTAACGGTTCCGAGATCAGTCGTCGAAGCATTATCCCCTGTTATCAGGCCGACAGAGACGGTCCCGTTATCACCCACTTCGTCCGTAGCCAATGTCCCTACGAAGCGATACTGGCTATTGAAGAAGTTGACCATGTAGCGATCGCTGCCCGTAGCCGAAAAGGAAAATGAGCCATCAGCTCCCACAGTTGTAGTTTTCTGTTCACCCGTTCTGGAGTTGAGAAGCTGCGCAACATAGTTCTCAACGGCCCGTGCTTTGAACGGGCTATTTGCCGAAACGTTTGTCGATTCCCCGGATAGAGTTCCGCTGATCGTTACGGTCCCGGAAGGGTTGAGGCCTTCATCATCTCCCTCTCCACTAACACCGCCGCTACCACCACTGCCGGATGAACTTGAGTTTCTGCATGAAACTGCAAACATCATCGAGAAGAACACCACCAGAATAAGCCTGAATATCCTGTCCGTAACCATTTCCTTCCTCCCATAATTTCCCCTAGACTATAAGCAGATGTTGTCAAATTTAGGATAATGAGTAGGTGTTTCACTTGGTTTCCTATAAGGATTTTAGGTTAAACCAATTTATACCAGAATTTGGGGGATTTTTCAAGAAAGTGGGGATTTTACTTGGAGACTGTCTGACTATGTGAAGAATTAGTGGTTGAAACACACGAATCACTGCCAAATCATATCTGAAACATCACCTAACCCATCCCATTTTTCAGTTATTGCCGCAGATTTGCTGTTATCCACTCTCTGCGAAGACACACTAAATCTTTTTTTCCCCGGAGTAACTATAAACCATGAAATGGTGATCAACACAAGAGCAATAACTATTAGGACTTTCCAACTTTTCATACTACCTCAAGAACAAGAAGAGTAGTTGAATTAATCACTCATATTTGCTTATTCTATACTCTAAGTGCCATTTGTCAAGTATAGTAAACATCAATCGGTTTGTTTTACAAGGAAGTGAGGATTTTACTTGGAGGGTGACTGACTGTGTGAAGAATTAAGTGGGACGATAAGAACCATAGACCCCCACTAGAAAAAATTTATCTGACCAATTTTAAAGTCACTTCTCCCTGATGCATCTCTGCGCTTTTCCTTCTGTGTGCAACTTTGTCCATTCTGGCATTTCTTGCTGCAGTTGCTTGCTTAGAGATTTCTTCATTTGGGTACACAGAAGCTACAACAGCAGAAGTAGGTCCAGTGCGGGTAAAAAGGAGTATTTCGGCTTCGGGGAATTCCGAAGGAGCATTTTTCGAATAATCGGCTGATGCTTCATCAGCAAGTTCTTCTGAATTAAATTCAACAATTGTTGTTCTGCAGTAACTCATGGCGTTCCTTGTCTATAAAATTTAGAAATAATGTATTTGTGGCTTCTTTCTCCAATTTGAACCTTATACCTATCACAATTTGGAGGATATTACTATATGGTGGAGATTTTACTTGGAGGGTGTCTGACTGGTGGCGCCATCTGAGGAAGCATCTAGGCCGAAATGCGACTAACTACTTTAAGTATCTTATGGGGAGGTACAAACGAGCGCCCCCCTTAATCATCAAGCTCTTCCAGCTCCTGCATCTCAATCAATCCTGTGTACAGCACCTCATCTGTGACCTGACTGACGCTCATGCCAGTACGCTCTGACATGGCCACAAGGGTGCGCTTGATGTCTGCATCGACGCATATACCGTCAGGAGGATAACGACAATTGTTTTTTGAGGTTTCGAACGAGGGCACTACCATTGGGAGCATAACCGTCTGCTCCCGCTGTTTTTGAGTACTCGAGCGTGACCGGAGCGCCGCCCACATAGATCAGCAATTCTTCCCGTAATCCTGCTTTCTGAATTTCTTCAATACTGGTTTTTAGCATCGGCATGGTGGTGGTCAGGAAGGCACTCATGCCCACGGCGTCCGGCTTATGTTCCTGAATCGCTTCGACGAAGCGTGCCGCGGGGACATTCACGCCCAAGTCGATCACCCCGAAACCTGCGCCCTCAAGCATGACGTTGCACAAGTCCTTGCCGATATCGTGAATATCGCCATGAACGGTGCCCATCACAAAGGTGCCAAGCAGTTCAATTCCCTGCTCGGCAATGAGTGGTTTGAGGATGTCCATGGCGCCTTGCATAGCTTTGGCGGCAATCAGCATTTCAGGTACAAAATAGGTACCCCCCTCAAACAGCCGCCCGACTTCCTCCAGCGCCGGGATCAATCCGTCGAAGAGGATTTCGTTGGGCGCCATTCCCAATTCCAGCAATTCATCTGTAAGCGTTCGTACCGGCTCAGACTTGCCTTCGATCGTCTGGTCGTATAACTGATCCAGAAGTTCTTCCTTCTGTTCTGATGCACTCATTGATTTTTTCGTTGGGGTTATCCACGTCTAGGGCGCCGAGCCTTTTTCGTGGTTGGAGCATCCTGCACAAGACTAGCCGGTTCCGGATTCAAATCCTCCGGTTTCAGAATTTCTTCCATCGACAGTGGATATTGGCCATATTCCTGAGCTGATTCGAACGTGGCGATGATATTTTCCGGGGGGACGTCCTCTCCGATGTCATGACAGACCGAGAGGAAATAACCTCCTCCACGACCCAGGTCATGAATCCGCTTTGCAACGTCATAACGTACTTCCTCAACCGTAGAAAAAGGCAGCATCTGCTGCACGTCAATGGCTCCGTGAAAACAAATCCGGTCTCCAAATATTTCTTTCATGGCATAGGTGTTCATGCCCATTGCTGAGGTCTGAATGGGATTCAGGATGTCCACTCCCATCTCGATAAAATCCTCAATGACCGGAACCACGGAGCCATCGGTGTGATACATGAACTTCACATCGGCCTGTCCTTTGATGTGGTCGATCAGGTCTTTCAGGCGCGGTTTGATCACTGAACGGAAAGTTGCAGGTGAAATCAGCATGGCGTTCTGGGCCCCGACGTCATCGGTGAAGTAGACGACGCGGACGTATTCACCAACTTCCTTGAGGTACCGGGTCCAGGCTTCCTTGTAGAACCAAAGCAGTGTGTCTAATAACGCTTCAGCAAAAGGAAGGTTCTGTACCAGATCCGCAAAAAATCCATCATACCCCCTGATCTGAAGAGCCTTGGTCAATAACCCACCCTTGATGCTGTCGGCGACAATGACGTACTCGGTATTTTCGTGCCAGTGACGTGCCTGTTCCTTCAGTCCGGTGAACATCTCAGGATTATGAGGATCGGGCCACGGGAAGCGGCCCAGTTCATTTATGCCCGCGCCCTTGAGTGGAGAGTCGAATAGACTGAAAGCGTTCAGCATGTAGACCCATTTGATGCCCCACATGTCACGATACGCGTTTTCACCTTCGACTTCCCGGATCCCAACCCAGTTCGGCACCAACCAGCGGAAATCGATGTTGAATTTCTGCAACAGTTTCTCGTCCGGAAAAACGTTCTGCACCATGCGGTCCAGAATTTTGTCATGGTTCTTCAATTCCGGATCCTTCAGATATTCAGCCAGTCTGGTATACGCCTTTCGGTGCAGAGAACCGACGTGTCTGCCTATGTCAATGGGAACCCTATCGGGTTCACGGTGATTGACCGCGGCTTCGAACCTTTCACGTGGAGTCAGAATTCCCTCCTTGATGTTTTGAGTTGGAAAATTCTGTTGTTTAAATTAAGTGACAAGGAGTTCAGCATCAGGACAGCCTTTAAGTACAAGATGTCTGATCTCGTCCGGTTTGAAAGACTTCAACTCGATTTCTTCTTCCGGACCAAACTGTATTTCTATGTGATTGTCATCCGGATCGAAAACGTTGACCTGCCGGATCCCGACTTCCGGGACAAGGGTAATCTGGTACGGCACGTTGTTTTTGCGAAAGTGTTCCAGGAGTATCTGCATTCCGGAGGCACTGAATGCCATGTGCTCCATTCGGATGTCCTGAACATGTTGAGGATCCTTTATTTCTACCAGATGTACCTGGGGAACTTCACGACAATACAGCCAGGTTCCTCTCGAGGAGAATGGTGGGCGCCATCCAACTTCTAATCCCAATATGTTGGTATAGAAATTCTTCAAATTATTGTGATTTACAGTTAACAGGGTCACATGGTTAAGGCTTTCAAGAGGCATGGTTTTCTTTGGTAGAGGGTTTGTGAAATCAGACTTTTTGCAAAGTCAAAAGTTTTAATCAGACAATCTTTGAATCCTTTGGAAGAGTGACATAAACAAGAACTTTGTATAAGAGGGTGTCTGACTGTGAAGAATTGGTGGGAGTTATTCACAATAGACGATGTAGAGTTAAGAACAAACTAGTGTGGTTACTCACAGCAGTCACTACTGTAAGTAGAAAAATAAAAACACATTTATCATCTATCCTCTAAATTTATATATTCTAAATAAGAGTAAATACAGTAAATAAAAGGATTATGAATATTAATGTGATAAGACCTATAGTGATAAAAAAATACTTTCTTAAACTACTTGCTTGTCCCATATGCAAATCCCTGAATAAAATCAAAAGATTAAGAATTAGTAAAGAAACTCTTTAACTCAAACTTCTCAGAGTACAGTTAATTTTATATTCTCAGGGAGTTATGTATATACGTAAATATACTTAGTCCAAAAAAGACAAGGATATTGAGAAGTATTTACAAGAATGTGGTTTTACTTGGAGGGTGTCTGACTGGTGCCGCCTGAGGGAGCATCTAGGCAGAAATGCTATTAACTACTTTAAGTATCTTATGGGGAGGTACAAGCGAGCCCCCCGGGGGTCTGTATGCAGAGCCTCATCCCCCCTCACTCCTAAAGTTCATCCATCTCCTGCATCTCAATCAAGCCGGTGTACAGCACTTCATCTGTGACCTGACTAACAGTCATGCCAGTACGCTCTGACATGGGCACAAGGGTGCGCTTGAGGTCATGGTAGGGCTGACAGACACCTATATGGACACCTTTACAAAAGATACAATATCTATTAAACTTGATTTTGAAAAACAATATTTTGCAATAAAATTGTTTACATAGACATTCATTTATTTCCGATTGGAATTGTCTGGATTCATCCTAAAGTTATTTTACGCATATAACAGAATGAGTAAACTAGGACAAAGCATTTTTATAGATATTTAAATTAATTGAGAAGTATGTCGATTAAAATCAGAAGTTATGGAAAATCTTGCTTTTAGCCTTTGGTTAGGTTCTGGAATTTTCTTGATGGCCATTGAGTTTCTTGTCCCAGGTTTGGTTTTGGTCTTCGTGGGACTTGGATCTTTAACTGTTGTGTTCGGCATGCACTTTGGATATATTGATGGAATTCTCCAGCAATTTATTACTTTTTTTTTAAGCTCAATAATATACTTATTAACTCTTCGTTTTTTAGTTCTTAGATTTGTTCCATCAGTTACCAGAAAGGAAAATATTGATGAAGATGAAGAAGTGATGGGATCTATTGTTGAGATAGTTGCAGATATAAATTCTGGTGAATTAGGACGAGTTGAGCATAGCGGAAGCTCATGGCAAGCTCGTGCAGAAGGAGACCAGACAATTTTAAAAGGTGAGCAAGTTAAAATTATTGGACGAGACAATATTACTTGGATAGTCCAAAAAATATAGAAATGAGGTGATGAAGTGTTAAGTATCTATTCAGGAATTATAATATTAATTTGTTTTATCGTTTATAAGACAATTATTATTGTTAGCGAACGTGAAAATATCATTGTTGAAAGACTTGGAAAATTTCAAAGGACACTTACTCCAGGTATATATTTTTTAATTCCTTTTATTGACTTTGCTGCTTATAAGCAAGAGATGAGAGAACAGGTTGTTGATATTCCCTCCCAAAGTGTTATTACGAAGGACAATATTCAAGTTGAAATAGATGGACTTTTGTATATGAAGGTAATGGATCCTAAGAAAGCGAGTTATGGGATTGGAAATTACTTGGCAGCTAGTATTAATCTTGCTCAAACCACAATGAGATCAGAAGTCGGGAAAATAACATTGGGGTCGATTTTTTCAGAGAGAGATGAAGTCAATGCGAAAATAATCAGTGAAATTGATAAAGCTTCTGACCCTTGGGGAGTTAAGGTTTTACGATATGAAATTAAGGATATTGCACCCTCTCTGCATGTTGTCGAAACTTTGGAAAAGCAGATGGAAGCCGAAAGAGAAAAACGAGCAGAAATTACCAGGGCAACTGCGGAAAAAGAAAAATTAATAAATGTTTCGGAGGGTAAAAGGCAAAGTGCCATTAATATTTCTGAAGGCGAAAAACAAAAACGAGTTAATGAAGCGAATGGCAGGGCTGAGGGTATTAAGCTCATTGCTGATTCGACTGCACAAAGCTTGAAACTTGTAGGGGAGGCGATCGACCTTCCTGGTGGTAATGAGGCTTTAAAAATGCGCATTATAGATCAGTATATAGACCAACTTGATGAAGTTCTCGAAAGTGGAGATGTCTCCCTCTTTCCAGCCAATCTGGCTTCATTAAAAGGAATCTTAGAGGAACTTAAAGGAAATAAATCTACTCTAAAAGGAGGTAGTCATGTCGATAGATAATATTATATTTTTACTTATTGTAGGTACCCTTTTCGTTTATATCATTCTGGCGTTAGTCAGGTCTTTGCGTTTGGTTCCCGCTCGTATGGAATTTATTGTGGAGAGATTTGGACGTTACAATACCACTCTTGGCGCAGGCTTCCATTTTCTGATACCTTTCGTTGATAGAGTTGCGTTTATCCAAGATTTAAAAGAGCATACCATAAATGTCCCTCCCCAGACCTGTTTCACAAAAGATGAAATTCAGGTTGAAGTCGATGGCGTTATTTATTTACAGGTTATCGACTCACAAAAAGCGAGTTACGGCATCACTGATTTCCAATACGCGTCCATTCAACTGGCACAAACCACCACTAGAGCAATTATTGGAACTTTGGATCTTGATCGTACCTTTGAAGAAAGAGAGGCCATAAGTGGCAAGGTTGTTTCTGTGCTCGATAGTGCCGCAGCAAAATGGGGTGTTAAGATTTTAAGATTTGAAATTAAAAATCTCGTTCCACCAGAATCTGTTCGCCAGTCCATGGAAAAGCAGGTGACTGCCGAGCGAAATAGGCGTGCTATTTTAGAGAAGAGTGTTGGCGAAAAACAGTCACTGATTAATACTTCTGAAGGTCTAATGCGGGAGCTTATAAATAATTCAGAAGGTGAGATGCAAAAGCGTATCAATGAAGCCAGTGGTAAAGCTTCAGAAATTTTATATCTAGGTAGGGCAACTGCCGAGTCTATTAAAAAAATTGCAAATGCGATTAGCGGTCCAGGAGGCACAGAAGCTGTTAAGTTAGAACTAGGGCAAAAATACATTAAGTCACTTACCAAGTTAAAGTCTAATGATAATAATGTCATTATGGGTGGAAACCTCGCTGATATGAAAGAAATGCTCAAAGGTCTTGATATCGAAGTATAGATCTTTTTTGACGAGTAATAACTATACCGCAAGTATTGTCTGACTGTGAAGAATTAGTGGGGGTTACTCACAGGAGATGATGGGGTTGTCGTTCGTCTTCTGATGAAGCAACAAGGCAGAAATGAGACTAACTACTTTATGTATCGATGGGTGGGGAGGTGTTTGCTGGGGGCAAAGGTTTTGAAAATCGATTGAGCCGTTAGGGGTGAAAACTCCAATGCCCGCATAATTGCTTCCGCAAAGAGAAACCCGGAGATGCGCGGAGGGTTCAGAAATGTTCAGATCTACATTTGTCAGAGAAGATGAGAGTACGTATTCCAGCAGGCATGTTTCTGGTTTCATCGGCAGCTCTGATGTACGAAATCAGTCTTTCGCGTCTGCTGGCCATTGAACTGTGGAATCATTATGCATTCCTGATCATCAGCGGAGCTCTGCTGGGCTACGGTGCGGCCGGGGCTTTTCGTTTGTCCAGCTCCCGTCGCATCCCGCCTCTCCTTCCTGTCCTCTGTTTTTCACTGCTTCTGATCCCTCTTTTCCTGCTCAGCAGTCACCTGCCATTCGATCCGGCACTGATGGCGCTGGATCCACGGCAAGGAGTCTGGCTGCTGCTGATTTTCCTGCTGCTGGCGTTCCCTTTTTTTTTGGCGGGACTGACGCTGAACCTGCTGTTGGAAGCATACACCGAACACGTGCATTTTCTTTACGCAAGCGATCTTATCGGTGCAGCATGCGGATGTGCGGGTTTTTTCCTGACGGCCCCGTGGTTGGCGGAAATTGAAGGTCTTGGTATACCCGCGCTTCTGGCAGCATGCAGCAGCCTCTGCTTAGCTTCAGGGAAGAAGCAAAATGTGCTCGCGTTAGTGACCCTGCTGATCCTGTTCTGCGGTTCATTTTGGCTAGGGAAACTGGAACTCAGAATTAGCGACTACAAGAATCTTCCCCATGCTTTACGCTATCCCGGCAGCAAACTGCTGGAAACACAACGCGATGCTTCCGTACGGATTGACTGGCTGGAAACTCCGCTGGCCCGCTTTGCACCAGGCTTGAGTCTGGAATTTCGGGGATCTCTTCCGGATCAGCTTGGATTGACGTTGGATGCTGACAGTCTTACCGGAGTGGCACCTCTGGTTCCCGATTCACTTGGATCTTATCTGCGTCACCTTCCGGAGTGGGTGCTGTATTTTAAACAATCACCACCGGAAAATGTGCTGATACTGAAAACACTTGGGGGGCAGCAGGCGCTAGCTGCAGTTGAAGCCGGTACTTCTTCTGTTCTGGTTCAGACGCCGTATCCGTTGCTGACAGAAAGGCTGGCTGAAAACAGCCGTTTCCCGCAAATTGAATTTCGGGCCACTGAAGCACGCGCTCTTCTGGCAGAAGACTGTCCGGAATCCTGTCAAAAGCCGGAGCAGAATTTTGACAGGATTCTGGTTGCAATCGAAAGCTCTGCCCCGGTCGGCAGCACAGGCATGGATCCATTAAAAACCGATCAGTTGATGAGCCTTGAAGGTATGCAGTCCCTGCTGAACCGCCTGTCACCCGGCGGTTGGCTGGCTGTGCACCGTTTTCTGCTTCCGCCTCCTCGCGGTGAGATGCGGCTGCTGGCCACCGTAATCACTGCAATGCGCCGTCAGGGTTGGAAACCTGACCAGAGGCTAGGAGTGTTCCGGACACTCAGTACCTTGATGGTGCTGGTTTCACGGGAAGCCTGGACACCTAAAGAAAGCAGTCGTTTCCGGGAATTCAGCCTCAGCAGAGGGTTCGCTCCAGTTTATTATCCGGACATGCCTGAAACAGAAAGGAATAGTGTAATCCAGCTGCAGGAACCAGTTTACGCGCAAGGAGTACGGGAACTGCTGGCTGATATCCCGGCTTTTCATGCAAGTAACCCATTTGACTTGCAACCGGTTACCGATGACCGGCCATATTTTGAACTCTTCCTGGACTGGAACAGGCTGGACGATATTCGAGAGAGTCTCGGCGGCAAGTGGGAAGGTCTGGTTGAAGCCGGCTTGCTTGTTCCCCTGCTGTTTGCCGCAGTGAGCCTGAGTGCGCTGCTGCTGATTGGCATTCCGATTCTGCCCCATTTGCGCAGGATGGAAAACACCATTTCGGTTTTTCTCTATTTTGCCGGTATCGGTTTGGCCTTCATGCTGGTGGAAATCGCATTGCTGGAAAAACTTACACCGTTTCTGGGACAGCCAGTATATTCCTTTGCCCTGGTGCTCAGTGGACTGCTAACGGCTTCAGGACTCGGTTCTTTCCTCAGCAGTAGGTTCTCGAGAACCGGAATACGATTTTATTTTTTGCTGCTGCTGTTCGGTTTGTTCTTCTGCTTCCGAAACCTCCCGGACTTGCTCAGGGAATTGTCCGGCGAAGAATGGATTATACGGCTGCTGTGGGCCTGGTTGGTGGTTAGTGCGAGCGGGCTGATGATGGGTATTCCTTTCCCGGCAGGACTGAAGCATTTTGCGGTCTTTGGAAAGCATACTGAGGAAAGAAGAATCCGGGTGGCCATGGCTTGGTGTGCCAACGCCTGCGCTTCAGTGGCGGGAGCGGCCGGCGCAGTATGGATCGCACAGTTGGCAGGACAGTCAATTCTGTTTCTGATAGGTGCGTTGGCTTATGGAACCGCGTGGTTGACCCTGGAAATTCGGGGAGGGTGAAGGAAGGAACGGCTATTCCTGTGCCGCTCCGACCATCGGCACAAAACGGACTTGTCCGTGCTGCGAAGTACGCATTTTGCCCTGTGAGTCTTTCTCTATCAGAGTCATGTTTTGAGAGTAACGCACATTGCCGAGGGGCAGGATCAGCTTACCGCCGGGTTTTAGCTGGTCGAGCAATGGACGCGGTACATGATTGGCAGCCGCGGTGATGATGACTCTGTCAAAGGGTGCATGCTCATTCCAGCCGTAATAACCGTCACCTTGACGCACCTCCACCTTGTAACCAAGTTTTTTCAGCCGAATTTTGACCTCACGGGCAAGGTTCGGTCTGATTTCCATGGAATAGGTTTTCACTCCCATGGCCGCCAGCACTGCTGCCTGGTAACCCGAACCCGTTCCGATTTCCAGCACCTTCATGCCTTTTTCGAGCTCCAGCAGTTGAGACATCCAGGCCACCACGTAAGGCTGGCTGATGGTTTGCCCCTCGCCTATCGGCAGGGGACGGTCGGCATAAGCCAGTTTGCGAATGTGCTGCGGTACGAATTCGTGGCGCGGCACCTGTTTCATCGCCTTGAGCACGGCAGGGTTCCAGATTCCCCGCGGTGTGAGGTGCATGTCGATCATCTGCGTTCGTTTGGACACCCAATCAACTGCCTGTACGTAATTCGAGAGAAGAACGAGTGCTGAAAGAAATGCAGAGAAAACAAATAATCTCTTCATCCTGAAATATTTTATGAAGGTTAACATCACTTTTCCTGTTGCAGGATCTAATACATCTATGCTTTCAGGTTTTCTGCGAAAATGGATAACTCGTCTGCATCCTGCTTGTTCAATTCTTGCTGAAAGTGTTTTTCTTCATGCCTTTAATCAACATATTCCTGTTCAAATATCCGGCGGGAGGGCCAATGCAGTCCGCTCAAAACCTGACCCCGAACAGTGTCTATGCAAACCGCATGTGCTGATTCAGGCCGGATCATGAACCTTGTATCGAAATAATGAGCCCGGACGTAACGGTAGCCGTTGTGACCGAATACCTGGAAATATCCGTCACGGGGAACAGGGTCTTCCCTGTTCCATATCACACTCTGATCAAGAGGACTTAGTTCAAGGTGGTCTTCAGAAGCAATATCCTCCAAGCTCCAGCGTTTGTGAACAGGTGCATGAGTCACAAGCAGTCCGTCTCGGATCAGCAACAAGGGGAGTGATTCGAGGAAATCCTGCAGTATTTCAGGCAGGGAACCCGAGCGCTCCAGTCCCAAAGAATTCAGGGTTGCATCTCCGCTGTTCATCAGCCAGAGACCAGGCATGTAATTTCCTCTGCCACAGAAATAATCGAGCATCATATGCTCGTGATTTCCCAGCAACGCCTTCCCGTGATTCCGGAAAAACTCAAGCACTTCCATGGAGCGCGGCCCGCGGTCAATCATGTCTCCCACCGAAACAGGATCATCGTCCGGCATCTGTTTCAGCAGTGCCAGCAGAGTTCGGTAATTCCCCTGGATGTCTCCGATCAGGTTCATTTATTATTTTGGTCAGGATACAGTTAAACGAAATCACCGGCTGCATCGAAAATCAATTTACTTCTTGACAAGATGAACCAATAATATATAACTTCAACCAGATAAATACGAGGAAGAATTTTAAGGAAACGATTTAAAATCTCTGATGTAATCCAAAAAAAAACGATCAACAACAAACTATAAAAAGAAAGGTAAATAATGTTAGCTAAAACAATCAATCGCTTCACGGTTCCCGAACTTAAAGAATTGCCGGAAGACATCCGGATGTGGCGGTTGGCCTGCAATCCCTTGCTATTACTATATGTATGAAATGATGGGTAACAAAATAGTAACAAAATCGCAAAAAGGAAGGATAATTAAGAGCAAGAATTGTTACTATTTTTTTAGGTAGGATTTAAGTTCTGCAGTTTGTTTTAGCAACTTCATCATCATGTGCGCCTTCAGCTAATTTCAAGTAATCATGCAATAGTGCAAAAGCGTGTCCGGCTCCGGCTCGTTCTTCTTGATTATACTTAATGCCTCCAGCTAGTTCACTGGTTGTGGCTGTGTCCAAGAAGCAAGCAAGAGACTTCGCCTTGCTCATCAAATCACCAAACATTGCGTTAGCTTCATAACTTACATGAGTTTGATCCAGTGATCCTTGTCTGACAGTGGGTAATGATGCTTTCATTTTCGACACCTTGTTTTAGGTTATACTCAACTACTCGTCATTTTCAAAACGAATGAATCCGAATCAACGAATATCCAATCTAAAGCAAAAAACTAAAATTTGTAAAATATCAGATGTTCAAATCGCCGTCTGCTGCACGAAAGTGGACTGCTGCGAACCCTAGCACCCACTGTTTTCGTCTCTCGTGGCTCAACTGTACTGCGCCCATAAATCAACGACCTAAAAGACCGCTCCACAGCATCCGCTCACAGTGATAAGCCACAGCATGAAAATATTCATTTTTTGTAAAATTGTGACTTGAAATGAATTTTTCAATACACGGATCAATATCTTTCGGCCGGCTACAATTACATTTTATCATTGTGAAGTCCTTGATCTTGGTTTCCGCAATGCACTTCGATAATAAGTGTTTAATCTCCTTCGGTGCATCTACAAGTGATGCATCAAAGTTCTTTTTGTAAATTGTCTCCAAACATAGTTTTGGTGAATCCTGTTCTGTGTTCTTTGGTTCTGCATAAACTATTGAGGAAGAGAAAATCAATAAAAGGACAAATATTTTCATAGCTTAATCTCGGATTGAGTTTGCTCCAGCAAAGACACAATCACGCTTTCCTAAGCACTGGATCAAAAACGGCCATAGCTGCAACATCTACTAAGCCGACGTCTGTGATGGCGTAATCAGGAATAGCCGTAATAGGCAAGAAAAAAAGATAGTTAAAGGGCCAGTCAACAGTGCAGCCAAGCGCCTTTGCAGCGTGGTCCAGGCGGCTTTCTTCAATGGCCATTTCGTGCGGGTCAAGATCAGACACAATACCTCCAATAGGTAAGTGCAGGAACTCGATGATTTTGCCGTGGTTGACCACGATCTGGCCTCCACCTTTTACGGCAAGGTAATTGACAGCAACCGCCATGTCGTCGCCAGATGCGCCAATGACGACAATGTTGTTGTCATCTGGTGCGATCGATGTTGCTAGTGCACCGGATTTTAGGCCAAAGCCACGCAAGAACGCGGTCGGTCGATTAGAGGTCTTGCCGTAGCGTTCAACGACACTCACCATCACGATATCCTGTTCAATATCTGGAGCTACCCGGCCCGAAGTTGCCTGCAAGATTACGTCTCGTCGTTTTCTAACAAAGATTTGTTCGGTTACTTCTATCGCGAGCACTTCAACCGGTCCGTCTGGAAACTTGGTGGGGATTGTGAAGTCTTTGGGCGTCGCTTCACTCATTGGGAATGGGGTACTGAGACTATCCCGATCCGGCGGATCAAGCGTTATTGTCATGCTGCCGGAATCAGCGACAACTTCCCCTTTTGACATCACCATGCCTACCCGAAAATCGTTCAAGTCTTCAACAAAAAGCACATCTGCATAGCGGCCCGGTGAAATCGATCCGACCAGGTGATCGACCCGATAGGCCTCAGCTCCGTTGATCGTCGCCATTTGAATAGCAGTTAGCGGATCAATACCGGCGGTAATGGCCATTCTGACCATATTATCCAGGTGCCCGCGGTTCAATGTGTCACTTGCCACTACATCGTCGGTACAAAAGCTTACGCGACGGCTAGCCAGTGGTGCATGGTCCCGGACAAGCTGGATGTTTTCGTTTAAAAAATGTGCAAAGGAGGACTCTCGAATAACGATGTACATCCCGTTGCGAAGTTTCTCAAGACACTCGGTGGCATCGTAACTTTCATGATCAAGCCGTACTCCTCCGCAGAGAAAACTCGAGAGTTCCGTACCACGCGCCATTGGTGCACATCCAAAAACCGGCAATCGGTTATCTCGAGCAATTTCTAGTGCCGCCAGAACATCTTTATCACCTGTAGTGACAAATTCCCGGACTGTTTCCCACACCCCGATACATTCGGGCCACAGTTGGCCGATCCGGTGGTCCTCAGGCCCAAAATAATGACCCACGGTTGAAGTTGGGATGGTGTAGGGTGTTTTGCACGGCGCGCCCCAGAAAATGCGTAATGGGGTCTGTTGAGATTCCCGCAGAAATGCTTCGGCGCCTGCAAGACCGCTTACAACAAGAATTTGATCGAGCCCTGATACGACGTTGGTAGTGCCCAGCGGAACCAGCATCTTCGCAATGCTAGTTATGGAAAGTTTCGAGCACTCCAAATGCTGGTGGCCGTCGAACAGCCCCGGCACCAAATAACGACCGTCAGCGTCAATCTCGATTGTTTTATCACCGATGTAAGGTGTGACATCACCTATGGCCACCACGGTATTCTCAAAGATTGCGATGTCAGCTGGGTAGATCTCAGCAGAAACAACGTTGACCAACTGACCATTGCGCACAACAGTCGTTGCTGGAATCTTGGCCCCTCCAGCAGCTACGAGGGTTGCGATCGATGGTTGAGCTGACACCTTCAGTTGGATTCCAAGAATGTGTCGACCTGTGACAAAAATGTCGAGCGCCTATCGTCCGTCAGCCAACTCACCTCGAAAGCGTTTCGTACCAGTCGGGTAATCTCTTGCTTGTCTAAATCTGCTTCTTCCTGCACCCGTAACAGGTTCTCGTTCATGTAGCCTGGAAAATACGCTGGATCGTCGGAGTTAATGGTCACAAGCAGGTTTTTTGAGAGCATGGCCTTGATTGCAGGCGCTTTCGTGCCGTCCGTCACATAAGCATTGGAGATGGGACACACTGTCAGACCTAAGTTTCGCTGTCGAATTTCTTCGACCAACGCGTCATCTTCGAGGGCATTGACTCCGTGGTCGATTCGATTGACACCAATCTCGTTAATGCACTGCCAAATGTGAGTAACGGAATTTTCCTGATCAACATCACAATGCATAGTCAGCTTATACCCCTGCCCCCTGGCATCGGCAAACACATTGCGAAACTTGATTGGCGGATTTTCCTTTTCGTTGGAGTCGAGACCGACACCCAGGATCCATTCACGGTAAGGCTCGGCTTGACGAAGTGCAGTGGCAGCAGATTCGGCTGACATGTCTCGTAAAAAGCATAGGATGAGCTCCGAATAGATTCCATACACTGCCTTGGCGTCATCCTGAGCGCGACGGAGCCCCTTAATTACGGTATCGAATGCGATGTTGCGTGACGTATGGGCTTGCGGATCAAAGAACATCTCAACGTAGACGACGTTTTGGGTTGCGACACGGGCGAAATAGGCTGTGGCCAGGTCGTAGAAATCCTCCTCTGTGATAAGTACACTCATTCCTTCATAGTACTGAGCCAAAAATGATGGGAGGTCATTGAAGTCGTAGGCCGCACGCATATCATTAACGCTGTTGTACGGCAATTGAAGCCCATTTCGCTCCGCCAGTTGAAACTTGAGCTCAGGCTCTAGCGTGCCCTCAACGTGTACGTGAAGTTCGGCTTTCGGAATCGATTTAATAAATTCCTCGATAGTATTCATAAAAATGTCACCCGTGTGTAGGCCCAGACATAGGAAAAATATGTTCGTGGAAAGTCAATCGTGCATCTTTTAGTGTGTCTTTATCTTTTGTGGAAATTCCAGCAAACGCCGTCCAGGGTAATAGAAGCAATAAGAAAACAATTAATGACTTTTTCATGAGCCGACAAATGAAAAATAATTAGCCTCCCTTTGTTGTATCAAACTATAATCCAGTTTAAATCAATATTCAATTCTATATTCCCTAGAAGCAATCATTTATAATTTTACTTGCTTGATCAACATAATCTAGTCGGTCTTTTCCTTCACGATCAATACGTGATTCTAATAATGCGCTTATAATCTCTATCAATATCATTTGCCATTCATTATGATCTAATCTAGGGAACTTTTTCTTTATGGACTCAATCTCTAACAATTTATTAATTATTTTTTCAATAATTTTAGCTAATTCTATCCTGTCTTCAGGTGTTAGCAGACCAATTTCAAAATGACGGTGATTAATTAAATATTCCCACTGATCATTTGAAAACCCATCTCCGACTTCAAAACCTTTAAACATTTCAGAAAATGATTGTTCTGGTGGTCCGGATAATTCACGGAGTTGAGTATCTTCAAGCCAAATAAGGTTTAGTAACGCTGTTGATCTTTCGCCTTTGGTTCTATGATGATTGTCTATGGCTGATTGAAAATATTTAGCTGTAATTTTTTCGGCTTCTTTCAGTTCACCTTTTTCAACCAACCATTTTAATTCATAGAGCATCTCATTTTCTGAACTAAAGTGATTTCCGTTATGTGGCGGATCGAAGGAATAGCGCCCTCGCTCCACTCTCCAAACTCCGCTACCTTCTTCATTAGCTAATTGTGCAATTCTCCGTTCTGACACTCCCCACCTCGCAGCTGCTTCTTTCAAACTGATTGAATTCATATTGAGTTTATATTCTGATTTTCTGAAATTTCAAAAAAGTGTATCACTAGAAAAAGATTGCGACGCACAACCCTCAAACGTTTTTATTCTCTGGAAGAACCTAACCCCCCCTACCATCAGCATTGTCATTCACAGATCACCACTCACGGCAATATTATCAAGTTTGTTATCCAACCACCATCGCCGCCTTTCTTTTTTCTCAGGCTGCTCAGACTGTTCTAAACATTGGAAAAAGTAATCAACTGCTTCGTGCAATTTACACCGCTCCCTTTCTAAGAACTCCACCTGCTGTTCAGTAGTTTTGTGTTGAAGTTCTATGTGAGCAAAATGAAGAGTTCTCACCCTCGAAAGCTCCGTGCAAATGATTTCTTGATATTTAATATCGTCCATCATCTTTACAGTTGAAAGTATTGATTTCACAATCACGGATTACGCCGGATGCAAAGTTTTCCGGTAAATTGCGCATGAGAAAGTTGTTGAATCGTTCAGCTTGTTCAGCATCCGTGCAGCGGTGCAAATGTGATCCGGTGCTTGTTGTTTGCCGGAAAATCTTTTTCAATGTCTCTCGCTCCAAATCCGATACGCATGGCTCAGGATATAAATAATGCCGTGCATTCATGCAGGCTTGCTCATCATTATTAGTCTGTTCATGTAAATATTTGAGCAACTCTGATTTGTGTAGGCGGATCATGTTCCGGTGTTCATCAGTTAGCAACTCTGCCGGAGAGACGGCCAAACGCTCACCAAACATTTCAATCTTGAATCCTGCGGTTTTGAACAGTGAAACAATTGATTTAGGATTCATAGGCATATACTCGCTGCACTTGCTGTACTTTAGATGCAATTAAAATAGTTCGACATTTCCGATGCTTTCACTATTGTTTTTCTCAAAAACTTTTGGATTAAGTACAGGAAGTTCAGGAAGTTCAGGATTTGAGTCTGTATTATCGTTTTTTTCTGTACTTGCTGTACTTGCTGTACTTGCTGTACTTGTTTTAAAAGTTTTTGAAATTGCAACGTGATATCCGTCTTCTTTTCGTTCTTCCGGAAATTCTATTTGAAAGCCGGACTCTCGAAGTGCAGGAGCTAAACGGCGTAACTTATCAGCAAGTGCTTTTGGTGAAGTTGGTAACTTTGAATTAGGATCGCTCGCTCGTAAACTTTCTAAAAGGGATTTAAAAGTTCCTTCAAAACCAACTTCATTAATGACTAATTCTTGAATCAATGAACCAAGCGGTGTAGCCTCCAATATCCGCAATACTGCATTCCGGCGCATAGCCAAAAACTCCATCAAAAATTTGCCGTCTGGCTTTCCCTGCACCTTATACACTGCTTCACCCAAAATTCCAAAATCACCAAGTCTCGGCAAATCCTGTGGTGCAATATTGATTTCAGGTATTACGCCGAGTGCTTTTGATAACAGATCCAGTAATCCGCCAAGAATATCTGGGACTGCATTTTCAAAATTCTTCTCAAGTTCTGATTCAACTACCCTGGATTTCAGTCTCGGCAAATTTATATGAATGGTTCTATCTAGCAGATCCGGACGTGTAACAAGTACATCAATACCGTTCATTAAGACGGGTTTACGCAGATCAAGTGCGGCTTCATCACCATCAGTGTATAATTTCCTTGCGGCAAAACCGCCGCCAGTCGAGAGCGAGCAAAGAGCGTCTTGAAGTTCGTTTTTGAGATAAGACGCATTTTCAATTGTATAAATATGCGAGTTATTAGCTAAAATAAAAGTATCTTCAACTTTTTGTCGTATGCCTCGAAGTGGAACACGGTTTGGATCAATTAGCTTTCGGAGGAATTTTGCAATAAGACTTTTTCCACAACCCTGCTCACCAATTAATTCGAGCAACGGATGCGTTGTGTTATCTCTGAGCCACTCCAGCAAAAGCACTGTCAATATTCCTTGATAAGCCTTCGGTATGTTTACAAAATCCCATAATTTACTATAATCTCCGCCTGCTAACGGCTCAGGTAGTGGTCGCATATTTTGTGATTGATAGAACATAACTGGTGGTTCAAACATCAATTCCCATCCATTTGCATCAATGCTCACTACCTGGTTTTTTTTATCACATAAATCAAGAAAATATGTCCCTTCAAGTTCAGCAACTCGCATGAACACATTGCGCTCATCACCTACGCTTCGTGCAGTTCCTTCAAATATATTAATAGCTGAAATAAGGGATTCTTTTGCGGCAACAAATTGCGATTCCTTCCAACATCTTGCTGATACATAATCTCGGAAGGCCTTTGAATCAACTTTCAAAATCAATCCGTTTTCGGTGCTGATCCGTGCAAATGCTTCTCGGCTGGTATTTAAAAAAAACTCACAATTATCATTCATTAAATGGACTATTCTAGCAGCGTTGTTTTTGGGGTTATTTTCGGATTTTGTGTCGTTGCTTTTATTCTTGTCTTCAGGATATTCACCTGTCCATTTTTTATACAGCCTTGGGAAACCCCACTCACAAGAATTGTGTTTACAACCAGCGGTTGTATCGCCATTAGCTGCTACTTTAATATGGGCCTCGCCTCGATTGTGCTGTTCGTTTTCCGGACAAACAGATAAAATAAATATTGTCTCTCCGCCTTTTTCTTTCAATGTGTGACCTAAGTCGTTTTCGCTCAGTAACCCATTGACGACAGCTAATGATTTTGATTTGTCACCATAATTGACGGACTTCGACTTACGGCCTTTCGTTTCAGCTTTTCCACCACTTTTTGATTGTTGTCTTTTTGCTCCGGCTTTTGCTGCAAATTCCATAAAGAATTTATTCATTTTGTGCTCTCCAAATGTTTTGGTATAGATAGTACTTTAGCCATTCGATGCGGAAATTCTGGCAGACTGCTGCCTTTACGGTTCATAGTACCAGGCAAGCGCATAATACGCGCGGCGTTGTAAACTGTGGTATCAACCTCAACCACATCATCAGAAAATTTATCATCTAATCCAAACAAGAAGTTGTGAACCATCTCTTTGCTTTCTTCATCGTTTGGAAGATTATCGGGAAACAGCAAATGCGCTCCGTTTCCTGAATCGCATACAATCGGTTCCGGCCCCTTATGGTCAAGAATCCACACATATATTGTCCATGCTTTTGCAATTGCTGCTTTGTGTTGATCGTCTGTGCTTGGAACTCCTGCGGAGCGTTTGGGGTCAAGATCAATAGGAATAAATTGACGAAGGATAATGTCACTGTCGGATGTGGTAATCTTTGCGTACTCTACTGACTTATTTGCTCGTCTGGCTATTAAATCAGGTTTCAGCACATTGATAGGCATATAAATTCCACCTGAATATTTTGAAGCATAACGGACGGCCTCAATGAACTTCTCAGGATTATTATAATATCCGGAATATGTGTTGTTGTTCCGGCCCTTAAAATCTAACGCTCTCAGCTCAACCGGAACTTCATGGTGTCCATTTTGTATTAGATCGAAATATTGGAGCACGTCTTCTTCATTAAAATTATCTTCCATGATGTTTTACTTTCAATGCTTAATGCACGTAAAGCAAAACGGCTTGAACTTTCCACCTCGTTTGTAGATAATTCTGTATGAACCGCTTGCCTCGTGCGTTTCTTTTTTTGGGCCCGGTCAGTGTTTAATTGCGCTGATCGGGTTACTTTTTTTGTCTTTCCATTTCGCCACAGCTTTTGCGGCTGCGGTTTCAATTTCCTTGGCTTCCTGCTTTCTACGCTCAAGCGTTGCTGTCTTCTTCAATTCCGGGCGTAAATCTTCAGTTAAATTTTCCACAGCTAAACAAAGACGCTCTAATAGCTCTATCAGGTGAGTTTGATTTTGTACTGGCTCAAGCATTTCCACTATGTATCGCACTGTTTTGCCAAACATCTTCACCAACCTTTGAGGCTAATTTAATCCGCATATCAGTCTTAACAGGTGTGAAGCCACGTAAGGTATTTTGCAATACCGCATAGGTATAACCCGAATCACGTGCAAGGTCGGCAAGTGATAGTCCCTGCAAATCAGCAAGGTATTTGAGTCTTTTTCTGATCAAATCAATTTTTTTCATAAAACCCTTGTGCATACTATTAGATTCATATTATATTATGTATGAAACTTATTATAGTTGCATCTATTAGATTCGTCAACAAAATAAACGAAACTTTTTGTGAGGGTGTATATGAGTAAAGAAAAAACACAGAAAAAGCGAATTCAATCTGTAAAAGGTAATGCTGTTTTAGAACGGTTAAGATATGTTTTGAAACAAAACAATATGAGTGGCAGACAATTTGCGGAAAAGATCGGTCTGAAAGCCGAAAGTGCCACACGGCTGTTCAATGGAGTGACAGGCTTGACAAAACCGCTAGCATACTCAATTGAACTTCATTTCGGTTTACGGTCGGAATGGCTTTTGACAGGTGAAGGTGACCGGGAGGTTCCCAGGCATGACGGCCTTTCTCCTTTGGAGCGCTGCGGGTTGGAGACTTTATTTATTGGCCGTCATTTTTGGAGCTACTTAGAACCACTGGTTTTTGAGAGACTTCAAGGCAGAATACATGATCGATTTGGTAGTCGGCTCAGAGAATGTGATATTGTAAAGCCGGATCCTCTAACTACTAAGTTTGAAGAAAATCAGCTGGCGGGAGTTGTCGAGAAACGAGATAGCGAATTAGCAGAAACTGAGAAAATCCGAAAAGTCTTTAAGAATTTACGAAAGGAAGAAAAATCCTGTGTTGAAAACCGTGATATACCAGGACAAGAAAAAAAAATTCGGCTTGGTTATGCTCTTCTTTTGGCAGTTCATTTTGGAGATGAATGGGAAAGCATTAAAGCCGATTGTCAACAGTGGAAGGATGTAGTCAAGGATGAAACATCAAAAGAGTTTAACAAATGGCATTCGCACATCAATAAGATACGAGGAGGGATTGACATATGAGAAAAGAACAATTTTATTTTGATGAAAAGCGTTTGATGGTTCGGGGTCGTTTTTATGAATTACAGGTAAATGGTGGGGGACATGCACCGATGCACAAGCTCTGTTCGTTTGAAGAGTGTGACTTTCGCCCGGATGGGCACCGACGTTCTGATCGAGAGCAAACAAATTTTCTTTTGAGACTCTATCAGGAAAAATTGTCTAATTTGCAAGAAAAAGAGGAACTGAACAGAATTGAAAAACTTGCTGAAGAATCGGGTGTGCCCGTTCAGGATGCAATGCAACATTGGCTAGATCATGTGCAGGAATTCAGGAATCCGAGAACGGTTTACGAGTACCGCTTAGTTTGTCAAAGGTATGTTGAAATTGTTGGTAATCATTCTGTGAAAAATGTAAAAAAATTCCATGAATCATTATTCCTTAATGGACTAAAGCAAAAAAAAATGAATGAGCATACCCAAGCAAAATATTTGCGCCAATTACAGACTTTTTGGCGTTGGGCTTTTGATCAGGAATATACCAATAAAATGTTCAAGGTCTCAAAGCTACGTCCTACTGTTCGTGAACCAAATATTTATTCTGATGATGATTTAGTAAGAATGGAACACTTAATTTTAAAAAAATTAAACACAACACATTTAGTCCACAGACAGGCTGCAAGGAATCAATATCGTGCGTTTATGTGTCTCAAAGAAACAGGTATGCGTGGCAATGAAGTACGTTCACTGCGTTTAGAAAATATAAATGTTGGTGACAGAAAAATCATGATTCGAGATGATCAACAAACTGGATTTCGTATAAAGGGGCGCAGAGAAGAGTCTGTACCACTGACTGATACATTTAATGAATTTATTACTGAAGACCTTAAATTGCGAGGGGAACAGGAAGCCTATTTTTGTGATAACGGTGTTGGTTTGCCTCAATGGTCAAGTGTGAACCAAATGGGTAAAACATTTGGTCGTATATGTAGTCGGTTGGGGATTGATGGAGTTAAACCGCTTCATGGTTTCAGAGCCTTTGTTGCTACCAAGCTTTTGAAGAATGGGGTAGACATTTCGCTTGTTCGTGATATTCTCAGGCATAAAGACTTGAGTACCACTCTTGGCTATTTAAACCGCTCAAAAATGCCGTATTTAGAGGCAATGAATAGGCTCTCAATTGCCATGTAAACCAAGTCAACATTGCAACATTATTGCGACAACAAATATTTTATAGCAAAATTATCAATAATATCAGTATAAGTCATCGGATTCCGATTCCGTAGGCCGCAGGTTCGACTCCTGCCGGGTGCACCATTCAATTACTCCTGAAATGCCTCTATTTCTTCGCCATAAGTTAAGTTAATTAATGGATTGTCTAAGAGTTTCTATAGCAAGTCCTGCATAAAAATGGAATTAATCCTCTAAACAACGGACACCAAAGCCGTAATTCTTA
>Ga0208132_1000217_pt1 | contig 27555 bp, 22 predicted proteins | sample ETNtaG_16_FD_185785 | JGI IMG/M metagenome (GOLD analysis project Ga0208132, IMG submission 185785) | Marine microbial and viral communities from oxygen minimum zone, Eastern Pacific Ocean - ETNP201406SV199 (SPAdes) (version 2) | ecosystem: Environmental > Aquatic > Marine > Oceanic ... | reverse complement strand
CTCTAATGACGATGGTTCTGAATACCCAGTTCACTTCAACGACAACGACCGAGATGGCAAGCTGTCTGCTGGAGACCAGTTTCTGGTCTACGGTAACGGTAACGCAGCTAGTGGACCAGCAGCCGACAACTGGAGATTAGATATCCAGTTTGACGCAAGTGGAGACATAATCGGCTCCGCTAAGATGCTGTAAGCTTAGTTAGCGAAAAACGACGTTAGGCAGGGGAACGCACAGCTCCCCTGTCTTTCTGTTAGTAAGACTGCTGTGTATTTTTTTTGATTAGCGAAGCTTCTGTCTCAGTAGTCATATAGCCCAATATCTTGAGTGATTATTATGAGTGAAAAAGAAGAAAAACAAAAATTGCCTACAGCCATTCTTGCTATCCTTTTCTTGTTATTTGCGCTCAGACCTGAAGAAGGCTATCTTCAAAGGCTAGATTTTCTTATATTCCTAATTGCGAAGGGTCTTTTATTAGAAAATATTTTTCTTTTTGAGGTTTTCTCTTTACTTGTATTATTCCCTATTTTCATCTTATTGTATATTTTCCGAAACCCTCTTGGTCGAGCTATCAACAGAAATATGCACTCAATAATAGCTAAAGATTTGATAGAAGAATTCGATAAAAGTGGCGACAGTCAACTTTCTAGAGAGGAAGCAAAAGGTTTTTTTGATACTATCTTGGAAGACTTGGATGAAAGTGCAAGGAATAGTTTTGATTCAGACTCTCTTTTTGAGAAATACGATTCTGATAAAGATGGAAAATTAAATGGAAACGAATTAACTTCTTTAATACTTGAAGTTTTTGCTTACTATCAAGATAAAACTATTGAAGAATTTCCAGTTAGCAATTGGGATAGTAATACTGACGCTCAAGAGCAAACCCTTGAAGATTTTCCAGTAAGTGTTTGGGATAGTAATAATGACGCACAGGAAATAGTAGATTGGTATAATCATAAGTCTAGAGAGAGAAAATCAGTGGATGATCTTTTGAAAGAATGCAATATATCTTCTTTTAATTCTAAAAGTGATGCTCGAGTACTGCTTGCACATGCAAAAGAATTGCTAAAAGCAAGTAAACCTATTGATACGGTGTTATCAGATAAAGTTTTACCCTCTAAGGATGAAATCGGTAAACTGGATAGACTATACAGTGAAGGATATCTTTCTAAGGATCGTTACGAGCGCCTTAAGCAAGATTTAAGCCGTTAACGTCTGGAACGATAGCTGACGTAGGCCAGTCCAGCTACGAGTCCAACAACTACCAGTGCAGCCATCTTGAGTGTTGAATTAGTACTCTCCTCAGGTGCATTCTCTACAGACACGCTTATGGCCCGCTCATTGTTTTCAGAATCAGCCTCATCAATCGCATTATCAGGATCTATCCAAACTTTCAATGCATGACTTCCTGCAGTAGATGTCCAAGTTGCATTAACGGTGACATCGTTACCGCTACCATCGAAAACAGCGGTGGTCAGATTTATCGCCTCTCCATCAGCATAGAAGACCACTGGAACATAGTGTGACCCGGAATGATTGACCAGGTTTGTTATTGTCGCAGTGAGAGTAACCTCGGTTCCATGTGAAGGAACTTCTGGATTCCATGTTATTTCACTTATTTCAAAGTCGGGTTCTGGTTGTTCAATGGGTGTAACCGTGACTGCAAATGGATGTGAGATATCATCCACTTCGTTATTGCTACCATCAGACCAGGAAATATCAACATAGAAGACCTCCCAGACCTTGGGCACGACTCCCTCATTGGGTGTGATAGATAGTACAGTTTCTATTTCAGTACCGTTGGATATACTGAGTTTGTTGGGCTCAAAGAAGGCCGTCCAGTTCTGAGGAATATTATCAATAGTGGGTTCGAATATGGCATTCAAGTGTCCTGTTCCCGTCACACTGAATGTGAATATGGCTGCCTGATCAATAGGAATTTCCTCCGCAACCGTATCTAATGAGACCACTATCCCCCTCATTAGTTTCTTTTCCATCAGTTCAGTCTGGTCAATTCCATCCATATCATCTGTGATATTGATATTCTTGTCCAGAGTATAGACATAATCGTCACTACCCGATAGATCTTGGTATTCAGCATTGAAACTATATTCTCCTGCAGGCATCCAGATATTGATACCATCATCAACCACACCTATTTCGAAGCTGAAATTCACCCCATCAATCTCGACTTGGCCCAGGTCAACAGGTTCTAAAGTCTCTTCAGAGAGATAATTGATATTGTAATTCACGCCACGAGTAAGTGATGGACTCAGACTGCTGGCCTCACTAAGTTCCAAGGCCCCGACGTTGACATAGCTGGTACCTTCTGTAGTATATGCCCATGTCTTGTAAGCTCCAGTTTCCAAGTAGATCAAGTAGCTACCATCGATCTCGGAAGAGGTACTTGATTCGATTCTGCTACCATCCACACTCCAGATCTCCAATTGCGAATCGGGCAGAAGTTCGTTTGCGTCAGCTTCACCGTCAAAATCACGGTCATAGAATATTGTCCCAGAGACCCTGACCTTCCATTCAGCATCACGCTTGAAAAGCTGATCTCCTTTACCGGCCTTCACATACATGTTCTGTTTTGACAACTTGAATTGATCAGCACCTTCATTCTGGGTCTCATCGATTTCAATTTCATAGGTTTTTGGAATCATATCCGATATGATTACCCTTCCACCCTCATCGGTAACATGGGCAAAGTTTCCACCAGTAGTGGCGGTGAATACCACCGTCACTCCAGTCAATGGAACAATGCTACCTGTTGCGTTCTGATAAGTTATCTCCAAAGTTATATTGACCATTTTGGGGATTAAGTTAATTTCACCGTAGTAATCATTCTGGCCATTAATCTCAACAGTACCAGTGAATTTCTCATAACCATCTTGCTCCACGATGACACCATACGTTCCATATGGAAGGTCCAGCCTTCCATACTCGTCACCAGCTCCGAACAAGCCTTCATCTTCAATGGTATCCTCGACAAACGTAACACCTTCTTCTGATACGAATTGAATCCTGACCGAACGATCGTTGATCACGCTATTATCTGCGTCAGATTTCACATCTCCTCTAATGGAGCCCTCATCTTTCAGTTCGAGGTTGAAGACGGTAGGCCCGTCAAGCTCTAGGAGTCCACCAAAACTGAAGTGTTTGTTACTCATTCCATCCTGGAATGTAACATAGTAATCTCCAGCTTCCAAATAACTTGAATATCCTTCGAATGTGTTTGAGTCAAGGACAGTTATATTGTCAAAGTCATCAACTGGTCTAAGTATGACCATACCTGCCTTGGGCGTTCCATCCACCAATTCACTTACACCTGATACTCTGTAGGTTAGTTCAGTGTCCACATCTCCTATATCAAATGTCGAGGTACCCAGTGGAAGGGTCATTTGATCCTGTACCCAGTATCGACTTCCTTCCTCATCTTCATACGAGAATGTATAGATGTAGTCCTCAGGAGGTAAGCTGATATCAAAATGACCGTCTGAGTCTGTCTGGAAGGTCAGATTGTACTGCCATGGATTCAACTTTGGGGCGAAAGACAAATCAGCATTCGCGATTCCTTCCCCATCGTGGACTAGTCTTCCGGATACATCAACTGGTATTCTTTCCACTTCCAATAATATTTCTTGAAGGTTGTTCAGACTCAATTTATCGGTTTCTACTTTATCATCCTCTGGACCATAATACATAGTATCCAAGGTGTATCCAAATTTGTTTATTTCGATTTGATAATCACCAAGAGGTAGAGGTATTTGTGTGATTTGTTTTGTAACCCAGAAACTTATTTCACCAGCTGCCGAACTGAATTTTACAGTTCCATCCAGTGTTAGAATTTCACCCATGTGGTCCTCGTAAAAAATAACCATAGCATCCTGTCCCGTTACTGCAGGCAGGTCGATACCTTCTGCATTTCTATTTACCTGAATTTTTTTCAGAGCCACCAGATTCTGATTATCAGTCAAAGCATGTGACCATGCACTATAATCACCTTCAGGAATTATAATCTCATATCTTCCTTCATAAGAAGTGCTCGTTGAGGTACTTCCGCTTCCTGAATCAAATACAACATATGTCTCACCATGTCCCTTTTCACCTTTATCAGGTCCGAATAGGCCGTTTCCATCCAAATCACCAAATAAGATTCCTTCTATCGTATGTCCCGGGCTCATCTCAGCATCAATCGGTTCAGCGTAGGTCTCACTGTCTACCAGATCTAGATAGGCAAGTGTTGTTTGGTTAGTCTGATGAATGGTATAGAGATCATAAGTTCCCCTTGGTAGGACAGTTGCAAAGTACCCATCCTCTGTAGTGAAGACGTTGTCACTGTATTGTCCATCAATATTACGGATCGTCATTTGCTCATTACCAATGGGGTTATTGTTATGTGATAAGATTCCTTCAAGCCTGAAACCAGGCATCAAAGAACCATTGAAACTTCTGGTCTCACCCTTGTTGATTTCTGCCACCATAGTATTGTTGGTCCATCCCGTGAATACGTTTTCTGAATCCATCCTCAGAGTATATTTTCCAGGAAGGAGATTGTTGAAACAGAAGGATATCATATCATCGATATAATCACTTATACATTCTGAGGTATGGTACGAGCTACTCAAGAATGTGTTCTCGCTGATACTGTTGTTTGTATGGTCATACAGGGATACAGTGACTACCTCTGATCCAAGTCCCTCATCTGTGAACTTACCCCAGATTGCCCCAGGTTCTAGCCCATCATCAACTGTAACATCTTGGCCTGCCTGTACGGCAGCAGTTCCAAGGTATGATTTCAGGTCCAGATGATGTCCATCAATCACTGCGGTCACCTTGTATTCACCAGGTGCCAGACCTTCGAATTTGTAATTTCCATTGGAGTCCGTGGTGACGGAGTTGATAACACCAGAACGAATATTTCGGGCTTCTATTGTAATAAGTGGAATAGCAACTTCATCGGCCCCGAATTCTCCATCCTTGTCAGAGTCCCAGTACAATCTGCTGGAGATGGATGCCGCTTCAACTTCCAGATCGAGGTTGATGTCAGATGGGGCCTGACGCATTGCCTGTTCCTCTGATATAATTATATTTTCTTTCGTTATCAATATGTTGTTAGATGTCTTGAATATCTTTTCACGATCAGCCTCAGGATATCCCATTGAAACAGCTAAGGTCAGGTTCCCAGCAGGTACCAGTATACTGTATTTTCCGTCAGCTTCAGTCGTAACCGTAGCATGTGGAACCCTGTTCTCATCCAGAACAGTCACATTGGCATTGGCAACAGGATCTCCGTTTGGAGTAGAGATTGTCCCATAGATGGTTGCGCAGTCATAGTATTTCAGAATTCTGAGACCTGAATTACTGTGCACCATCTTGAAGTGAGTCATATTCCATCCAAATAGAGGCGGGAGGCTCTGATCCTGCCCAATTGTGCCATAGATACCAGGTATCCCATCGCTGATATCTCTGCCGATATCGGGTGCTGACCAACCTATGAATGCCCGGAAGAATGTTGAATTAAGGAATTTATCCTTGTAAACCAGAGTCTGGTCAGTGACCTGAATACTAGGATTCTCCGTTACTATATCGATAGCTTCCGCAAAGGGTACAGTTCGGCCATCAGATAGAACGGCCTCAACGTCAAAGAAATTACTGATGTCATAATCTGCCAGAGTTACCGGAGCGTACAGAATACCTGTATTGTCAGCTGAATAGGGCATTAATCTTGTGTCTGCAGCGAAGTAACGGATGGAATGACCCGTAGCCTGTTCAACTTCCCACATCAGGTCCGCAATCTGGCTCTTTTCAATAGTCATAAGAATTGGCTTTCCAGCTCTTATGGCTGCATTCTTCTTGTGAACATCCTGATCGCTTCCGTCAGCTTTCTTGGGGATATAGTCCTCAGGATTCATAATAATGGTCTCAAATTCAGTTATATTGTCTTCAGACAAGTGTCCCAGGAGAATATTGCGAATTTCGGCATTGAATTTCCCAGTGTCCCGGTCAACTTCCGGTTCCAATAGCCTGTACAGCAGTAGGGCCATGGCCTCATGTTCGGACTGCGATGCGATGAAATTACCTGCTATCTGATATCCAAACTGGAAATTATCCGCTACTGTTGGATGCTCACCAATATCAATTGCCCAGAACCCATAATCCCACCATGATATGAAACCAGGGCGATCCTCAGGTTTCAGATTGGTATCCTGTTCAGATAGCCATCCCAGCCCCTCAATCCAATAGTTTGAAGGGAAGGAAGGTCCAGTGTTACCCATGTACCAGAGTTGATTATTGGTCTTGTTGTACATTCCGGTGACTCCGGCCGGGTAGAGACTGGTGTTAGTCTTTTCATCATTCATATATTCGTCAGGTCTCAGGAAATCATAACTCAGAAAATCATAAACTGCAACATCATGGTCCTTCTTGTCTTCAAAGGGTACAGCAGCATCATATCCATAGAAAGTGTTAGGAAGGAAAATAAAAAGTCCAACAAACATCACAATCAGAGGTCTTCTGACTTCAAAGGCTTTTCTGAGTCCGCTTAACCTGTCGCGGAAGCGGTATTGGTCCTCCCCCTGAGCATCCATATGCCCAATCACCATTACCAATGCCAGTAGGATAATAGTAGCCAACAATCCGATCCAGATGCCTACAGTGAAGAATAACCATACACCAGCTATAATAGAAACCAGTGCTAGCCAGAAGAACACATCTCCACGCTTACCCCAGAATGCCTTCCAGGCAACTATTACGGAGGGAAAATCAGCCCATTGAATAATCAACCAGGTCATCCATCCACTGATAAGTGAAACAACAGGCGTTGCATTGAAAATAAATCGAACCGCAGATTGGGCCATATAGATTGAGACCAAAGCCCAGATCATTACGAACAAGTAATCTTTCTTCCAGATACTCTGATTGAAAAGCTGGTAAGCCATCCAGACTATACCAAAAAGAGCAAGCCAAATCGACACAGGACCAAAAGCAAAGACGAAGTCAGCAAATTCCGGTGGCTGAGCCTCCGCAATCGTATCGAACAATTTAGTCCTTACGAAATACCCCTGCCCGCTGAACAGAAGGAATCCAAGTTCCTTAAACACATATGTCAGAAGAAGGTAAATTGCAGCAGCCATTCCGATTGAGGAACCTATCACCAGAAGCCACGGTAGATCTCTGGTCGTGACCATCAGCGCCGATAGCATGACGTATCCGAGTAGGATATAGGCCGGAGCTTCCCACCAGGTTCCAACAAATCCCATTGTGTGGTAGTAGGGGTAGGAAAGGAGGACAGGCATTGCCATTGTCACTAGACCCACTGATGCAGTTGTTAGACTATCAACTCTCCGAAAAGCGTTGATCAGCATCTGAAAGCCAAGATAGATTGCAATAATTCCCATGATGTATGGGAAACCTTTCCAACTCAGTGCAATCATGGTAATCGTAATTCCAGAAAGTCCAGCATATCCTAAGGCCAGTCTTTCAGTCTCAACAAAGCTCAATATTCCTTTCTTGATTTCTTCCCAATCTGACCAGTTGGAGACCCATTTCCGATCATTGGCTACAGTCAAGGCCCTCATGAAGAAGAAAAACGCAGTCGTACCAAGCAATATGACGTACGAATCGTGGTCAGCTAAGGCCAGACTTGAGTGACTTATGTGACCCGAGTTGACACCAATCAGGAAAGCACCAATCAATCCGGCCTCTTTTCCGAACTGGGCTCTACCAATGGCATATACTGGAAAGATAATCAAAGCCCCATAGATTGCCGGTAGAACTTCCATGGACCACCAAACAGATTCTTCAGTCGATTCGAAGAATGGTGATATTGCCAATCCAATAATCGCAATAGACCAATCAAACAGAGGAGGTCGGTTGTTATTGGCCCCATAGGGGTAGTTCAACATAGGGTCTCTTTGGAGATGTTCACCATTCTCCACCACATAGTCAACGACTCGCTTGTGGTAGTAGGGGTCACTACCTCCCGTTAATTCGAAACCCTCATCCAAAATAGTGGTAGTAGCAGGTTCGAGTGTCCAGGCCGTCCTGATGTAGAGAGAAAAAAGGAATATTGCAAGCAATGCCAAAACCGTAGACCAGTTTACTTTCTCAACTTTACGGGGTTGAACCTCTTTTTCTTCAGAGCCAGCTCTTCCAAAAGCTGAAGAGAAGCGAGGGCGAAAGCGGCTTTTTGACTTAGCGTCACGTCTACGACGTGTTTGTCTTGCCATTGATGTTATGTCCTTTTTGTCTCAAAGAATTCTGAGACGGAGTGGGCGCCACTCGGATGGTTATATAAGCTCTACTCTAAAAATCGTGCCTAATTAGGTGGTAGAATCGTTCCAGTACAATCACCAAAACCTATTCGATATCCATCACCTTGGCACCAGCCTCTCAATGTTACAGTATCTCCATCATCCAGGGATTTTCTCTCATCACCGTTCGATAGTTTAATCGGCTTGGTCCATAACCAAGACAATTCCAGCATCGAACCTCGGTTGTCTTTGCCAGGTCCTGAGATAGTTCCACTAGCCAGAAGATCACCTGTACGGAGGTTACAACCCGTGATTGTATGGTGTGCAATCTGTTGGCTCATATTCCAATAAAGATAATTGTAATTGCTGGATGATATCAGCTGGTCCGAATCCATATTCTCAGTTTTGAGATAGATTTCCAGATTAATGTCGAAGGTACTGTCTTTGGTATTTCTCAGATATTCAAGGGGTTTGGGGTCTTGTTTAGGGCCACTGCATCGGAACGGTTCTAGGGCCTCTAATGTGATTATCCATGGAGAAAGGCTCGTTGCAAAATTCTTTGCCAGAAATGGCCCTAAAGGTTGGTATTCCCAAGTTTGGATGTCTCTAGCTGACCAATCATTCACAAGGGCTAATCCGAATACATAATCTTCAGCGGCATTGACAGAGACAGCTTCACCCAGACTGTTACCAGCTCCGATGAGAACTCCCATTTCAAGTTCAAAATCCAGTCGTTCACTATTCCCAAAAGAGGGAGCTGGCGCATCAGGAGCCTTGGTCTGCCCCTTTGGCCGCACTATATCTGTGCCACTGAGAATGACCGATGATGCTCGACCATGATAAGCGACAGGCAAGTGTAGCCAATTCGGCAACAATGGTTCACCATCTGGGCGGAACATCTTGCCTACATTCGTAGCATGTTCTTTGGATGAGTAGAAATCCGTGTAATCCCCTATATCGACAGGTAGTTGCATTTCTACCTCATTCATAGAAATCAAAGCCATGTTTCTCAAATCTTTATTATTTCCGAGATCACCATTAGATGCCTCTTGCCTCAATAATCTGCTTATTACCAATCTAATCTCTTTCCATGCCTTTCTGCCCATTGACATGAGGGCATTCAGTGTAGGCTCATGAAACACTTCAGTCCCTTCTACTACTGTGCCATTGAATAATCCGGCATCGTCGAGATATGCCAGATCCAGAACGTAATCACCTATTGCCGTGGCAACATGTAGATCCCCACCTCCTTTCGGTCGATAGATTCCAAAGGGTATGTTCTGGATTGGAAAATCAGAGTTCTCGTCTACTTCAACCCATGATCTAAGTTTTGAATCGTGTGTTTCGTCCATTACATCCATCCCAGCTGTTTCAAGTCATCTATGGGCTCTTGAAAAGAGCAACTGCCATATGATATCATGTTCTTTCCACGACAATTCCTGATACTGTCATTATCAAATTCGAATATAGAGTCTCGATCATCCCCCATTTTCCAGATCATCCCCTTATCTCCAAAATCAAAATTGTCAGCTACCTGTTCACCTATCAGATGTGATAGCAGAATGAACATCCGGAACCTTTCCTGAGAATTCTCCGGGTTCGGGAAGTTTGAAGTAAAAATCCCGGCACCAAATGCATTGATGAAACCATGCATGTAAGCATCATATTCCTCAGCAAAGTGGCGAATTGGGTGATGCAATCCAGCAGTACACTTCATTGGTATGTCTATCAGTGCACAGGTCTGAATCATTGCAGCTATTTGTTCCACACTCGGAAACGCTTCTTTAACAATTCCACCACACCTGAGTTTGATTCCTGCCCCCTTCAATTCTGCGATCATAGAAACAACAGGGAGTATTTCCTCATCCCATGAACTTTCATCCTCATCGGTGGAATAATTGATTCCAACATCCGGTAATTCAGGGAATTCATGATAATGTGAGAGTTTATTCTGGTTTAACAAGTCTGTTGCCTTTTTCATTGTCTTCTTGGATGGTGAATTCGAAGGCAGTTTGCATTCATAGACTTCAATTCTGACCTTTCCTGAATGTCTATTTCGATAATCACTTATTTTGACCATATCATTACTGATTTTACTTAAATACTCATCGTTAGAATCTCCTCCACTACCCAGAACAGCCAGTTCAAGGGGTCCGATTTCATCAAAAAGGGATACGAATTGGTCTAATTCGTTCAGTTTAGAGACAGGTATAATGAATCTTCCCAGCATCCATGAATTTTCTCCGTTAAGGTGTTTAATATAATCATCAATTGCTTCATTTAACGGTAAGTTTGCCGGAGGAAATAGTCCGGCATAGTCAATCAGACCATGCATGAAAGTTCTGAGACTTTCTTTCATCAAAGTTATTCGCCTAGTGCCTCTTTGTATCCTTCGCCATCCAACCAAGATTTACCGTAATCAGAGTCTTCAGTGACCAGTGCGTTCTTAGCAACTTTTAGAGGATAAAAGGTATCAACCATAACAGCCAGTTCATCGGTCCACTTTGCCCCAATTGAATCCTCATACTTTCCAGGATGTGGGCCGTGTGTAAGCCCGTCCGGATGTAGAGTCATGGATCCATATTCAATTCCTTTGCGAGACATAAATTCCTTTGAATCGTAGTAAATGACCTCGTCAGACATTATATTTGCGTGATTGTAAGGAGCAGGTATTGCTTCTTTATCAAAGTCAAAAGGTCGTGGACAGAATGAACAAACCACAAATCTATCAGCCGAGAATGTTTGATGAACTGGTGGCGGTTCGTGAATTCTGCCAACTATTGGTTCAAAGTCATGGATGCTGAAGGCATATGGATAGTAGTATCCATCCCACCCAATAACGTCACAAGGGTGATGCCCAAGGGTAACTTCCGTGAACATATTTCTTTGTTTGACCACAATTTTGAATTTACCTTTCTCATCATGCGTAACCAATTCTTCAGGACCTCTGAAGTCTCTTTCCGAATAAGGACTTCTCTCTATAATTTGTCCATATTCGTTCCGATATCTGCTTGGCGTTCGGACTTCGCTTGGCGTTTCAACAATGAGTAATGAATGTTCCTCCTTGCTCATTTCATAACGATGCAGAATTCCTCTTGGAATCACTAAGTAATCACCTTGGGAATATTTCATATTGCCGAATGCAGTTTCTAAAGTACCGCTACCTTTGCTGACGTACACTATTTCATCGCCTTGAGTGTTTCTATAATAATAATCCTCACTCTTATCAGGATAACACATCATGAGGATAGCATCATCATTGAATAGGAACGGAACACGATCCATAATGATACTTCCACCTTTTTTTGCTCTGTCAGTGTAGAAATGTCTCATCCGTAGGCTTCGATCATCTTCCTCTACAACATTGAAGGTACCGATTTGCTTCGTCGATATTACTTCGGTAGGTGGATGTACGTGATAAAGAAGGGATGAAGGCCCAACAAATCCCTTGTTTCCTTTCAATTCTTCGTGGTAAATCCTGCCATTCTTATCTCTGAATACAATATGTCTTTTCTTGGGCAACTTTCCTAATTTATGGTATCTGTGCATTACAAATTTCCCCTTTCAGCTTGGTGTCTCTCTATGGCTTCAAAGAGAGCCTTGAAATTTCCAATTCCGAATCCCTTAGAACCTTTTCTCTGAATAACTTCATAGAATAGGGTAGGCCTGTCTTCTACTGGCTTGGTAAACAGTTGTAACAGGTATCCCTCATCATCTCTATCAACCAGAACCTTAAGTTTTTTGAGGACTTCAACGTCTTCATCGATAGCACCTACTCTCTGGGTGAGATTCTCATAGTACGTGTCTGGAACTTCTAGGAATTCCACTCCCTTTGCCTTTAGTTTAGTGATGGCATTGATTATGTCATCGGTCAGGAGAGCAATATGCTGGACTCCTGGACCTCCATAAAATTCCAGATATTCATCAATCTGGGATTTTTTCTTCCCTTCAGCAGGTTCATTGATAGGGAATTTGATTCTTCCATTATCACTTTCCATTACCTTTGACATCAAAGCGGAATATTCAGTGGAGATATCCTCATCACTGAAATGTTGCAGTTGTGTAAATCCCATAATCTTGGCATAGAAATCAGCCCAATGATTCATCTTGCCGAGTTCGACGTTCCCAACAATGTGGTCGACAAATCTCAAACCGACTGAATCCCCTTTTACATTACTCTCGACAAATCCTGGAAGGAAAGGACCACTGTAGTCATTGTGTGAGATGAACGAGTGCAATGTGTCTCCGTATGTGCAAATCGCAGCATGCGTAACGCTTCCGTTCTCGTCATTGAGTTCTGTTGGTTCGGCAGCGCTCTTTGCTCCACGTTCTATACATGCCTTGTAACAGGCAGCCGCATCATTGACATGAAATGCTATGTCCTTGACACCATCTCCATGTTTCTTTATGTGTGATGAGATACCATTGTCTCCACTGAGTGGTGTTGAAAGTATCAGCCTGACCTTCCCCTGTTCAAGAACATAACTGGCCTTTTCCCGATCTCCTGTTTCTAGACCAGAATATGCAATTTGATTGAAACCAAAAGCAGTTCTATAGAAGTGCGCGGCCTGCTTCGCATTGCCCACCCAGAATTCTATATGGTGTATGGCTTTTAGCGGCACTGGATCTTTTGTCATTGATTTAGTTCCGGAACGTGATTTATCAGGGTTTGTTTCCCTATATCCAACGGCCTAAAAATGTTCAGCATTATTAAAGACTCGTTTCAACCACTGGATAGGTAGTAATTGTACCAATCATAGTCATAAGTGAAATCAGACACCGGATCATCAGCTTCCAAGAATAATTCCCATTCACCAACAAGTTCCCCCTCATTAGTGCTGAATTGAATTGATTGAGTTTGACCATTATTCAATGAATAACTCTCAGAGAATTCAGTTCCCGCAGGTCCGCTTATGGTGACGGTAACTTCAGACGTCACAAATGGGAATCCACTGTCACCAGTGATATTGACGTATACGTTCACGCTCTCAACGTAAGGATTGATAGTAACACCAATGGAATCATCCGAGCCGCCACTAACGCTCCCATCTCCTGATTGGTTATGATTAATACTGACCTGTTCGAATTCCACACTTTGCCGATCCTCACCATCCTTAGCAGTCAGGACCACAAAGTACAATCCACCTTCGGACCAGGTATGCGACACGCTTTCACCGGTTGCAGTATTACCGTCTCCAAAGTCCCATTCATAGGTTACGAATGCACCTTCAGACAGGGATGCATCAAATTCGAAAACGTCCCCAGTCCATCCTTGCGTTTCGGCTGCATTTATGTTGGCATCTAGTATAACTGGATCAATACCAACTAGTCTCGGTCCGATCAGTTGCCAGACCACCAAGAAAATAACAGTGAAAGCCAGGACTCCGACCAGATTGTCGACAATTCCCTCCTTCCGTTCCTCGGTCAATCCTCCTTTGAACTGGTCCAGTATTCCAGTAACACCATCAGCGAAGATGAATCCTCCATCCAGGGGGACGGCAGGTAATGCGTTGGTCAATCCGACCATCAGATTGAGCCAGAAGATCCAATAGAATGAATTTGCCAATACCCAGAAAAGTCCCTCAGGCAATATCCCCGGGATTCCCGTCGGTTCGAAGAGGGCCGTAAAATGGTCAGGGAATGGTTGCAGCTTCTGGAAAGGAAGGGTGATGTATTGTAACATTGAACCTCCACTACTGCCAGGATGTGACAGACTGTCTGTCACCACTTCAGGATTGACTACTGCTATTCCCATGAAGCCTTTACCAGACATCCATGATTCGTAATAATCGGGATAATATTTCAGGTAGTAACTCCCTTTGTCTGAAAGAACTGCCTGATAGGTCTCGGGTTGGCCTTTGTTCAACACCGAAATGTTCACCGTTTGTCCAGCATAGGTCTCATTCATTATGTCAGAGAAATCCTGTGCATTGTTCACCTCTTGATCATTGACTGAGGTTATCAGCATCCAGGGTTCAAGTCCAGCCTCCTCTCCTCCATAATCAACGACTACACTGGCCGATAGGACTCCGTCATTCGACGGTTCCAGAGAAGCCACCATTCCCCACGAAAAAAGCAAAGAGAAGACTATGGCAATAACCATGTTGCTGCCAGGACCGGCAGAGTACAGTCTCATCCGTTCCCATCTTGCCATGCTTTTCATTTCTTCTTCATCAGGTTCGACAAATGCCCCTATTGGGAAAATAAACAGTAACAATCCCAGAGCCTTAATCTTGACATCAGCTACACGACTCAGTATCCCATGACTGAATTCATGGACCACCATCGCAACAACCAGTGCCAGAATACCATACCATAGTGGAATGATGGGATTAAGTCCGGGCAATCCAATCATCATCTTGGGTGAAACAGCTGAGGTCTTGGGGATCTGCCAGGCCAGAGTCGCTTGCCAAGCCAGTAACAGGAACATCAGGATCATGATGAAGAAAACTGTGACGACCCAAACATCACCTACTCTTCTCCAGAATGGCTTATACTGTGCGAGCCATTCTATGAAGTCCTTTCCTGCGTTTGTTCTCCACATGATGAAAGAACGCCCCCATACAAGGTCGAGATTGTATTTTTCCAAATGACCTTCATTCTCAGCCCATCTTACGCCTGGGACCCAGATAAGCAAGGTTATTGCGAATTGTGTGTATCCTGAAAACAACCAAAATTCACCCTCTGGACTTGTAGTCACAGCAAGATACAGAATGAACAGGATTACTAGTATGAATTGAGCATGTCTACGAATATGGACCTCAATAGGCATCCCGGTCCAAGTGGGCTCTATTTTTTCTTCCTCTTCGGTCACTGTATTGGAGTCCACACGGGGCTTTATTTAACCTCCATTGATAGCGCCCAATGGCCAAGAAAAAGGGTAAACGTGAGGAGACATTTACGTTTCCTGAATTCAACCGCGGAGAATACAGAACAAAAGAAGTCAGAGATTCTAAAGTTGCCATCTTTGCCGTCTTTTACGCGATTGTCGTGGCATTGATATGTTACTTTATTGTAAGAATGACTGACGTGGGAGGCATGGTAGTGTTTCTGGGGCTCGCATCTCCTTTTGGCCTGCTACTCATCCTTCCTTACATTACGGACACCAGTGAATTCGAAAGGAAAAACTGGTTTGGTCCACTATTCATGTCATTCATGGCCTGGCTGGGCTTGTTCATCCTGCTCTCTAATCCACCATTCAATGATATTGCCAAACCCAAGTTTCAGCAGATGGAGCTTTATACTGAAGCTGACGGGGAATGGAATACCACACTGGAATTGGGAACTGACACGCCTTTTGTCCTGTTGATCAGCGTCAAAGACAACTGGGAAATCGATAATGTTCAGATATCAGGCAGCAAAGGCGGTAGCGGCTTCATGAGTTATGAGATGATGACCAAATTGGAAGCTGGCAATCAGTTTGGCATTGTTGCAGACAATATGTACTATTATCACTTCGAGGATGGTTTGAGTGTAGAAGCCTATTCCTTCACTTTCAAGGCTGTAGATGAAGATGGAAATTCCAATACCAAACGCTACAGTTTTGTAGTAGGTTAGAAATGGCAACTGTTAAAAGTGAAGACAATATCTATCACTAATGGCTTTTGAACCTAAGAATTCACAAATTTCATTATTGTTAATGGCTATCGCATTGATTTTGGTAGGTGTTGTTCTCTTCAGCGAAGCTGCATGGTGGCAAGCTGAGACTACTACTGTGGAAACTAATTCGGACAATACATATCAGACTAGTACCAAAGAAACGATGGCCACCTATCAAACCAATTACAGTGTCGATTGGGGACCAAATATAGAAAATGACTACGGATACAGCGATGACTTTGTACAATCATATTATGGCATAATCGGACCTGATGGTGAAGGCATTTGTATGTTCATGAACGAAATATGTTATGGCATGGGTGCATACGCAGGCCTTATGCACAATCTTGCGTCTGCATTGTACCTAATTATACTTGCAGGCACAGGGTTTCTTTTCTTCAGATCTACTTCGAAAGCTTGAGAACGTCGGCAGCACATCGGTGACTAGGATATTAGCCATATTCATAGCCCTGATTTCAGTTTCAATGGCAGTCTATTTCATGTTCGAATCTCAAAGTATTAAAAATGATTTTAGTGATGAGTTCGGAGTCTCTTGCGAAAATATTGCAGGCCCCTGTGTGGACATTGAGGGATTCTGGGGTTCAGGTACATGGGAAGGTGAAACTAGTGACGGTTCACAAAACTTTGATGCTACTTTAGATGTAAAATGGGGGCCTGGTCTTGCTTGGTACCTAATAGCTTTGGTTATTCCTTTGCTTTCTCTTGGTGCGGCCTATTTCAGTTCAGAGGACAATGAAGAATCAGACGTGGTAAACTATCTACCTTTAGTCCTGTTCTTCTTTGCTTTAGTTTCTTTGTCTTTAGTTGTCCATCCTGAAACATATGGAGATTGTGGTTGGGGTTGTTCATATGATGCAGGAGAGGGACCCTTTGGTTCTGAAGAAAAACAGTTCGACCATCGATTTTATCTTTATGCAGGTGAAATCGTAGCGTGGATATTGGGTATATGTGCCTTGCTGATTGGTTCATGGATAACATACCAGTTAAGTGATACTGAGGGATCACCGACCATTTCCATTGAGTATATTGTCCCAGAAACTAGCTCTAGACTTTTAGCCCTTATTAGCATCTCTATAATTCCATTTATAGGTTATCTCAAGGCCCTTCTTCTTCTACCACATATGATTATACTATTCTTTTTCAATTTGGTAGTTATGATTGTGGGTTGGGTTGGCCTAATATGTGCTTTGTTTGGGTCATATCCTGAATCCGTCAGAAACTGGGTATTACCTTGCTGGAATTGGAATTGGAGAGTCGGAGCCTACTACTCTTGCCTATCCGATACTTATCCTCCCTTCTCGACATTAGATGATTATCCAACAGGTATAACCTTTGATGAACGCGAGGGCGACTCTCGTTCAAAGTTATTAACGCTTTATGGAACGTTTTTAGGAGGCAAATTTATTCTACTATTGCCACGCAGAATAGTATTATTATTCTACGGTATTGTAGCAGGAATAGCAGTTTTCCTTGGACCTATTGTTGTTCTATTGTTGGGCAAATATCCCGAATCATGGATGGATTTCATTATAAAAACCAGAACTCAAATGATACGAATAAATGCGTATACGATGTGTCTAACTGAGTTTTTCCCACCTCTATACCCAGGTGATACTTATGACGTTCCTGAAAAAGTCCCTTCTGTAACAAATCGCCATTACGATGCGTTGATGTCCCAAAGTAAGGTAGAAATTCCCTCTCCCGTTGAAAAACGCCCAAGTATAGACAATAATTCAGATGGTATAATGAAAGATTTAGGGGCATTGAAAGAGAGATCTAGGGAATTATGTATTTTGTTTCTTTGTTTGACATTTGTGTTTATCATTTTAGATAGTTCAATCCTTTGTTTTACTTCTGGTATTATATTCATAGCGTTTTTAGTCATGGCTATTTTTGGTAAGAATGAGGCACCAGTCCAATTCACAGCCAAAGAAGAACGGGTTATGATCGAATGTCCAGAATGTAATGCTAAGATGGAGGTCCCTAAGTTGAACAAAATCCAGGATGTTAAATGCCAGGTGTGTGGGCTTTCTGGAGAGATTGAGATTTGAAAAGCGCCTCTCTAAAGCAGTCTCTGCTGGATATCGTGTAATTTTTCGAGAGCCTGTAAAGGTGTAAGATTCATCAAGTCCATTTTGCGAACCTCGTCCAGGATTGGATTTTCCTTGGCTTCCGAGCGGGCACCGAATTCAGTACTGAAAATAGATTGCACTGGTCCAACCTTGGAGACCTCGATGGTAGATCCCTCTTCCAGTTTCTTTAGAACTTTCCTTGCTCTCACCAACACTTCTTCGGGGACTCCGGCCATTTTTGCGACGTGAATACCAAATGAGGCATCGGTCGGGCCTTCAGCTACACGGTGCAGCAATGTCAATTCATGACCATCTTCCTTGGCCTGCATATGACAGTTGATTGATCGGTCCAGAATACTGGAGACATCTGTGAGTTGGTGATAGTGAGTAGCGAACATGGTCTTGACACCTTTATCAGCGTGCAATTCTTCTGAGACTGCCCAAGCCAGTGCCAATCCGTCAAAAGTAGAAGTTCCTCTTCCAATCTCATCTAGAAGTACAAGACTGTCAGGAGTCGCATTCCTTAGAATATTAGCCAATTCCAACATTTCGACCATAAAAGTTGAATGCCCGTGTACGAGGTCATCATGCGCACCTACGCGCGTGAATACCCGATCTACAATCCCCAGTCTAGCCGATGATGCAGGAACGAAACAACCGGCCTGGGCCATCACACATATGAGTGCGGTCTGCCTCATGTAGGTCGATTTTCCACCCATGTTAGGTCCGGTCAGAATCATCAATTGACGTTGTTTGTTATCCAATTGCAAACTGTTGGGGATGTATTGTCCTTCCCTGAGAATCTCGATGACTGGGTGTCTTCCATCCGATATCGATAAGGCTCCATCATCTGACATCTCGGGTCTGACGTAATTGTTGGCTTGACTGACCTCGGCCAGAGAACATATACCGTCTATTCTAGAGACTGCCATAGTGGTAGACTGCAACGAACCCAGGAATTCCATAATCCATTCCCTCAGTTCCTTGAATAGTTCGGTTTCCAGTGACTGCGACCTCTCATCTGCTCTCAGTATGGACGTTTCTTTCTCCTTCAATTCAGGAGTGATATACCTGTCTCCGGCAGCAACGGTCTGTTTACGGTGATAACTTTCAGGTACTTTCTTTGCATATGCCTTGGGGACCTCGAGATAATACCCAAAGACCCGGTTGTATCCAACCTTCAATTTCGGAATGCCGGTCTTCTTCTTTTCCTCAGATTCCAGAGCTGTTACCCATTCCCTGCCGCTACTGGCTCTTGCTCGCAGATCATCCAGTTCCTGTGAATATCCCTTCTTGAAGATCCCACCATCTCTGAGGACCAGGGGTGGATCCTCTACCAGTGCCTCAGCCAGTTTCTGGGAGACCTGTTTGTGAGGGTCTATGGATTTGATAAGTCTCTTCATCAGTTTGGATTTGAGTGGTTCCTCGCTTAGGAACTGCTTGAGATCCTTAAGTGTATCCAGACTCGAACGGAGACTATCCAGATCCCGTGGTGAGATCGAGCCATGTCCTAGTCGCGATAATAACCTCTCGACATCCTGGAATCCCTTGAGAATGTCCCGTATCTCTCGACGGCTAAGTGTATTATCGAATAATTCCTGAACTGCATCGTGCCTTTCATCGATCCTTTCAAGATTGTGTAGAGGCCTTAGCAACCAATCCTTTAGTCTTCTGGAACCACCAGCAGTAGATGTGCGGTTGATGACCGCGAATAAGGTATCCTTGGAAGAATCACTGATAGTACGTACTATCTCCAGATTCCTGAGAGTCACAGCATCTAGGGTCATTGTATTGGTCTTGACCATAAGGGACGGTGGCCTGAGGTGTGGCAATTCGCTGAACTGAGTATCTGTGGCGTAAGAGAGGATTGCTCCTGCAGCTGTAATAGCCATAGGATACGTCTTCAATTCCTCTACATTCCCAAATCTTTCTTCTAGGATTTTCTTAGATACGGGATACATCCAGGACTTGGCCTTTCGAGGCGTAGTGTTCATGCCTAATGCCATCATCCAGTTTGCTATGTTTTCATTTCCATCAGGGATTATGACTTCAGCAGGAGAATAGCGAGCCATCTCAGATTCCAGTGATTCTCTATCTCTAAATTGTGCAGTTGAGAATTCACCGGTAGAGATGTCCATTATAGATAATCCTAATCCATCGTCAGTTTCATTTACGGAAGCCAGAAAATTGTTGGAATTACTCAACATTGAACCTTCGACAACCGTACCTTGGCTGACAATTCGAGTCACACCTCTTTTGACAAGTCCTTTGGCACTCTTTGGATCCTCAAGTTGTTCACAGATTGCGACACGATGTCCTTTCTTGATTAATTTACTAAGATAATTATCTAAGGCATGATATGGAACACCTGCTAACGGAATAGGGTTCTCAGAATTCTTGTCTCTTGCCGTCAGTGCAATATCTAATTCTTTTGCGACAATTTTTGCATCATCACCAAAAGTTTCATAGAAATCACCCATACGATATAAGAGAATAGAATCTGGATTCTCCCGTTTTATGGCGTGATACTGGCGCATCATGGGAGTGGGCAAGAGATTACTGAAAGGCACGCCGGTTTTAGTGTTTAGTGGTGAGTCTGCCTATTATAATCGAGATTTCATATAGTACCATCAAAGGCACCGCCAACAGGAATTGCGAGATTACGTCGGGTGGCGTGATCAATGCAGCCATAATGAAGAAGACAACTACCAGATGGCTGCGGTATTGAGCCAATTTGTCAGTGGTGGTCAATTCCAATCTCAGCATCAGCGTGGTCACAAGGGGTAACTGAAAGGTAATCCCCAGGGAGAAAGTCAGAAGAAAGACAAAATGGTAGAAGGCACTGAGACTATAGGTCGTTTCAAGTCCCGCCTGAGCCGCGTCATTCTGTAAATATTCAAGAACTGTCGGTAACATCAGTTCCAGGGAGTACAGTATACCCATTGAAAAGAGGACAAGGGCTATTACGAGTATCAGTACCAAATCAGTGAAACTTATCTCAGGAAGCATCGATCTGCTACGGATGATACGCCAGATGTGAATCATTGCAATCATAGCTGTAGCGGAAATGGCCGCGTATCCCGCCACCCTCATTTTCAGGATCAGATATTCGGCCGGTGAAAGGTAGATCAGGGTCGCATCTTCAGGAAGAAGCCGGTCACTTAACCATTCGATAATATCAGGAGCGATGTAGAAAACCGAGGCAAATACGATTGCAGCCAGCAGGAAATACATCCAGGCCCGTTTCTGGAGATTCCCAACAATGTCATCATAGGCTGCTGTTTTTGCCACAGTACTTCAGTTGGAGAGGGGTTTTGGTTCTTCCCCCGGAAGGTTAATTTACCTCACTATTGGTAGGAAAGTAATGATTGGCACCACGGAAGCATTGATTATCGGTGGAGTTGTACTCCTTCTTTTCGGAGCGAAGAAGTTACCGGAGCTCGCCAAGAGCATGGGCCAGTCGAAAGCGGCTTTTGATGAGGGTTTGAAGGAAGGGATGAACGAACCCCTGCCCGAAGACTCTGGTGAAGATAAAGTTGAAGAACCAGATTCAGAGGACGACGACGATGGCAGCGGTGGCGACGGTGACGAAGAGAATATACATTCTTCGGCACAGGGTGGATTTGGCTGAAGAAAAGGAAGACGAATAGTATCTAATTTTAAAAAGAGCTTATAGTTTGAGGAGACACTATGTTCTCGAGGCGTACAATTTCTTTGGTAGTCGTACTGAGTCTTGTTGCTCTAGGTATTTACAAGATTGAACAGATAGCCAAGATGACCTCTGAATTGGAGGATGAGGTCAATCTAGCCATAGAGTTCTTCCCAGGAAGAGTTAAGCGCGATGAATGGGTTAATCAGGCTAAGGAATTATCAAAGTGACTAATCATTGGTTGATGAAGAGTGAGCCCCATGTTTATTCGTATGATGATCTGGTAAAGGACGGTAGCACCCATTGGGACGGTGTCCGTAATTACCAGGCGCGTAATTTCATGCGTGATAAGATGAGGATTGGAGATATGGTACTATACTATCATTCTAACACCAAACCACCTCACATAGCAGGGCTTGCCCGAATCTGTAAGGAATCCTATCCAGATATCACACAGTTCGACAGGAAATCCAAGTACTATGACCCTAAGGCTACGGAGGAAACCCCGAGATGGTTCCTGATAGATATGGAACCTGTTTCAAAATTTGAGGAGATGGTTACGTTGGATCAACTAAAGGGCAATTCAGCATTGGAAGGCATGCTGGTCATCAAGCGTGGCCAGAGACTATCTGTTCAACCGGTTGAAAAACATCATTTCGATGAAGTTTGCAGAATGGCAAACATTCACTTATAGTACAACCTAAGTGCAATCACATGCCTAAGGTAAGGTTTGAGATATACAGTACGGAAAGAGGAAAGAAACTCATTGACTTAGGTGAGTTATTGGTAGAGTCTGGCTATCTCCAGTCCTTCAATCTGGATGAAGAAGGAACTGAGGTAGTTTTCAATTTTGAAGTTAATGCCGGTTTCGATGTTGAGAAGGGTGAGATCAATATGGAAGAACTGCGCTCTTACTTTGACGCTGCAGATGATGTTGGCAAGAAGTTTACAGATGAGTTGCTGAGATCAGTTTTTGATTTGGATGACACTGGCCATATTTGGAAAAGTTAGGTACAAAACACTGCAAAAAATAGCGCGAAAATCTTTTCACACACTCATCCTATTTAAGTATGCCTGAAAGGTTCTATATACTCCCCCTGTCTGTAGTAAGTTCCGCATTCTGGGAAACTAAACCTCCGGGTATAGGGACCAACACAAAGGGGTGTGGAAAGCAGCAAAGGAAACAACTTGGAAGGCCAAGGGGAAACGATCCTGAAACGCAAAAAGGGAAAAAGAACCGGGACACCGGGGAAACGATTGGAGCGGGAAAGGAGGGAAACGACTTGGAGAGACAGGGGGAAACAATTGATGCCGCTCGCAGGGAAACGACCGGGATGCCGGGGGAAACAAAGTGAACGCCGGATAAGGGAACCTGACCTTAGGGTCGGGGGACCAAATCCACCCCGGGCACAGGGAAGTCAGCCGACGCAAGAAGGTAGACGGAACTGTGCCCACTTTATTTTGGACAGTACTAAGTTTGGTACACTCTATTTATATCGAACGGAGGTGTTTATCGATGGGCCGTGTAAGGAAATAAACCCCCTCCTAAATGGTTTGTAAGAGGTGAAATGTTAATTTGAACATTGCCAAGAACTTCATGACCACATACCAGAAGGTGGCGACCCACGATGGTGAGTCCGAACCCATCCAGATCTGGGCCAAGGATTCTGATGCCTATGGAGGAGTTGGGACCGATAAACTCGGAATCTGGGGTAGCGTTGTTGCCGTTGATTTCGATATCTGTGTGGCCGATGGAGCCTGCATTGATGCCTGCCCGGTCGATGTTTTTGAATGGATAGACACACCCGAACACCCAGCCTCCGACAAGAAGGCGATAATGACCCGGGAACCGGATTGCATAGTCTGCAGAGCCTGCGAGGAAGTATGCCCCGTAGACGCAGTCCTGATAACTGATCCCGGAGACATTGATTCAGGGGCATCTAGTGAACCTGCTGTAGTGGAAGATGTCGTAGAGGCCACCGAACAACCTGTAGCCCCCACTATTGCTTCATCTGGACCTCAGATGCCACTCACACCAGTGATGCAACCTAAACCCCATTCCTATGATGGCTACAAGCAGAATTCATACTGCATCAAGTGCGGCAAGTATACTTTCCATTGGCACGGGGCCTCACCAGATAATCCAGATCTATATCCTGATTATGAATGCAAGGATTGTGGTCATGTCAGGAAGATAAAGATAGCTTGATAGACAACGAATATATCAGAGAAAGACGAGAATTCTTTGCAGTTTTAACTGGTATAGTATTCATATTCCTGGCATACATTTTGATTTATGCCCTAAATGATTGGAGTTGGACCAATACAAGCGCATCAGGTTTTTGTGAAAAAGTTCAAGATGGCTGGATTCGTGAACCGGCAAATACAGTCTCTAATCTTGCTTTTGTTTTTGTGGGACTTTACATTCTATGGTTAGCGCAATATGATCCGACAGATGGCCATCCTTCACTTTCCAATAGAAGCTGGTTTCTCATCATGTATGCAATTTCCTGTATTGCCGTAGGCGTTGGAAGTTTTGCAATGCACGGTTTCAATACTGCTTGGGGAGGCTGGCTTGACTTGACTGGCATGATGATGTATATCACAATGCCAATTTTCTATAATTTTTCTCGTTTCTTTAGATGGGATGAGAAACAATTTTGCATTTATTACTTGGGTACTAACCTAGTTCTAAGTTTACTGGAATGGCAATACAGCATAGGCTTGATTGTTTGGGGCGTCTCAATAGGGATTTGGTTAGCTCAAGAAACAGCAATAAAGTATCAGAATCAGCCAATTCTAATATTCTTAGTTCCGACAGTAATCCTTCTTCTTCTCTATCTTGGTGTCGAGAAAGATTCTACGCCTGGGGATTTTGTAAGTGATAATTTTCCTGCTATCCTAATTTGGGCGATTCTAGCCTATTTTCTTTACAGTATAGATGAGATAAAATTGGAAAGAACCCATTCGCCCTATTTCTGGACTGGATTTGGTGCATATCTGATAGCGACTATGATTTGGATCCCCAGTCAAGACGGAGGGTGGCTATGTGATCCAGACACATTTCTACAGGGCCATGCCCTTTGGCATTTGTTAGGCGCAGTTGCCATGTGGTCTTTCTACAAATATTTCAGGACTGAAGTCGACCATGCTTGATTTCCAAGAGTAACCTTCGCGTCTATCAAATCACATATTTAGAGGCTCTTACCTTGGCAACAGATGTCAATCCAAACAGCCAGAAAAGTGGCCCTTGCGTATTGGGGTTTCTCCAAGAAGGCAACTGCCCGAGCAAAGTCAGGCGTGGATATTGATATCGTGAAAGGAAACGGCGGTCCGGGGCTGGAATCCTCTACTGCTCCCCAACAGCGATTCGCGGTCTTGGTGGAGGAATTATGGGAGGACTACATAGGACACGTGGGAGGCTATGGTCGCATTCCTTTCGAAGTATTACTCGATATCGCTGAGAAAGCTAAGAGCCGTGACGATGTAGTCGCCAAATCCGATATGGAGGAGGTACAGAAATGGACCAAGATGTTAATCAATGAGAATTCCAACTATTTCATAGCTCGTGCCGAGAACAAGAAAGCAGTTATGGAGCTCCTAATCAACACCAAACGCTGATTACAAACTTTATTAATTCTCGGTCTAGTCACGTAATAATGAAAATCTATACCAGGAACGGAGATAAGGGCGAAACGGGGCTACTTTATGGTGGTAAAGTTTCCAAGGATTCTCCGCTTCCAGAGGCTTATGGAACCGTGGATGAAGCACAGGCAGTATTGGGGCTGGCCCGGACCGAATGTGAAAAAGACAGCGATCTGGAAAACAAGGTTATCCATATTGAAAGGGATCTTTACGTATTAATGGCTGAGCTGGCCACTGATCCTGAAAAACAGGATAAACTTGAATCTGGCAAGAACAAGGTGAACAAGGAGATGATTTCCTCCATTGAGGGTTTTATAGATGAGATAACAGCCAATTTCGAATTGCCCAAGGAATTCGTCCTGCCCGGACAGAACCGGATCTCGGCTTTGTTGGACGTGGCCCGCACCGTGGTGCGAAGGGCCGAGCGCCGTACAATCTCATGCAATCTTGCAGATTCGTTGTCCGTTGCTTATCTTAATCGACTTTCTGATCTATTGTGGGCCATGGCCCGTTGGCAGGAAGGGGAATCCATTACTTCACGTTCAGTAAAATGAAAATTCCCGAGCATCTAAGAAAGCCTCTTCTTGAACAATTAAGTGACCAGGCAGATTCGGACGATTATCAGGTCATGCGTGGTTCTGCCTTGGGGCACGGCCTTCTGGGAGACGATTCCAAACGTGATGAATTTATTGGGAGATCCTTGGAAACTCCTGAACCAGATCTGGAAGGTAATGAACTGGCAAGGGAATTACATTCTCGTACATCCGGTATGGTCCTGTTGCAGAGAGATAGCGAGAAATTGCTAGCCAGAGTCAAAGGGATATTCGAGGCCCAGTTGGAGAAGGCATTACCCGACCTTCCAGATGATATTGAGATTGATATCGCAACAGAATCTTTGAGTACGGCAAGGCAGGCTCGAAGTGGCCTTATGGAGAATGCTTTTTTGAGGAAGGAGTGGGGTGAATGTGTTCGGGAAGCTGAACACGGACGTTCGATAATCCCGGATTACTTGTTGTATCAACCTCATCGTGAAGGTTATCCTATTGAATTCGTGGCAAAAGGAATGTTGAATGATGATAAGGATTTGATATCCAGAGGGGTAGAGATGCAGGAGGAATTCTTGCAATATGTTATCGAATTGGGATTTCTCAAGCCCTGGGAGGAACTTTTTTTTGTATCCTATTTGATTTCAGTATTATCACGAAGATTCCTTGAAATGTAGTCTTATTTATTGAAAACATTTTATATAGCGTCCAACAACTTTCAGATTCTCAGGGAGAACCCATGTACTCCACAATCACTACAACTAGCAAGCAGGTCCTTGTCTGGGCCCTCATGTTCACTCTTGTTCTGAGCGTATTCCCAACAACCGTTGCTGACGAGACAGATGATGAGTGGTTCTACGACATATATGAGACCGTGACCGATGAGGATGGAGATGGATCTGACGATACGATAGATATAGGATATGATCCAGATACAGAGTGTGACTGTGACATCAACATTACGGTCTACGTAGATGTTTATGAAAATGGCACCATTATAGAATATCTTTACGATGAACATACCATAAACAATGGAGAGTATGACTGGTTCAGTCAGGACTGGACACCTGAAGAGAGTGGCACCTTTGATTTCCAGGTGTACATGTATGACGAGTGGAATAATCTCGAGGACTATTGGAATGTAACAGGTATCGAGTTGGAGCCCATGACCGGTTCAGCCGACGAGACAATTAACGTTGACAACAGTGTAGGAGACGACAGCGATGATGGCGTCAACAACGACATGGGTTTCTGGGCTTCTGTCAAGAATGACCCTGTAGAGGATGTTGAGATAAGTATAGAGTACTTCAACGGCGTAATATGGACATACTATGCTAATGGAACCACAGATGAAGATGGAGAATACATCGTCGAAAATATGACCGATGGGGAATACCGTTGGGAAGCCGAGTATGATGATGATGCGCTCGAGGAAGAAACCGTGTCATATACGGAAATAGCCTCTACCGACAATATATCTCATGATTTCTGGGTAGATGATTGGGATGGTGCTGACGACTACGATGATTTCGTCGGAGTCATCTTTGAGGGTAACGATACCAAGGATGATGGTTACGTGGAGATTTACGATGAGGGTGGCGATCTGTACGATTCAGGTAATACGGACGAAGATTACTATGGCTATGACGTATACGCATTATACGACGTCGAAGAAGGGAATTACACATTCAACCTATATTACGAGGAAGACGGAGAATTGCTTCAGAGTGGATGGCTGCATTCGTATGGAAGTAGCAGTACTAACTAT
>Ga0208132_1000211_pt1 | contig 27752 bp, 27 predicted proteins | sample ETNtaG_16_FD_185785 | JGI IMG/M metagenome (GOLD analysis project Ga0208132, IMG submission 185785) | Marine microbial and viral communities from oxygen minimum zone, Eastern Pacific Ocean - ETNP201406SV199 (SPAdes) (version 2) | ecosystem: Environmental > Aquatic > Marine > Oceanic ... | reverse complement strand
ATGTAACAGGTGTTCCGGTGCAAAAACGAAATGTATCAATGGTTTACCAACAATTTATTAACTATCCAAATTTTACTGTTTTCGAAAATATTGCATCACCACTAAAAATTGTGAATATTAGTTCTAATGAAATTAAAAATAGAGTTGGAAAAGTAGCGGAATTATTAAAACTTTCCGACATGTTCCACAAAAGACCTCACGAACTTTCGGGAGGTCAAAAACAGCGAACAGCACTCGCAAGAGCTTTAGTTAAAGACTCTGGATTAATCTTATTGGACGAGCCTCTTGCAAACCTCGATTTTAAATTAAGGGAAGAATTAAGAGAAGAATTACCAAGATTATTTGAAAATCGAGATTGCATAGTAGTTTATGCAACAACCGAACCAATAGATGCTTTATTAATTGGAGGTAACACTGCAACTCTTTACGAAGGAAGAGTAATCCAATATGGAAAGACAGTTGAAGTTTATAACAAACCCAAGAATGTTATTTCTGCAAAAGTTTTTAATGATCCACCTATAAATACAACAAAGGTTATTAAAAAGGGCAAAACTTTTTCTTTTAAAAATAATTCCGTAAGTTGGCAATGCCTATCTAATTTAGAAGGTCTCGCAGATGACCAGTATACAATTGGGATACGTCCTCACAGCATAACTCCTTACAAACAGACAGAAAATTCAGTTCAAATTAAGGGAAAAGTTTTAATTGCAGAGTTGAGCGGTTCTGAAAGTATCGTTCATTTTCAGAGCGGTGATATAAAATGGGTGTCCTTGTCTACCGGAATTCATCCTTTAAAAGTTGGTGTTGAAGCAGAACTTCATATGGACGTTAACCAATTTTTGTATTTTGATCAAAATAATAAACTGATTAACTATGTCTAAAATTTCTCTAAATAATCTAAGTCATAGTTATCTTGTGCAGCAGAACAATGATCTAGATTGGGCCTTAAAAGATATAGATTTAGAATGGTCTGATGGTGGAGCTTACGCACTATTGGGGCCATCAGGTTGCGGAAAGACAACTTTATTAAATATTATTTCAGGTTTATTAAAACCTACTAAAGGTGAAGTTTATTTTGATGACAAAAAAATAACCCATCTTTCTTCGGTGGAAAGAAATATTGCTCAAATTTTTCAGTTTCCAGTAATTTATGACACGATGACTGTATTTGATAATTTGGCTTTCCCTTTAAGAAATAGGGGGATTAGTGAAGATAAAATTCAGCCGAGAGTTAAAGAAATAGCTGAAATGCTTGATCTCAGTGAGACTCTCTATAATCGCGCCTCAGGACTTACTGCAGATGGCAAACAAAAAATTTCTTTGGGTAGAGGGTTAGTAAGATCTGACGTTAACGTTATCATGTTTGATGAACCTTTAACAGTTATTGATCCTCACTTAAAATGGATCCTAAAATCTAAATTAAAAGAACTTCATCAAGAAATAAATAGAACGATGATTTATGTTACTCATGATCAAACCGAAGCATTAACTTTTGCAGATCAAGTGGTAGTTATGCATGAAGGTCAACTAGTTCAGAAAGGCACTCCAGTAGAATTATTTGAAAAACCAAAACACACATTTGTGGGACACTTTATAGGATCTCCAGGCATGAATCTTTTGCCTTGTGAACTAATGAATGGAAAAGTGAACTTTAGCGGAGCTAAAATTGAAATGGAAAAAAAGATTAGTTCACACAAAACTTATTCTAAAACCCAGATTGGAATAAGACCAGAATTTGTCAGCTTCTCAAATAGTGGAATAGCAGTTAAAATTTTAAAAGTTAACAATGCTGGTAGACACAAGATTATTGACATTGAGTGTGATGGTGGAAAATTAAAAATGATATCAAGTGTCACGGCAACAACACCTAGTGGCACAGCTTATGTAAAATTTAACTCAAAATATACTTATGTCTATGGAGACGATTGGATTGTCGAGGAGTAAAAATGAAAAAAACTTTAAATCAAAAAGCATGGTTTTTTGTATTGCCAGTATTTGTTTTAGTAGCTTTTAATGCAGCTATTCCCTTAATGACAGTTATTAATTATTCTTTTCAAGAAACTTTTGGTAATAACATATTTTTTTGGGAGGGAACAAGATGGTTTAAACAAATATTACAGTCTGATAGATTTCACGGAGCATTAGGTCGGCAATTTTTTTTTACTTTTCTTATTTTAATAATTCAAATTCCACTAGGCATTGCGATCGCTCTTTCAATGCCAAAGGAAGGAGTTGGTGTTTCAGTTTGTTTAGTGTTGATGTCCATGCCTCTTTTAATTCCGTGGAATGTTGTAGGAGCAATGTGGAATATTTTTGCTTTACCTGAAATAGGTTTTTTAGGTCACTCTCTGAATGCTTTAGGAATAGATTACAATTATACACAACAACCATTTGCTGCTTGGTTTACAACAATTTTAATGGACGTTTGGCACTGGACCTCGTTAGTCGTTTTACTTGCTTATGCAGGTTTGTGTGCAATTCCAGATGCATATTATCAAGCAGCAAAAATAGATGGAGCTAGCCGTTGGTCTATATTTAGACATATTGAGTTACCAAAAATGAAAAAAGTATTAACTATTGCTATTCTTTTAAGATTTATGGATAGTTTTATGATTTATACAGAACCTTTCGTTTTAACTGGCGGAGGACCGGGTAATGCAACCACATTTTTATCAATTGATCTAGTCAAAATGGCCCTTGGCCAATTTGATTTAGGACCAGCAGCAGCTATGTCATTAATTTATTTCTTTATAGTGCTTTTGATTTGTTGGGTTTTTTATAATCTTATGATGAGAAATGAGGATCAGTCATGAATAAATATAAGTGGTTAGTACCAACAATTTATATAATTTTTTTAATGTTGCCAATTTACTGGTTATTAAATATGTCATTTAAAACAACGACTGAGATTATTAATACTTATTCTTTGTGGCCACAAAAGTTTACATTAGAAAACTATGTAACAATTTTCACAGACAGCACTTGGTATACGGGGTATTTAAATTCCATTTATTATGTTGTCATAAATACTATAATTTCAGTTTCAGCAGCTTTACCCGCAGCTTATGCATTTTCAAGATATAAATTTTTGGGAGATAAACATTTATTTTTCTGGTTGCTTACAAATAGAATGGCTCCACCAGCAGTTTTTGCTTTACCGTTCTTTCAATTTTATTCATCTATAAATTTATTTGATACTCATGTTGCTGTAGCTTTGTCTCATTGTTTATTCAATATTCCTTTAGCTGTTTGGATTTTAGAAGGTTTTATATCTGCTGTTCCTAAAGAATTAGATGAAACTGCTTACGTGGACGGATATTCTTTTTGGAGATTCTTTTTTAGAATATTTATTCCAACAATAACTGCGGGTATTGGAATAACAATGTTTTTCTGTTTTATGTTTTCATGGGTTGAATTATTATTAGCAAAAACATTAACAGCAGTAGCAGCAAAACCGATTGCAGCAACAATGACAAGAACTGTAAGTACGTCAGGATATGAGTTGGGACTATTAGCTGCTGCTGGAAGTTTAACAATAGTTCCTGGAGCAATAGTAATTTATTTTGTTAGAAATTATATAGCGAAAGGATTTGCTTTAGGTAGAGTATGATATTTCAAAAATTATATGCAGGAAGTTGGGATACCGTTGCAAAAACACATGAAAAAAGTTTTTTTGATTTTGAGTTTATTACATGGATGGCTTGGACTTGGCAAACCGCTGCATTTTTTGTATTTATTGCTATTTGTCTAATTGCGATGGTAATTTGGGAAAAAAAAGTACCCGGAGGAACTCCAAGGAGAGGGATTTTGGGCCTAGATACAACAAGAGGGGACAGGTTGTTTGTCACCTTATTAAGTGCAGCATATATACACTTAGCGTGGCTGGGACTCATGGAAGCAACTCTTTGGATTGCAACAGTTATATCTGTTTTATTTTCGATTATAGTTTTTAGATACGTATAAAAAATGAAAAGAATTTTAGTACTTGGTGCAGGAGCAATGGGCTCTGCTTTTACGGTTCCATGCCTAGACAACAATAACGATGTGGTTTTAGTCGGCACTCATTTAGAAGATGAGTCTATTGAAAATATAAGAGAAGAAGAAAATTTTCATAAAGTTCTTAATTGCAAACTACCAAAAAATTTAAGATTTGAGAAATTTGAAAATTTACAAGATGAAATAAAAAAAACCCCTGATTTAATTGTTGTTGGAGTTAATTCAAAAGGAATTGAATGGGCAGGAAAAGAAATATCTAAAAACTATAAATTCCCAACTTCTATTCTTTTGCTTACCAAAGGTTTAAGTGTAATAAATGGCAAATTTGAAACACTGTTAGAAAAATTTAAATTAATACTAAAAAATAACAATGTAACAGAATCAAGAGTTTCAGCAGTTGGCGGTCCATGTTTAGCATCCGGTTTGGCCAATCGAATAAAAAGCAGCGTAGTATTAGCCAATGAAAATGAAAATATTGTTGAAAACATAGCAAGTATAATTTCTACGGATTATTATAGTACTGAAATTTCCAATGATGTATTAGGAGTTGAAATTTGCGCTGCAATTAAAAATATTTACTCTATGATTATTGGAGCTTCAGAAGGATTAAGTAGCAATAGAGCAGCCAAAGATATTAAAGGTAAATATTATTTAAATACCGCAGCTTCTTTAATGTACAAGGCTATATCTGAAATGGCCTACTTTACTAAATCTTTAAAAGGTAAAGAAGAAAGTGTTTATGGATTAGCGGGATTGGGAGATTTGTATGTAAGTTCTGCAGGAGGAAGAAATAGTAGGATGGGCAAATATCTGGGAGAAGGATATGATTATAAAACAGCAAAGGAAAAATTTATGAAAAACGAAACTATAGAAGGTGCAGAGTTAGTTTTAGAAATTGGTACAAAAGTTTTAAAAGATTTTGATAAAAAAAAAATTCCTTTGATGACCAGTTTAATCAAATCAATAATAGAAAATGAAAAATTAGTTATCAATTGGTGAAAATGATTATGTTTAGTGTCATAAAATCCACTTGTAGAAAAAATAAACTGCCTGTAATAACATTAATTTTAATTACGTCATGAAAAATAAATCCATGCCAAAAATAATCTCAGCTTATGTAAATTTTGTCGATACAGTTTGTACAAAAGTTGGGAGATTTGTAATGTACGGAGTATTTTTTATGATGTTTGTGCTTATACTTTCCTTTGTCACAAGAAATATAATTAATTTTCCTATGATGTGGATCATAGAGATGGCTCAATTTACTATAACAGCTTATTACCTTCTGGGTGGTGGTTATTCTATGATTACTGACGATCATGTAAGAATGGACCTGTTTTATGGAAAACTTTCTGAAAAAGGAAAAGCAAAAATGGATGTATTTACAAGTTTCTTTTTAATTTTTTATTTAATTGTTCTTTTATATGGGTCCATATCAAGTTTAGAATATACCATTCAAACTAAACAAAAATTATTTACTGCTTGGGCTCCATATGTTTGGCCAATAAAAACACTTATGTTCATTGGAATACTTTTAATGCTTCTCCAAGCAATTTCGATGTTTTTTAAAGATATAGCAAAGATTACCAATAAAAAGAGAGGATAAATTGTTAGCTCAATATCTTAGTTACGAATTTATTGCCATTTTTATGTTTGTTACGATGTTGTTGATGATGTTTACAGGCCAAAGAGTATTTGGAGCAATAGGATTTGTAGCAGCAGCTTCTGCTTTACTAATTTGGGGAGAAGGTTCAATTGAAATGCCATACACAGCGGCATGGAAATTATTTAAATGGTATCCGATGCTTACGCTTCCTCTTTTCATTTATATGGGATTTATGATTTCAGAATCTGGTATAGCAAACGATTTATACAAAATGTTTCATGTTTACTTTGGAGGAGTTAGAGGAGGATTAGCAATTGGAACAATGGGCATGATGGTAGCAATTTCTGCTATGAATGGATTAAGTGTTGCAGGAATGGCAATAGGAGCAACTATTGCTTTACCTGAAATGTTAAAAAGAAAATATGATAAAAGAATGATAACAGGAGTTGTTCAAGCTGGAAGTTCATTAGGTATTTTAATTCCTCCGAGCGTGGTTTTAGTTTTGTATGGAATGATTGCGCGACAACCAGTCAGCAAACTTTGGTTAGCTGGACTTTTACCGGGCATCATGATGGCATCATTATTTATAATATACATTTATGTCAGATGTCGTCTTCAACCTGAATTAGGTCCTATACTTAGTAAAAAAGAAAGAGACATTCCATTTAAAGAAAAAATAAAACTATTAAGAGCAGGAATTATACCTTTTATAATTTTCTTTTTGATGACAGGTTTGTTTTTAATGGGTATAGCCAGTTTGGTAGAATGCTCTGCAGTAGGAGCGTTATGTGCAACACTCGCTGCTTTATATAACAAAAAATTAAATTACAAAGTTATAGAAGCAACACTAAGAAAGACTCTGGGTGTTTCATGTATGTTTATGTGGATAATACTTGCAGCTCTTTGCTTTGGAGCAGTTTTCGATGGTTTAGGAGCTGTTAAAGCTATCGAAACTTTATTTATTGAAAGATGGAATTTAACTCCTTGGGGAGTTTTAATTATGATGCAGATTTCTTATATTTTTATGGGAATGTTTTTAGATGATACTGCTATGTTAGTTATAGTAGCTCCACTTTATGTGCCGCTAATTATTGCTTTAGGATTTGATCCGATTTGGTATGGAGTGCTTTATACAATCACTTGTCAGATAGCATATATGACTCCACCATTTGGATATAATTTATTTTTAATGAGAGCGATGGCTCCTAAAGAAATAACTTTAGCTGATATTTATAGATCTATAATTCCTTTTGTCATTGTAATGGCTTTTGGACTAGCGATAGTTATGATATTTCCAGAAATAGCAACTTACTTACCTGAAAAATTATTAAGTAAATAAATTTAATTTTTTATTAATTTACAACTTCAAGTTTTATTTTAGCCTTTTAAACAGTCATTAAGAATTGACTCTATATCTTTTTTTATATTAACTTTTACTATTCAATTATTATACAATGAATACAAAGAAGGGAGTAATATGAAAAAAGACAAAAAGCTAATAACGAAGAGACGTTCGTTTATTAAGAAAGCAGGTTTGTTAACATTGGGTGCTGCAGGAGCTGCCACAGTTAAAGCACCTTATGTATACTCAGCTACCAACCCTGTAAAATGGAGACTCCAGACTTATTCTGGAGCACCATTAGGAGCACATGTTGTTAAGCCGCAAGTTGAAGCTTTTAATAAAGCTGCACATGGAGAAATGGAAATTGAGCTTTATTATGCAGACCAATTAGTTCCAACAGACGAACTATTTAGAGCTATGCAGGCAGGTACGATTGACGCTGTACAAAGTGATGATGCTACCATGGGATCACCAGTAGATATTCAAATCTTTGGTGGATATTTCCCATTTGCAACTCGTTTCAGTTTAGATGTACCGGCAATGTTCAAATATTATGGTTTGGATGGAATCTGGGCAGAAGCTTATGGTGAAGTAGACAATGTTACTTGGTTAAGCACAAGCGCATGGGATCCATGTATTTTATTTACTGTAAAAAAACCAATTAATAAACTTTCAGACATGAAAGGTCTAAGAGTTTTTGGTGTTCCGACTGCTGGAAGATTCATGGCAAGATACGGTTTAATACCAGTAATAGTTCCATGGGACGATGTTGAAGTTGCTATGCAGACTGGTGAATTAGACGGAGTATGCTGGTGTGGATTTACAGAAGCTTACGAAGTTGGTTGGGCTGATATCTGTAATTATGCATTATCAAATGCCATAACTGGAGCATGGTTTGGTTCTTATTTTGCAAATACTAAGAGCTGGAATAAATTGTCACCTAAACTTCAAGAACTATATAGAATATCTATTGATCAGTCACACTACTACAGACAAGTATGGTACTGGGGTGGAGAAGCAGATCTTCGTGTGAATGGTAAGAAAATGGAAATAACACAATTGCCGGCAAAAGAATGGGCTGGCGTTGTTGAAGATTCCAAAGAGTTTTGGGATGAAACTGCAAAAATAAGTCCTCGTTGTGGAAAAGTAGTTGATGCATTTAAAAAATATGCAAGCACAATGGAAAAAGCAGGTTATCCTTACAGATAAAAGTAATTAAATTAGACGCTCTAATTAAGTTAGAGCGTCTAATAGCAGAAATTTTTTAAGGCTTTGAAGTTATACCACCATCAATTGTGATTTCAGTACCAGTAATATATTTACTCTGATCACTTAATAAAAACATTATTCCGTTAGCTATATCTTCTGGTTTTCCTACTTTTTTTAAAGGTATATTTTTTTCAAGATTTCTTTTCATGAAAGGTTTTTTCTTCCATCTTTTTTGCATACCTGTTTCTACTGGGCCAGGCAAAATTACGTTAGATCTTATATTTTTATTTGCATATTGAATAGCAAGTGATTTAGAAAGTCTAATCATAGCAGCCTTTGAAGAACCATAGGCATCTTGCGGTTTATCATCTCCCGACAAAGCATCCACTGAAGAAATATGAACCATAGAACCAAATTTTTTTTTTTCCATTTTTGGTATTATTATTTTTGATAAATAAACCATAGTTTTAAGGTTTATTTCATACACTTTATCCCAAATCGAAAAATCTATTTTTACCGAAGATATATCTCTATCAAACCATAATACTCCAGTTGTATTTACGAGATAATCTATAGATTTATGTTTGGTATAATAGTTGTTAATTATTTTTTTTAATTTTTTAAAATTAGTTATATCTATTTGTTTAAATGTAGCTTTACGATTTTTGTTAAGAAAATTTTTTGGTGGTTTTTTTATATCCAACATAAGAGTGTTAATGTTATTATTTATAAGTTTTTTTGTGGTTTCCAAGCCCATTCCTCCACAAGCACCTGTTACAATTACTGTATTACCTTTATAAGTAAGTTTCATTTTTTACTTTAATTCTTTTCTTAAGTGAAAACTTTTTGGTTTAGTTAAATGTTCATAAGCAATTTCAGACAAAGAACATCCTTTTCCTGTTTCTTTTACTCCTGTCCAAGATAGTCCTGGATCTAAATAATCACATCTGTTCATAAATAAAGTTCCAGTATTTACTTCATCACCAAGTTTTTCAGCGGCCTCAACATCTTTAGTCCAAATTGAAGCTGTTAAACCATATGGACTATCATTCATTAAATTTATACCTTCTTTATCATTATCTACGGGCATTATTCCTACACATGGTCCAAATGTTTCTTTCATCATAAAATCCATTTCATGATTTACTTCAGTTAATACTTGAGGAATCATATAATTTTTATGTTCTTTTGGGTAATCAAATTTTGATTTATCAATCATCATTTTAGCACCTTGTTTGACTGCTAAGTTCATCTGATCTTCAATAAAATTTGCAGCTGACAATTTAACAACTGGACCTAAGGTTGTATCTTTGTTTAATGGATTACCAAGTTTATATTCATAAGTTTTATTAATAAAGAATTCTAAAAAATCATTATATATTTTTTTGTCAACATAGATTCTCTCGACACCACAGCAAGATTGACCTGAATTAAAAAAAGAACCATCAACAAGATTTTCAACAGTTTTTTCTATATCAGCATCATGTCTTACATAAGCAGGATCTTTACCACCTAACTCAAGAGCAATACTAATAAATTTATTAGTTGTTGCTTTTTGAACTTCATAACCTGCTTTTACCGATCCAGTAAAAGATACGAAAGCAGTTCTTTTGTCAGAAACTATTTTTAAACTGTCTTCGTGATTTAAATGTAAATAATTAAAAATATTTTTTGGAAGATTCTTTTTTGCAGATTCATATAATTGCTCTGAGCAAAGAGGAGTTTGAGCTGAGTGTTTTAGGATTACAGAATTTCCTGCTGCGAGAGATGGAATAATAGAATTAACAGAAGTTAAATATGGATAATTCCAAGGAGCTATAACGAACGAAACTCCCATAGGTATTCTTTTTATATAATTTTTAAAATTTGCTTTTTCTGGCAAATAAATATTTTTTAATTTATCTTCAGCGATTGAAAGCATATAATCCGCTCTCTCTTTAAACCCCTTTAACTCGCTAGATGCTTGGGAAATTGGTCTTCCTATTTGTTTAGTAATCTCCTCAAGTATTTGTTTTTCTTTTGATAAAAAATCTGTGACAAATTTCTTTAATAACTCAACTCGTTCGCCAACCTTAAGTAATGCCCATTCTTTTTGAGCAATTACTGAGTTTGAGATAGTTTCTTCAATTATTTTGGAGCTATACTCTCTTTCCACATAAATTGTGTTATCTATAGGCGTAATTGTTTGGATCATAAAAAAAGTGAGATTAGACTAGATTAATTTCATTTACCATATTAAAAATCCTCAATAAAGTAAATTTGAAGATGACTAATTTTAATTGGAATTATCCAACAACATTATGGGTGGGTGAGAATAGAGTAAAAGATTTATACACAGCATGTAAAAATTTGAACATAACTAATCCTTTATTTGTAACTGATAAAGACCTAATAAATTTGCCATTTGTTAAAAATGTTATTTCTGATTTAAATAAAAATTTTAATAAATTAATTACTTTTTCAAATTTTTCAGGAAACCCAATAGGTGAGAATGTAGACGAGGGTGTGCTTGTTTTTAAAAAAAACAACTGTGATGGAGTAATTGCTTTTGGAGGAGGAAGTGGACTTGATGTTGGAAAAGCAATTGCATTTATGTCAGGTCAATCAAGACTCATATGGGATTTCGAAGATATTGGAGATTATTGGAAAAGGGCTGATGAAAAAAATATTGCACCAATTATAGCTGTTCCTACCACAGCAGGAACAGGTTCAGAAACAGGAAGAGCTTCCGCAATAATTAACAAAGAAACAGGTGTGAAAAAAATCATTTTTCATCCAAAGTTTTTGCCATCTATTGTGATTTTAGATCCAGTATTAACAATTGATTTGTCGCCAAGATTAACAGCCGCAACTGGAATGGATGCTCTTGCTCATAATTTAGAAGCATTTTGTGCACCAGGTTTTCATCCAATGGCTGATGGAATTGCAATTGAAGGAATGAAGTTAATAAAAAAATCACTTTTAACTGCTGTTAATAACGGTAAAGATTTAAGTGCAAGAGCGGATCTATTAGCGGCTGCTAGCATGGGATCAACAGCTTTTCAAAAAGGTTTAGGTGCAATACATTCTTTAAGTCATCCTGTAAATGCACAATTTAATGTTCATCACGGTTTATCAAATGCAATTTTTATGCCTTATGTTTTAACTTTTAATAAAGATTTAATAGAAAAAAGGATTATTTCAATTTGTGATTATCTTGATTTGGAAAAAAATTTTGAAAGTTTTTTAAATTGGATTTTAGATTTAAGAAAAAAATTAAATATACCTCACAAACTTTCTGACGTTGTGGATATTGAAAAATTTGATTTAGAAAAATTATCAAAAATGGCATTTGAAGATCCTTCTACCGGAGGTAATCCAAAAAAGTTAACAATTGACGATCTTAAAATATTGTATAAAAAAAGTCTTTCCGGTGAATTATTTTAAATGCCAAATTTAAATTTATTAATTGTTGAAGGAAATTTAGAGGAAGAAAATCAAAATTTTGAAAAATCAGGAATACAGACACACACTGATAGTTTAAAAGATAGCCTTGCTTTCTTTAACACAAATTTGAATATTGATGTATTAAACCCATCTTCAAATCCAAATTTAGAGAAAATTATTCAAAATTTAAAAAAATATGATGGATTAATTTGGGGAGGTAGTAGCTTAAATATTTATACCGACACTATTGAAATACAAAATCAGATTTTTTTAATGAAAGAGTGTTTTAAAATTGTAAAGAATATTCTAGCAATTTGCTGGGGTATGCAAGTAGCGGTTACAGCAGCTGGTGGCGAAGTAAAAAAATCTGTAAATGGAGCTCATATCGGTATTGCTAATGGTATTGAGTTAAATGAAAATGGAATAAAACATCCATTATATAAATCAAAGATTAATAAATTTAATTCGCCAGCGTTTAATTTTGATGAGGTGGTCACTTTACCAAATGGTTCTATTCATTTAGCTTCGAATAAAATAAATAAATTTCAAAGTATCGAATTTAATTCGGGTGTCAGTAACATTTGGGCCTTACAATATCACCCTGAAATTTCTTATGATAAAATGATTAGTTTAATTGAGTTTAGGAAAGATAAATTAATAAATATTAGAAAAGTATTTAATAATGAACAAGAAATTAGAAACCACATTAATTTTATTAGAGAAGAAAATAAAGTTTCGGAAAAAAATTTTAGGATGTTTGAGTTGAGAAACTGGTTGGACTTTATAAGCAATTAAAATAAACCTTCAATTTCTCCTTTATCATTTAATTTTATCGATTCTGCCGCAGGAACTCTAGGCAATCCTGGCATAGTCATTATTGCACCGCAAATTACAACAATGAATTCAGCTCCTGAGGATAACCTTACTTCTCTTATAGGTAAAACATGCCCAGATGGCGCACCTTTTAAATCAGGGTCAGTAGAGAAACTAAATTGAGTTTTCGCTATACAAACAGGAAGATTGCCATATCCAGATTTTTCAAAGCTTCTAAGTTGATCTCTTATTTTAGTATCAGCAACAACTTCACTTGCGTGATAAATTTCTTTAGCAATTTTTTCAACTTTTTTGAACAAAGGAAGATTATCTTTGTATAAATATTTGAAATCACTTTTTTCTTTCTCAATTAATTTCACTACATGTGATGCAAGCTCTTTTGTTCCTTCGCCACCATTTGCCCAATGTGTGCATAAAATTGCTTTTACTCCTAAATTATTACAAAAATCTAATAATTTCTTAACTTCTTTATCAGTATCTGCAATAAAATGATTAACCGCCACAGTTACAGGCAAACCAAATTTTTTGACATTTTCAATATGTCTTTCAAGATTCACTAAACCTTTTTTAAGAGCTGCTATATTTTCTTTTTTCAACTCATCTTTAGTTATACCACCGTGCATTTTTAAAGCTCTAATTGTTGCAACTACAACAACGCAACTAGGCTTTAATCCAGATTTTCTGCATTTTATATCAAGAAATTTTTCTGCTCCCAAATCAGCTCCAAATCCAGCTTCAGTGACCACGTAGTCACAAAGTTTTAACCCAGCTTTAGTTGCAATAACAGAGTTACATCCATGAGCAATGTTTGCAAAAGGTCCCCCATGTATTATCGCAGGATTATTTTCCAAAGTTTGTGTTACATTAGGTCTTAGTGCTTCTTTTAAAAGAACTGTCATTGGTCCTTGTGCTTTTAAATCTTTTGCATAAATTGGTTTTCTATCTCTAGTGTAGGCAACAGTAATATTTCCAATTCTTTTTTCTAAATCTTTTAAATTGTTTGATAGGCAAAAAATTGCCATAATTTCCGAGGTAACAGTAATATCAAAGCCATCTTCTCTAGGAAAACCATTAGCGACACCTCCTAAATTAATATTAATAGATCTAAGAGATCTATCATTCATATCCATTACTCTTTTCCATACAATTCTTCTAACATCTATGCCTAATTTGTTTCCCCAATAAATATGATTATCTATTAATGCTGAAAGTAAATTGTGAGCAGAAGTTATTGCGTGAAAATCTCCAGTGAAGTGTAAATTAATTTGTTCCATAGGAACTACCTGAGCATATCCTCCGCCAGCAGCACCACCTTTCATTCCAAAAGATGGTCCTAAGCTTGGTTCGCGCAAACAAACAATTGATTTTTTTCCAATTTTATTTAATCCATCATTTAGCCCAACTGATGTTGTTGTCTTACCTTCTCCAGCTGGAGTAGGAGTGATTGCAGCTACCAAAATAAGCTTGCCATCTTTTTTATTTTTTAGCGTATCAAGATATTCCAAATTAATTTTTGCAATATGTCTTCCCATAGGACTAAAAGCAGAGCTATCATCAGGCACGTTAATATTGCCCAATATGTCCTTTATGGGTTTCATTTTTGCTTCTCTTGCTATTTCAATGTCAGTTTTATATGAACCCATTACCAATATTTTCTTGAATTAAAGTTCTAGAAAGAGGATTTGTATACTTATTTATATTATTTTTAAAGATCTAAAAAAGATCTAAAATATATATATAAAAAAAATATAAGTTATTTGAGCTTATTCTTATAAAGTTAAATTATGCAAAGATATTCAGTATTTAGTCTAATAAAAAATGCTTTTAATAGCCATAAAGGCTGGGAAGTGGCCTGGAAAGATCCAACACCAAAATCAGAATATGATGTTGTAATTATTGGAGGTGGAGGCCATGGTTTAGCTACCGTTTATTATCTAGCAAAAGAACACAACATTACAAATATTGCTATTATTGAAAAAGGATGGATTGGTGGAGGAAATGTTGGAAGAAATACTACAATTGTTAGATCTAATTATATGCATGATGACAATGCCAGATTTAGCGAATTTGGAATGAATTTATGGAGAAACATGAGTCAGGAATTAAATTTTAATGTGATGTTTTCTCCAAGAGGAATAATTAATCTTGCTCATTCAGATGCACAAATGAATGTTTATTCTAGAAGAGGAAACTCTATGAGGTTAAATGGTATTGATGCCGTTTTATTAAATAGAGAAGAAGTTAAAAAAATGATTCCTATGGCAGACTTTTCAGAAAATGTTCGATTTCCAATTTTTGGAGGCTTAATGCAACCAAGTGCTGGAACAGCAAGACATGATGGTGTTGCATGGGGCTACGCAAGACAAGCGGATTCTATGGGTGTAGATATTATTCAACATTGTGAAGTTACTGGTTTTGATGTGGTAAATGGAAAAATTAAAGGAGTAAAAACATCAAGAGGAGATATTAAAACAAATAAAGTAGGCTTATGTGTTGCTGGAAGCACTTCAATTCTTGCAGAAAAATTAAATATGACCCTTCCAATAGAAACACATCTTTTGCAAGCTTGTGTTTCTGAGCCAGTTAAACCGATATTAGATCATGTAGTAACTTTTGGTGCTGGACATTTTTATTGTAGTCAATCTGACAAAGGTGAAATGGTGATGGGTGGAGATTTAGATGGATATAATAGTTATGCACAAAGAGGAAATTTACCAACACTTCAACATGTATTAACAGAAGGGATTGCAATGTTTCCATTTCTTAGCAAGCTAAAAATGTTAAGGACTTGGGGAGGAATAATGGATATGTCAATGGACGGCTCACCTATAATTGATAAAACGTATATCGAAGGACTCTATTTAAATTGCGGATGGTGTTATGGAGGATTTAAAGCAACTCCAGCATCTGGATGGACTTTTGCACACACAATAGCACATGATAGAGTTCATGAATTAAATGCAGGATACAGCTTAAATAGATTTCATACTGGCCATTTACTAGATGAAAAGGGCCTTGGCACAAAAACTTGGATATCATAAATGCTACATATTAAATGCCCTTATTGTGGAATGAGATCGCAAAATGAATTTGCATATGGTGGAGATGCAAGTGTCAAAAGACCAGAACTAAATAAAGAAATTTCAGATTTAGAATGGGATAGTTTTGTTTATCTAAGAAAAAGTCGAAGAGGAAAACATTTAGAACTATGGCATCATATTTCAGGATGTAGACAGTGGTTTAAAGTACAGAGAGATACAGCAACTCATGAAATATTTAAAACATTAAAACCAAGCGAAGATATTTAACTATGCCACAAGATTTTCGATTAGATAGTATTGGTTTAATTAATAGAGATAAAAAAATTTTATTTAAATTTAATGGAAAAAGTTACTTTGGTTATGAAGGAGATACACTTGCATCTGCATTGATTGCAAATGGAGTTCATCTTGTTGGAAGAAGCTTTAAATATCATAGGCCAAGAGGTTTTTTTGGAGCTGGAGTTGATGAACCATACGCTATAGTTCAATTATACAGAAATAATGAAACTGACCCAAATGTTCGTGCTACAGAGCAGGAGATTTTTGAAGGATTAGAAGCAACAAGTGTGAATTGTTGGCCAAGTGTAAATTTTGATGTTGGAGCAATAAATAATTTTTTGAACAAATTTTTTCCAGCGGGTTTTTATTATAAAACTTTTATGTGGCCCAAGAGCTTTTGGTATAAAGTTTATGAGCCATTTATTAGAAAATCGGCAGGCTTTGGAATCGCATCAACAAAACATGATAAAGAACGATATGAGCACAAGTATGAATATTGCGACTTATTAATCACAGGTTCAGGTCCATCAGGTTTAGCAAGTGCATATGCTGCAGCAAAAAATGGAGCAAGAGTAATTCTTGCTGAAGACAAACCAAGATTTGGAGGAAGTTTATTAACTAGTGATGTGAATATTGGTAATCAAAGTGGAAAAGAGTGGGCGGATAACATTATAACTGAACTTAAAGAAATGCCCAATGTAATAGTAAAAAATAGAGCCCAGATCTTTGGTTACTACGATCATAATATGTTGGTAATGTCAGAACGAATGAACGATCATTTGCCAAAATCAAAAAAATATAGTCCGAAGCAAAGACTTTGGTACATAAGAGCTAAAGAAGTTGTGATTTCTTCGGGCTCAATAGAAAGACCGTTAGTTTTTGGAAACAATGATACGCCAGGAGTAGTATTATCTTCTGCAGCTAAAGAATATTTAAAAGTTTATGGGGTATTAGTTGGTAAAAAACCATTAATATTTACAAATAATGATAGCGCCTATGAAACTGCAATTGAATTTAAAAAAAATGGAATTGATCCAATAGTTTTAGATACGAGAAGTAAAGCAAATTCTGAAATAATTAATGAAGCAAAAAATTTAAATATAAATATTAAATTTTCATATGTGGTTATAGCCGCAAAAGGTTATAAAAAAGTAAAATCAGCTGAAATTGCGAAAATTTCAGAAGATAAAAAAGATTTAGGTAAAATTGAAAATATAAACTGTGATTGTATATGTGTTTCTGGATTTTGGACACCAACAATACATTTAACTTCACAATCAGGAAACAAAACAAAATTTAATAAAGAAATAGATGCATTTGTTCCTGGCCAGTCTAAACAAGAAGAAACAACAGTTGGATCTGCAAATGGAATATTCACATTAGAAGAAACTTTAAGAACATCTTTTGAAGTTGGCCATAAAATATCAAAAAAAATAACAAATAACGACAATAAAATCTCAGTCCCACAAGTTGCTGAAAAAAAATATACACAGCATGATAAATTTTGGTGTGTCCCACTTCCAAAAGAAAAAAAATACAAAAGATTTTTAGATTTCCAAAATGACGTTGCTGTTACGGATGTAGAGCTTGCTCTAAGAGAAGGGTATAGATCGATAGAGCATGTTAAAAGATATACAACATTAGGAATGGCAACTGACCAAGGTAAAACAAGTAATCTTAATGGATTACAGCTCGTTTCAAATATTGTAAATAAAATTGTACCTGAGCTAGGTCATACAACTTTTAGACCACCTTATACTCCAGTTTCGATTGGCGCAATTGTCGGAAGAGAAGTTGGCAAACATTCGAAACCAACTAGAAAATCACCGATACATTCATGGCACGAAAAAAATAATGCAGTTTTTGTGGATGCTGGAGCTTGGTTAAGACCCAGATACTACAAACAAGGCAATGAAACTTTATTTGAAGCATCTAAAAGAGAGGCAACTAATGTTAGAAAAAATGTTGGAATATGCGATGTTACTACTTTAGGAAAAATAGATATTAAAGGTCCAGATGCAGCAGAATTATTAAATAGAGTTTATACAAATGCTTGGTTAAAACTTCCTGTTGGAAAAGCAAGATATGGAGCAATGCTTAGAGAAGATGGGATTGTAATGGACGATGGAACTACAACTAGAATTTCAGAAAACCATTATCATATGACAACAACTACCGCTCAAGCAGCAAATGTTTTATCTCATTTGGAGTATTATCTACAAGTTGTTTGGCCAGAATTAAAAGTTAATGTTGTTTCATCTACAGAACAATGGGCTGGGGCAGCAATAGCAGGACCAAATTCTAGAAATCTATTACAAAAATTATTTCCAAATATAGATGTTTCAAATGAAGGTTTGCCATTTATGGGTTATTTAGAAGGAAATTTGTTTGGTGTTTATGCAAGAATTTTTAGAATTTCTTTTTCTGGAGAACTTGCTTACGAAATTAATGTAGAGTCAGATAATGGAAATTTCATGTGGGAAAAAATAATAGAAATTGGTAAAGAATTTTCAGTTCAGCCATATGGAACCGAAGCATTATCGACTTTAAGAATTGAAATGGGACATGTTGCTGGTTCTGAATTAGATGGAAGAACTATTCCTTATGATAATTCTCTTGAAGGACTAGTTAGTAAAAAGAAAGATTTCATTGGAAAAAGATCTTTAGGTAGAGAAGCGTTTGTAGCTAAAGACAGACAAAGAGTGGTAGGGGTAGTTCCTCTTGATAAAAAAACAAGTATTCCAGAAGGATCACATTTAGTGAAAGATGCGAATGCAAAACTACCTAACCCCAAATTAGGACATATCTCTGCATCGTGTTGGAGTGTTGAATATAACAATCCATTTTCATTAGCTATTCTTCATGATGGAAAAAATATGATAGGTCAAAAGTTATTTGCTTTATCACCACTAAGAAACAAATCAATACCAGTCGAAATTGTTTCATCACATTATGTTGATCCAAAAGGAGTAAGAGTTAGATCATGACATCAATATCAGCTTTAGTAAATATTCATAAAAAAGGTCTTTTCGGAGACCACGAAGATAAAAATGAAAATGAATTAATTAAAATTCAAGAAAGAAAAAATTTATTAATTGTTCAAATAGTTCAATATAAAAATTCTTCTACATTAATTAAAGATATTGATATAGATGGACTTAATTTAACAAGCGAAACACTTAAAGTAATCAGCAATAATGATACTAGAATTTTATGGTGTGGTCCTAAAAATTGGCTTTTAGTATCAACAAAAAAAGATTTATTAATAACTATTAAACAATCATTAAAAGAAATGGATTTCGCGGTAACAGATCTATCTCATTCAAGAGCAATTATTGAGCTAGACGGAGAGAATGCAAAAGAAGTATTAAAGAAAGGATGCCCATTTAATTTTAACGAATTAAAAAAAAATAACTGTGTGAATTCTATATTTAATGGCATAACAATTACTATTGATATGATTGATGATAATCCAAACAAGATAAGATTGTTTGCTCTTAGAAGTTTTGGCGAGTCTTTGTATCATGGCATAACAGATGCCAGCTTAGAGTTTGGATATAAAGCTATCTAAGAATATTTATTATTCTTTGGTAACGTAGAATTTAATTTGTAGTAGTCTAGTTTATTTTTCACAAAAATATTCATTTTTTCTTTTAAACCTGTTGGATTCTTAAATAATCCAGCGGAAATAGATATTGTATCATTATTAATAAATTTAAAAAAAATACTAGCACCGCATTTATTACAAAAACCTCTTTTTGCTTTTTGGGAAGATCTATACCATTTGAGTGTTTTTTTAGAAATAAATTTTAAGTTATCTTCTAAAGTGCTTGTGTATGCTGCAAAATTCCCATGAGTCTTCATACATTGGGAACAATGACAATTCAATACATGTCTCAAATTTCCTTTGACCATAAATTTTACTTTACCACAAAGACATGAAACTATTTTCTTACTGTTGTTAGACATAACCATGCGTTTACTCCTTTCGTTTTAATATAATCAGATATAAAAAATTCATTAATTTTCCAAATTCCATTTTTTTTCATTTCTTTAATTTTTTTGTCAAATCCATATTCTTCATAAATCCCAACATTAATAGTGAAAGATATGTTGCCGCCATTTTTACAAATTCTAGTCATTTCATCAAGTGCAGACGGATGAACATGTCCATAAGTAAAAGTACCAACACATATGACCGCATCATAAGTGTTATCTTTAAATGATATTTTTTTATTTAAATCTATTTTATATAAATTTTGATAAAGATTTTTAGGTACTTGATTTATCATGCTTTGAGAAAAATCAGCACCGTCAAAAATATTATATCCATTCTTTTTTAGTTCAATACCAACTAAACCAGTGCCACAACCTGCATCAAAAATTTTTATTTTATTATTTTGATTATATTTTATGAAAACAGAAACAGTTTCTCTTGGAGCAGAATAATTCCAATCAAGCATATCTTTGTTATAATTGTTATCTTCTGTCCAAACGTCATAATATTTTTTAATCTTTTTACCTGTTTTTAATTTATAAATTGGTAGTTTATTTTCAACCTCATTTTTTGACATTAATTTGTCTTCATTCCTTTCACCATCCAGTTTTTTAGTCCCCCAATTAAATGAAAGCAATTTACATAATTATAGGATTTTGAAATCTTAACTGCTAATGCCGATCTGTGTCCTACAGCACAATAAAATAATATTTTATTATTTTTATATTTTTTTTTATTTTGACTTAAATAATTTTCAATTTTTGGAAAAGGTACCATTATACAATTTGAAATTTTTCCATATTTTTTAATTTCATTTTCCTCTCTTAAATCAATCAATACGGTATCCTTATTTTTTATTTCTTCTTTAAATTTATTAACATCTAATCCATTATTTGCTTTTTGTTTTTCTAGATTAATTCCAAGGTTTAAATTTTCAGGAACTGCTATGTCCATAAGTTTTGGATTAGGTAAATTTAAATTATTCATTATTTCTACATATTCATCTGAAGATTTTACTTGGAGTCTTGGATTAAATTTTTTTTCTTCACCTATCGTGCTTACTAACTTGCCTTTATAATCGTGCGCTGGATATACTAAAATTTTTTCTGGCAATTTTAATAAAATTTTAAATATTGAATTATAAGATTCATATGGATTTCCATTTTGAAAATCAGTTCTGCCAGTTCCACGAATTAACAATGTATCACCTGTAAAAACTCTATCTTTCATTAAAAAACTGAAGCTGTCAGATGTATGACCGGGAGTATGTAAAGCTTTTAATTTTAATTCACCTATATTAACAACCTCTCCATCAGCAACATTCATAGAAACTACATTAGCTGGTGTTTTGTCTCCCATTAAAGTTACACAGTTTGTTTGATCTCTAAGTTTGGCCATTCCAGAAACATGGTCTGCGTGGATATGAGTATCTATTACTTTTATTAATTTTAGATTTAGTTCATTTAATAATTTCAAATATACATTTACGTTCTCTAGTACTGAATCTATAATTATTGCTTCCCTCTTTTTTTCTGACGCAATCAAATAAGTGTATGTACACGAAACATTATCAAAAAGTTGTCTAAAAATCATATTAACTCAATACTCAAATTATTTTTTCTCTTAAAAAGTACAAAAAATACAGCAAATATAAACAATTTACTCATAATGGATAGTGCAAAGAACTTACTATCTTGAGTTGAAGTCCAAAATCAGTAAACATCATAATGTGGAGATAAATAAGATAGTTTTGTATTTTTCTGTAACTTTGTTTTTGACCGGATGTTATCAATCAACAGCAATGGTTGGGCCTACGCTTACACTTGTTTCGACTGGAAATATTTCTCAGGCAGGATTTACTTTTATAACAAATAAAGCTGTTGAAAAAAAAACGGGAATGACAACAACTGAATATGTTTCAACAATATTAGAAGAAAATAATAAAAAGACCAAAAAGAATAAAAAAATTCACGAAGATTTAATTATTCTAGTCCAAACACATATTGAAAAAACAAGAAAAAAATTATTCTTACAGGATAAATCTAAAATACTTAATTGAATTAACTTAGTCTTGTCTTTCATAGATAAAATTAAATTACATATTTAGTGAAAAAACATGAATTTGGATCTTCTTTATAATGCGCAAAAGGTGCACAAGTTTTAAAATTAAATTTTGTAAATAATTTTCTAGCTGGCTCAAAAAATTGTCCAGCACCAGTTTCAATACTAAGCTTTATTATTCCCGATTTTTTTGCTTCCTCGGTAAGGTAATTAATTATTTTTTCACCAACACCTTTTTTTCTAAATTTATCAGCTACTCTGATAGATTTGAATTCTGCATGATTTTTATCTAAAAATTTTAAAGCACAACATCCTATTAATTCATTATTTTCCCAGAAACTCCAAAACTTAATACTTTGATCTTTAAGACCAGCAATATCTAAAACATGAATACTACCTGCCGGCGAAACTGATCTTAGTTCAATGAAATGTTTAGTTAACAGTTCATTTACTTGAGGATTATCAAAATTACCTTCAATAGATTTCATAGATTTAATGACATATAAGCTAAATATTATTTAAACCAATAAAAAAAGTATTTAAATTTAAGTTAATATTGACTTTGATTATAGCGACTGAGATATTTAAGTATGTGTGGAAGATATGTGGTCACGAATCCAATTTCTAAAACTAAGGGTTTAGTTAAAACAGCTATTAAAGTAGAGGATAAAGAAAATTATAACGCTCATCCTTATCAAGATCTTCCAGTAATTAAAAAATATTCTAATGGAAATGCACTAGAAAACTTAAAATGGGGGATAATTCCATCTTGGGTAAAGAAAAAGGAATTTAAGCCTTTGATTAATGCAAGATTAGAGACAATTGATGAAAAAGTATCTTTTAAGAAATTAATACAATTAACAAGATGCGTTGCAGTTGCAGATGGATTTTATGAATGGAAACGTGAAGAAAAAAATAAAATTCCATATTATTTCTTAAGAGAAGATAAAAAATTTATGTATATTGCTGGAATATATGAAAATAGTCAGTTTTGCTTAATTACAGAAGAGTCAACTAGAAACGTTTCTGAGGTACATCATAGACAACCTGTTATACTTAACGAAATAGATGTTAAAAGATATTTAAATATTGAACTTAATGGTTCAAGTTTTTTGAAGGAATGTAAAAAACCTAATATAGAATTTTATGAAATTTCTAAAAATGTAAATAAACCAACAAACAATAGCATTTCTTTAATTCAAAAAGTTTAAAATTAATTATTTAATAATATTTTCTAAAGATTCTATTTGACCGATTTTAAATATAATAGCGTCTTCTTTGTCAAAACCATAATTTATGGCATTATCTTTGAATCTTTTTGGTGGATCCATAATAGGTTCTAAGGACAAAACAAAAGTTCCCCAATGTATTCCAAGTACTTTTTTACTTTTTAGATCTTGAGCAATATTTAGAGCTTCCTCGGGAGTAGTATGGTAGATAGATTTGTTAAACATTGGTCTAAAATCATAAGCTCCAATGTTGATCATTGTTAGATCAATTGGTCCATATTTTTTACCAAGATCTTTATAAATATCTCCATATCCAGTATCACAAGCAAAGAATATTTTTCTACCATTATGTTCTATTAAAAAATTTCCCCACAATGTTTTGTTTGTATCCCAAAAGGTTCTTTTTGACCAGTGAACTGCTGGCAATAGAGTAATTTTGAGATCATTAAAATTAATTTCATCGTACCAGTCCATTTCAACAACATCTTTAAATCTATTACCTGTAAAATACTTTCCAAGTTTTAATGGAGTTAAAACTTTTGAATTTTTATAGGGATATTTTCTAATTGTACCCATATCCTGATGATCATAGTGATTGTGAGTTAATAAAAATAAATCTGTTTTTGGTATTTCATTCAATTTCAATGCAGGCTTAGTATACCTTTTTGGGCCAAAAAATAATGGTCCTGCATTTTTTGAAAATACTGGGTCAGTTATTATTACATTATCACCTAACTTAATTAAAAAAGTAGCATGTCCAATCCAAGTTATATAATCATGATTTTTATATTTTTCTAAATCAGACAAAACTCTTTCTTTATCTATGACATGTTCTTTAGGAACAGTCATATCTAATTTTTTCTTTTCTTTATTAAATACTTTATATGACCAATTTACATTTCCGGTCCTTTCAGGAGATCCTTCTGGGTTTCTAAAAGTTCCATCTGGTAAATGGTGATATGGTTTTTTTTCCATGGAATTTAAATTTATAGAATAATTAAATAAAATAAATAATAAGAATATTAATTTTATCACTTAATAATGAGCTTATTTAGTAATTATTGTTAAATGGCCCATCTTTCTTTTTTCTTTTATTTCATTTTTTAAGTAGTCGTAAAAAAATTCATTTTCATTAAATTTTTTGTTTCTGTAAAATGAAATATCTTCTCCAATTAAATTAATCATTTTTGCATTATACAGTTTTTTTGTTTCTATTTTTTCAAGACCACACACGGCCCTTACATGGTTTTCAAATTGACTTATGTTATGAGAATTTATTGTAAGGTGACCTGAATTATGCACTCTAGGAGCTATTTCATTTAAATATAAATTGTCGTTTTTATCTACAAAGTATTCAACACAAAGAGTTCCTATATATTCAAGTTCTTCTGCAATTAATGTAGCCCAATCCATGGATTTATGAAATAATTTTTCACTTATATCAGCAGGTATTTTTGAGTATTTTAATATTTGATCCTCATGAATGTTTTCGATTGGTTCATAAATTTCATATTTTTGATGACTGAATCTTGTGACTATAACTGAAATTTCTTTTTTTAATTTTACTTGTTTTTCTAAAATATATTCTTTATTGAAATCTACGTTAAGATTATTCAAATCTTTTGCTGAATTAATTTTAAACTGGCCCTTGCCATCATAACCTAAAGTGCAGGTTTTAAGTATTCCTGGTAACAGTTCTGTGCTGGATTTCAAATCACTGTCATTTTTTACAGCTACATATGATGTTGTACGGATATTAATGTTATTCACGAAATCTTTTTCAAACAATCTATTTTGAACTATTTTATTTATCTTTGGTTTAGGAAGAACTTTTTTATTATGAGAAATTTTATTTAATATTTCATAAGGTATGTTTTCAAATTCGAAAGTAACCACATCAACTTTACTAACAAATTCATTAATTTTTTTTTCATCATTATATTTTCCATAAATAAATTCATTTGCAAAATTTTGTGCTGGAGCATCAATGTCATCACAATAAATAACTGTTTTAACATCAATTTTTTTCGCTGCAGTTGACAACATACTTCCTAACTGACCACCACCAATAATACCAAGAATAGGCTTGCCCATTTTACTTAGGTTTCTTTTTAACCGAACGAGTTTGCTTATTTCTCCAAAGAGATAAATTTTTTCTAATTTTTAAATCACTTACTGAAATTATTGAAGCAGCAAATAAAGCTGCATTAATAGCTCCATCTTTACCTATCGCCACGGTTCCTACAGGAATACCCTTTGGCATTTGTACTATCGATAGAAGACTATCTAATCCTTTTAATTTTTTACTTTCAATTGGAACTCCTATAACAGGAATTCTTGTTAACGATGCTATCATTCCTGGCAAATGTGCTGCGCCACCTGCGCCAGCAATAATTACTGAAATGTTATTTTTTTTGGAACTTTTGGCAAATTTATACATTCTATCCGGAGTTCGATGCGCAGATACAATTTTAGTTTCGTGTTTTATCTTTAGTAATTTTAAAACTTTTTTACAGTATTTCATTGTTGAAAAGTCAGATTGACTTCCCATCACTATAGCGACCTTATGATTATCTTTTTTTACAGACATTTATATCTTTTAATATCAAAAAATTATTTACTAATATATAATTTAATTCATGAATTATAGAATTGACAATCTTCAATATTGCAATTGGGAAAGAGAAATATTTGAAATAAACCATGAAGCAGGTTTAAATGCTGTTCATGTAACAGTAGTTTATCATGAAGATTTTGACGAATTTTTAAAGCGAACTAATGAATGGAACAAACACTTTGAAGAAAATTCTGATCTTATTTTTTTAGGAAAAAGCTACAAAGATATCGAAAAAGCAAAATTAGAAAATAAAACAGCTATTTTTTTTGGATTTCAAAATTGTTCACCAATAGAAAATGATATTAATTTAGTTGAAAAAGTTCATGAACATGGATGTCTTTTTATGCAACTTACTTACAACAATCAGTCTCTTTTAGCTACAGGTTGTTACGAAAAAAATGATAGTGGAGTTACAAATTTTGGAAGAGAAGCAATAAAAGAAATGAATAGGGTAGGCATCGTAATTGACATGTCTCATTCTGCAGAAAAAAGTACTTTAGATGCAATTGAGATAAGCGAAAAACCAATCGCAATAACACATGCCAATCCATCTTTTTGGTATAACGTAAAAAGAAATAAATCGAACGAACTATTAAAAACATTGTCAGAAAGTGGTGGCATGTTGGGATTATCATTATATCCACACCACTTAAGAGATAATACAAACTGTACATTAGAGAGTTTTTGTGAAATGACAGCGAAAACAGCAGAACTAATGGGAGTAAAAAATATAGGAATCGGATCTGATCTATGTCTTAACCAACCAGATAGTGTTGTTGAATGGATGAGAAATGGAACGTGGACTAAAATAAAAAATTATGGCGAAGGTTCAAAAGTTAAACCTGGATTTCCAAAGCAACCAGATTGGTTTATTGACTCAAGAGGATTTAAAAATTTAGAATCTGGTCTTAAAAAAATAGGTTTTAATGAAGAAGAAATAAATGGAATTTTAGGAAATAATTGGTTTAATTTTTATAAAAGAATAAATTAATGAAAATTAATTTAAGAGACCCAAATATCGTAATGAAATTATCTAAACTTGGATCTTTTCATCAGTCAAAATTATCTTTTCTAAGATCTTTTTTGAGAGAGTTTAAGGATTGGAAATACAGTAGAGATTTGTTTAATTTGGATGAAAATGGATATGGTACAGCAGTTTATTCATTTAAAAAAAATAAAAGGACTTATTCCTTAGTTTGTTTTGCAAATAAAATTACAGCTGAAGAAAGATCAGATAGAGTAATAGCAACCAAATGGGACGCATCTTTTGCCTTATATGATGGAACACCAACTAAAAAAGATTTAGAAAGGTTGTCCGATAATGTTCCAAAACAAGAAGCAGGAAGATTATCTTATAAAGAATTAAGTTTAGCTAGAGCTAATAAATCAGTTAGAATTTTTGATCATGTAGTAAAAGGACTATCAGATGGCAAACAACCAGATAAAGAATTATTATCCAAAGTTGGTTACTTGTACAGAACAACAGCGGTATATGGATCTGGTAAATTTGGATTAGCTGATAGATTTAGAATTAAAAATAGAGAAGAAATTTGTGGGCCATTTAGATTAGAAATGATGCTAGTTTATTTGGCAAGACAATTTACTTTTGATCAGGTAAATCATATTGCAAAATGTAAAAATCCTAAAAAAGCAGTAGAACTTGACAATGATATTTGTGGAAATCTTGGAATAGGTAATTCTACTGGATTAGGCCTCGCACCTTTTATAGTAAATCATCCAACACTTTTAAATAATTGGATATTAGCAAGAGAAACAGCATTAAAAAAAATTAGGGAAATTAAGTTTGTAAAAAAAATCGAAGCGGATGTATTTAAAAATTGTTTAAATAAATCTATAAAGAATGTTACTTCATGGAACACGGATAGTGAGTTTCAACAAAAAAAAATCAAAGAACTAATATCAGATCTAAATAAATTTATTACTTTATTAGAAAAAGAATTTAGCTTTGAAAGAGAATATCCATTTAACGATTTATACCTTTGGAGTGAGGAAAATCTAGGCGATGAGTCTATTGAATATATTGTATCCATGATGATGGAGCCGTTTGATGAAATAGCAAATCTTCTAGTCAATCAAATGAGCTCGGAAGAAGAA
>Ga0208132_1000207_pt1 | contig 27832 bp, 30 predicted proteins | sample ETNtaG_16_FD_185785 | JGI IMG/M metagenome (GOLD analysis project Ga0208132, IMG submission 185785) | Marine microbial and viral communities from oxygen minimum zone, Eastern Pacific Ocean - ETNP201406SV199 (SPAdes) (version 2) | ecosystem: Environmental > Aquatic > Marine > Oceanic ... | reverse complement strand
TATTTTCTCATTACATAGGATATTTGTTCTGATTTCCATTTAGATTTTTTTAGTTTACTAATAATTTCATTGTCTTTCATTCCTTTCTTTTTTGAGTTCCCAATATATGATACTAAATTATACAAGTTATTTCTATTCTTGAATAAATAATTTTCATATTTTCTTTTATACCATTCTTGCATTATTATATATACTACAAATACAATAAAGATTAATAGAAATAAGACCAAAATAAAGATTATCCATTTTGATTTTTTACTATCTTCTCCAGATAATTCTTCTCCAGAGAGTACCAATCTGTTAATTCCTGGAGAGATAAAGAGGGGGAGATTATTAAAATCAATATCTTCTGTTGTTGAAAAGACTATTTCTTCTTGAGGTTCTTTTAAATTAATATAAATATACCCTGATTCTTTTTTATCCCCATAATTCTCCTTAAATCTAAGATTTTCTAATTCTCTAAAAATTATATATGAATCATAATTCAATTCATTTTTTTCCTTTATTCTTAATTCAAAGATGTTCAATAAAGGATTTATTTCTCCATTATAATTTGCAGATATTTCTTTGAAATTGATTTTTGTATCTATATTTCCCTGATTCCATGAAAGAATTGCATTAGAGTATCCTTCTTTTTTACTAGTATTATAATTATCTCCACTAATTGCTTTTAAAACATCTAGGTTAATATTGTCTTTATCTGGATAAAATAGGGCCAAATCGGTAGTGGTTTTAGTTGTTGCAATTGATCTTGGGAAATTTAAATCTAATAAATCAATAAAGATATTTATATAATCTTCATCAGATGAGGCAATAGAATATCTCTTTTGAATACTCTCTATCTTATCTTCAATACTATCTATCCCCAATACTTTATTTAGAGAATCTTGATAAAATACAGGAAGATTATTAATTTGTGATTTTACATTATTTATATTTTCTAATCTACTTTCTAGAGTAGTATTAACTGCATCTATTGGGGGTTTTACATCTATATTAAATACCTTATGAGAACTTTTATCATTTGAATCCACTATAGTTATTTTTAAATCAAACTTTCCTGTAGATTTGTAAGTATAACTTGCTTTGTTTACATCATTTTTTATAATATCTCCATTTCCAAAATCCCATTCATAATTAATTATATCTGCATCAGAAGTTATTATAACACTAAATTCAGTAAGATATGCTGCCATGGCTATCATAGGAGTTATAGATATTATCTCTGGAATTTTTTCAATAGTTACTTCTTCTGAAAAGATTTTTTTGTCATTTAGACTTAATGCGAATGTATAATCTCCATATACATCTAAAATAGAAAAATTACCATTATTCAGACTTACTTTTTGAAATTCAGAGTTTACTTTTGAAGGAATTTCAGTTAAGTCATAAAATCTGTTTTCTGTTACCTCTCCAGAACTCCTTATATGATCTACTTTTAAATTATCTATTGTTATTGTTTGACCTTCTTGAGCAATAATCTTTATAGGGATAATACATTCATTTGAACAATCAAGGCTTCCATATCTTTCTATAATATAGTCTTTAATTGATTCTCCAAGTGATTCTATATTTTGTAATGAGTTGGATATATCTTTTGTTCCAAAACTATCAAACATTTTTCCCACGGTAAATATATTATATGCTGCAGCTTCAGATCTAACAGGGTATCCATAAAAACCACATCCTTCCTGATTAGAGTATCCTTTTATTTTATATTCTCCTTCCATTTCATTAGAATTAATACAAATATAATGGTCTTTTGATTCTGTAACTAAATAATCTACATCACAAGATATTTCTCCACCTTCATTAGATGCATCTTCTAGTTTACAATTTGCATCTTGAATTTCATTTCCAGAATTATCATAAAGAGACATTGTTATTTCTTTATTTCCACTTATTTTTTTAACCCATGCACCAAGTTTAAATCCGGGAGATTCGCTAAGTTCTATTTTTTGACAATAAGGAGTAACTCCTAAGATATATTCTTCGGTATTTGCATTTTCATCAAAACACCCATTTCTTCTTAGAAAAGAACAACTTGCATCAATTACTTTATCATTTCCAATATCAATCTTTCCATTATTAAAGAAATCTATTTTTAATTGATTATAACAAGATGTTGCTACATCGCTTTCGATATCAAATTCTACTGAAGTTATATCAATAAGATTCTCATTAAATTTAAATCCAATAATTTCTGATTCTCTAGGATTCAAGTTAAAGGTCTTTGTTGTTTTCTCGCTAGTTGCAGAATAATCAGATAAACATTCTATTGTGCTACATGTATATTTATAATCTTTATTCCTATCTAAGAAATCAATTAAATTTATTGAATTATTATTTGAATCTTCTAAAATAGAATTGGCAAGTTCATTATCTAAGCTTATATTTAACCAGCCTCTAATATTTTCAGAAGGCCTATATTGTTTATCAATTGAATAAGATAAATCTCCAATTTCAAAATTAGCAGAGATTATCCCGGTAAATAAGACTATAAATAATATAATAAAATATTTTAATTTCATTTTCTATGTTGGTAAATTAAACTTTCTTGTTTTTTTAAAATTATATGAATTAATATTGTTAAGATAAATGTTATTATCATATTATAAATTCCAAAAAATGGAAGTCTAACTTCTATAGGACAAGGAAGAGTTCTAATTCCCTCAGAACATTTTTCAGATACTCTTTTCATATTTTTTTAAAGAAAAATTAACTTATAAAGTTTCTCTTATCTAAGAGGATTTTATCCTTTTATAACAATAAGTGGTTTAACTTTTGCAACTAACTTTCCTATTCCTAATTCATGACTTACTTTAACTACTTCATCTACATCTTTGTATGCATATGGTGCTTCCTCAGAAAGTCCTTTCAAGCTTCCAGATATTACTTCTATTCCTTTTTTGGATAATTCTAATTTAACTTCTTCTCCTCTTTTTTGTCTTAAAGCTTCATGTCTTGACATAACTCTCCCTGCTCCATGAGCAGTGGATCCAAAACTTAATTCTTCTGCCTTTTTTGTTCCAACTAAAACATAACTTGAAGTTCCCATACTTCCAGGAATCAAAACTGGCTGTCCAACATCTCTATAGACCTTTGGAATTTCTTTTCTTCCAGGACCAAAACTTCTTGTTGCCCCTTTTCTTAATACTAACACTTCTTTTTCCTTGCCCTCAACAACATGCTTTTCAAACTTTGCAATATTATGACATACTTCATAAACTACTTCAGCTTTAAAATTAGGAAAAATTCCTTTCATTGCTTCTCTTGTCCAATGAGTTATTAATTGTTTATTTGCAAATGCAAAATTAACACTAGCTGCCATAGCTCCAAAATATTTCTTACCTAATTCTGAATTTATTGGTGCATTAATTAATTCCCTATCTGGTAGATTTCTAAATCCATATTTATCTTCCATTAGTTTAATATAATCACTTGCTACTTGATGACCCAACCCCCTGCTTCCGCAATGAATCATTATTGTTATTTGTCCTTTTTTTAAACCAAAAATTTCTGCAATTTTTTTATCATAAATTTCATCAACATATTGTACTTCTAGAAAATGATTTCCTGCACCCAGACTTCCTACTTGAGGCATCCCCCTTTTTTTTGCTCTTTCACTCACATAACTAGGATTTGCTTCTTTCATTTTCCCTTCTTCTTCAACATGCAAATAATCTTCTTTTTTTCCATAACCTTCTTTTACAGCCCATTGCGACCCTCCTTTTAAGACTTCATCTAATTCTTTTTCATTTAATCTAATTCTCCCTTTTTTCCCAACTCCAGAAGGGATATCTCTGAATAATTGAGAAGAAATCTGTTTTTCTTTCCCTTTTAAATCTTTTTTAATTAAGTTTGTTCTTAAAAGTCTGACTGAACAATCAATGTCATATCCAATTTCTCCAGGGGAAATTACTCCCTTATCAATATCAAATGCAGAAACTCCTCCAATACATGCTCCATAGCCAACATGCATATCACTCATGCCAAGAACATATTTTAAAACTCCAGGTAATGTAGCCATATTTACTATTTGTTTAATTGCATCTTCTTCTATATTCTCTAATAATCTTTCAGATACAAGGATTCTTCCAGGAACATTCATTTTCCCTTCTTTTGGAATTTCATAAATATTTTCTGAGATTTTCTTTATTTGCATCTTAAGATAATCTATCAATTATTTAATAAACTTTCTAAACATCCAAAACAATTTGAGTAATCCACTTATTCTCTTGTTTTTTTACAAACATCTGATTATATGTAATAGCTTTTACATTTAAACTAATTGGATAATTTTTAGCATCATCACCCAAAATTTCTGCTTCGAGTTTTAACCTTCTTTTATTAATTTTAATATTCTTTATTTTTGATAGGAAAAAATTTTTAGAATCTAATAAAAATAATAATTCTTCTAAGAAGTTATAGAGTAGAGATTCAAAATCTTTTCCCTGAACAATAATTTTGAACTTTTCTTTATCTTTTATTTTGCTATTATACATAGAATTAAACATTGCTAATGCCGAGTTTTCAAATGCTTCTTCAATATCCTTTCCATATGCCTGGAATTTTATATCTGCTGTATGTTCAAGAAATTTAAATTTCCTCATTTTCTCCAACAAAATAATCTCAACTGTCTCGGACTATATATTTCTAAATTTGCACTTATTACAACAGATTGAACATAAATATCTTTATTGAGATATTTATCTAATGTACAAATTTCATCCATTTCACATATCTTTGCTTTACATTCTAAATAACTAGGAGTTCTTTCATCTATCCTATTCTTAAGATTCTGAGGAAATAATTCATTATCCCAATACATTGGAAGGTCCGAATCTAATATATCCTCTCTTAGATTATCATCTAATTCAATTTCCCTTAATATTGAAATTTCTGCATCATAAACTTTTGAAGATATATCTGTTTTTGCAATATATCCCTTATCAATAACTATTAATAAGACACCTGCAATTAATAATAATGCAATAAATGCCTCAACAATTTTCACCCACCCTCTCTTCTCCATATGTTCTTATATTAATTTAGGTTTATATTTATTACCATACCTTAATTATTAAGAATCCTGATTTAATATTTGCTTCTTCATCAACATATTGTATTGGAGTTTCATCAACATATACATTAATTGATACTTCCTTATCCTCAGTTTTTAGAATAGCGTCTCTATTGTTATCTATAAGACTAAAACCAAATTCTGTTCCTTCAAGAATTTTTAATCTTTCTTTTAATCTTTCATAATTTTTCCCATGTTCTTCAGTTATATTATCTATCTTTGTTTCAAAAAGATGCATATTTGTTTTTACCAACTCAATTGAATAGCCCTCATTTTCTTCTGGTTCTAAACAAGTTCCAAGATTTGTAGAAAAGTCATTAAATTGTTCATTAGAGTAATAAATTTTGAAAAATATTGCATCATTATGTTCGAACTTTAAATCACTATTTTCTACTTTGAAATTTAAGGGATTATTATTTTTATCTTTAACAATTATATTTAATCCTTCAATTTCTTCAATTTGCGAGATTTTAAGACAATCTTCTGATAAGGTATATTCATCTTCAATAGATATTGTTACACTTGTTAGATTTGCAGAAAACATCTTGTCTAATTCTACTCCTAGATAATTTAGTATAAATTGTTTATCTTTTTCAACTTTTGTTGCTGGTTCTATAACTGAATATAAAAAAGCCAAGAAAGTTACGAATATTACAAATGACAACATTACTCCAACATGTGAACCTCTTTTATTCATAATATAGGATAAATTTCTATATTTATTAAATGTGTGTTTATAGAATGTATTACCCTAGAAATATATTAGCTCCTGCAGAGACTAAGAATGAAATTAACATTAGAGCAAAAGAATGTTTTATCCCTGATTTTACACTTCCCTCTGCAAGTCTCCCAATCACAAGTCCACTAAAAAATCCCTGAATTAAAAGTAAATATAAAAATGAACCTGTTAATTCTCCTTGACTAAGTTTTTCACTTTCTGAAATTACTCCAATTGATCCTATTGTTTCTACATCAGCAATACCTGAGACCATTGGAAGTATCTTAAATTGCATTACAAGAACAATTACCATAAATACAAGAAATATAATATATCCCTGAGCAACGAGTGTAGAGATAACTGCTTTTCTTTCTTTCTTTAACTTATCTGAAGTACTAACAGCCTCTGCAACAGATTCAAGTATTTCTCCAATATTCCCTCCAGCTCTTTCAGCTTGCCCAATTAATGTTAAGGTTCTTGAGATTGTTTTATTATTTATATCTTTTGAGAAAACGTTTAATGCAAGATTTAATGGAATTCCAAGTGATATTTGATTTGCTAATTTTCTAATATTCTCGCTTAAAACACCATAGGGTTTATTTCTTACATTAACTATACTTTTACTTATTGGAGTTCCTGTTTTTACACTTTCTACTAAATTTCTTGCAAATTCTAAAAACATTTCTTCTTTCTCAGCATTTATTCTTGTTTCATAGATTATTGAAAAAACAAAAGGGGATACCCCTGCAATTATTCCTATCCCTATTATCATGAAGAAATATTTATCTCCAATTAGAAATAATGATGAGATTATAATTATTAATGATAAAACAATTCCCGCCCAGTGTATTTTTCCTATTTCCATTTTATTCGCCTGAATGTTTTAAATGTAAAAATGTTAAAAAAACAATATTCATAATTGAAACACCTAAAACCATAATTAAAGTAATCATTGATGTGCTTAAGGATATTCCAAGTCCACTTATTTTCATCATCATTAATAATAACATTAGAATCATTGGGGCTGCAATAACAACACTGATATAAATATCCATAAATGTTTCAGCAGATCTAGTTTTTTTCTCTTTTTCAACTCTATATTCAAAAAGTAAACTTTGGGCTCTCTTATCAAAGAAAACAGGGAGATTCCCTCCCGAATTTATTGTTGTTGCAATGCCATTAAGTAATTCTGTAAGTTTCTTGCTTGAACTATTATTAGCACTATTTCTTAATGCACTAACTAAATCATATCCAAGAATATTAATATCATTTATTAATTTTGTAAATTCTTTTTTTAGATAAGGATATTCTTTTGTTGAGACAATTATACTAAATATCTTACTAGGTTCAATCATTGATCCTGATATTGCTGCCATATTTATTGTTGCGAAAGGTAGTTCTTGATTAATTTTCCATGCAGCAGATTTTTTTTCCATTGAGGGATAAAAATATATAATTAAAAAAGTTCCAATTGGAATTGCAAATAAGATCCAAAATATCTTAGATAATCTTGTGAAGATATCCTCAGTAACTTTAGTTAAGATTGGAAGATTAGGACCTATATTGAAAAATAAGAAAAATGTAAGTAGGAATAAGGAAACAATTATTGATAATAGTGTTGTAAAAAAGATAACAGATACATAACTTTTTGGAAGAAATTTTAAATTAGCCTTAAGTAAATTAGTCTCTAAATCCTTGAATTTTCCTTTTTTTAGAAGAGATATTGCGAGATTAGAGAAGATTTTATTTGAAAATTTGATATAACTGCTGGGTTTTATTATTTTTTCCCCAATAATCTCTTCTTTTTTCTTTTTTATTCTCTTTAGAGTTCTTTTTTCAAGTTTTGATAGGGGTAGATTACTTTTACCAGGTTTTTTAATCAATACCTTTTCATCTTTATCTTCTAGTTTAACTGGAGGGGTAAAGACTTTTCTTTTTTGGGGTAATTGTCTTATAAGAGTTATTTTTTTCAGTGTTTCTGGAATATTTTTATTTGTTTTCTTTAATAAATTTTTTAAAGAGTTTATTTGTGAAGAAATCATATTCTTTTCTTCTATATCTTTGGTGTTTGTAAGATTGTTTAATAGAGAATCTAATTCCTTAATAATTTCTGTTTCTTTGGAAATTTTATCCTTTAATTCTTTAAATGAATTCACTTTAATACCTCTGAGATTTTTTCATGGATTTGTAATATGAGTTCTTTAGATCTCCTAAAATTTTCATAATCTTTTTTATTGTAGAATTCTTCTAGTTTTAATTCAGCTTCTTTTAGGGTTTTAATCATCTGATTAAGAAGTGAAATATCCTCTTCTTTCATATTTAGAAAGAGGAAATTGTCTTATTAAATATTTTGATTTATTCAACACCAAACTTTCTTAAAACTTCTTCTGGTTTCTTATAATATTCATTAATTATTTCCTGGACTTTTTTAAATTCAAATATTTTATTTGTATATAATTTATAGAGTAATTGAACTCTTCTTTTAAATTCTAAATCAAGTTCTTCCATTTTTATACCATGTCTTTTTGTTATTTTTTCAAATATTTTACTATTTCTTTTAAAATAAAATTTATCATCACTTGGATTCCAAAGAAAAGGGGTATTTGTCATTGCAATTCCCTTTGGATCTACATTTATTATTTCTACAACTTCTCTAAGTTTTCTAGTATCTTCATTATTAACAGTTGCATGACTCATAATACAAATACAATCTAAAACATTCAATAAAGTTGGAGAAAGTTCAATTGGAGGAGTTTCTAATCTTTTTATAACACTATCAACAGATTCTGCATGTATTGTGCTAATAGAACTATGACCTGATGCCATGCCTTGGAATAATACAAATGCTTCTTTACCTCTAACTTCTCCAACAATTACATAATCGGGATTTTGTCTAAAAGAACTTTTTAATAAGGTAAATAAATCTATTTCTCCTGTATTTCCCGAGCCTGTTGCAACTCTTGAAACACTTGGAAGCCAATTTTCTCTTGGAAGATTTATTTCTCTAGTATCTTCAATTGAAACTACTCTTGCTTCTGGAGTGATAAAGAAAGCTATAGCATTTAGTAAACTTGTTTTTCCACTTGATGTTTCCCCTGTAATTAATATATTCATTTTGTATTGGATTAATAACCAAAAGTATGCAAGCATTTCAGGGCTTAGTGTATTAAAGGATAATAATTGTATTGGAGCCCAAGGAGTTTTTGTAAACTTTCTAATTGAGAAAGTTGGACCTTTTGTTGTTATATCTTTTGTATAAGTTGCATTTACTCTTGACCCATCAGGCAAACTTCCATCAAGAATAGGTTGAGCATAAGAAATATATTTTCCACTTCTTTGAGCAAGTTTTTCAACAAAACTTGCAAGATTTTCAATATTTTTAAATGTAATATTTGTTTTAATGTTTCTATAAATTCTATGAACAATATATATTGGAGTATTTATTCCATTACATTCAATATCTTCCACATAATAATCTTGAAGAAGTGGTTCTATTTTATTAAAACCCATAAAGTCTCTTGCTAAATAATAATATATTTTTTTATAACTCTCGTAAGAGATATCCATCCCAAGTTCAATTGCTAAAACTCTAAGCATTTTATCAATATAACTTAATAAAGTTTCTTTGTTTTTCTCGATGATATTATCAAAATCAATCATATTTCTCATAGCAGAGATTAGTTCTTCCTTATATTTTGTTTCTTCTTCATTTAATTGAGGCTCTTCAACATCATATACTAATTCAGAAATTTTATGATCCCAATAAATATGTACAAAAACAAATGGAGAGATTAAACTATATCTTATATTGATAGTTGTTTTGTCTTTGATTTTTTTTAATGGAGGGACTTTTGGAGAGAAGTTTATTTCTACTTTTGGATAGCTTTGTATGTTTTTTTCAATCAATTTTTTTACCTCTATTTTTATATTATGTCAAAATCTATTATTGGCTTTCCTGTATCATCATTTTCCCCATGGTGTGAGATTGATAATCTATAAGGAGTTGATGCCCTAGTTATTGTTTTTAATTTATCTTCTTGATTATAAGTTAGATTATATTCACTATAATTACTTGTTAGAGTTACTGTATTAAATGTTCCTCTTTTCTTAGTATTTGCAATTATGTTTCCAATATAAATATCTTCTCCTGGCTGACTATAAACATGTCTGCTTTCTATTTCAAATATGATTAGATTATTTTCTCCGTCTATTTTTAATATCCCTTTTTTTATTCCTAATTCAATTATTCTTTTATTTCCTTCTCCTCCTAATTCTATGATTCCGAAATTAATACTTTCAATTACTTCAATTGTCTGTTCAATTAATGCCTTGTCCCTTATTTCTTCTATTTTAGGCTTTATAAAGGCTAAAACAGCTCCAATCATCACAAATGCAATTAATGTATATATTACTGTTTCAACCCAAACTTGACCTCTTTTCATATTTAATTGAATAAGAATTAATTTAAATAATTAATGTTTGAGAAATTTATTGAATTAAAAGTATACAATCATCAATTTCTGATAAAGAATCTGAAATCTCGCATTGATTTCCCCCTATAATTGGAGCTATTTTAATTAAAGAAGGTTTTCCTACCTTAGATATATTAGCAACATAAGTTAAACCCGCATTTTTACCAGGAAGTTTTATGTCTTCATTATAATTCCCATTATAATTTCTAATAAGGGAAGACCCTAATTGAGGTATTTCAAAACTTTTCGTTTCATTTCTTCCGGAAATTGAAATTAGTAATTTATCAATTTCAGTATCCTTAATATCTATTGAAAACCTAAATTCATTTGAACTGGAATTATAACAAGTATATTGACTATTTATTGTTGCTTTTTCAAAATTTCCAAAGCAAGAATTGACAATATCAATTTTTTCATTAATTATCCCTCTTATTGCTCCCCATACAATACCTACAGCAACTAATACTAAGAGTACTAAAATAATTGTTGCAACAACTCCAGATAATCCTTTTTTTAACATTTTTATTATACAATTAATTCATATCCATGTTGTTTTTCATCACATACATAATTTCTCTCTCCTAATTCAGATCCTCCACGTAAAACAGGGATTAATATTATTTCATTTGCATTACTAATATCTATTTCACTAGAAAAAGCCCCTCCCTGATTTAATCCTGATTCAGGCCAACTAGAAGAAAGATCTGTTAAATCTTTTGTTTCATGACTTCCATCACTAGATAATTTTATTCTCATTCTATAAATAGGGACATTTCCATTATTAGTTATATATAATATATTTTCAGAGTATCTTGTATCAAAATTTACATCAGAACAAACAAGCCCAACATTTTTATCAAATTTTATTATTGATTCTTGAGTCATCCCTCTAAACCATTGAAAAATAATTAATCCAATAACAACTACTATTGCAATTAATAATACTGTTGCAATAACCGGTGAAACCCCTTTTTTTTCCATATTATTCTTAAGATATTTTTCTTTTTAAATTCTTTTATTTCTTACTAAAATTATATGAATTAATATTGTTAAGATAAATGTTATTATCATATTATAAATTCCAAAAAATGGAAGTCTAACTTCTATAGGACAAGGAAGAATTCTAATTCCCTCAGAACATTTTTCAGATACTCTAATACCAGAACTATCTTTGAAATCATAATGCCACATTCCTTCATCAAGATTATAATCATCTCCTCCAGAATTATCAAAGTTATTGTCTTCACCCCATTCCCAATTACTTTTCCAAGAATAAGTTAAAAGCCCATCTTCACAATCATCATTAGTGTCTTCAGTATAAGAGCACTTGCCTATTGTTAGATAATCTTCCCAACTTTCTGCTAGACTATTGCATTTTGATGTATCAAGAATGCAATTTGTACAAGATAATTCCCCGCCAGTAAAGGGATTAAAACTAGAACAACTAAAACTTCCTATATCTCCTTCACATTGTTCTCCAAGATTTACAAAATCATTACCGCAAATACCAACATCCCCTCCAATACAGTTTGTTGTATTAAGAATGCAATTTGTACAAGATAATTCTCCCCCCGTAAAAGAAGAATTAAAATCAGAACAACTAAATCCATTTAGATTTCCATCACACTGCTCACCAACATTAACAACTCCATCTCCACAAATAGGAGATTTTGTTGCTTCCCAACTAGAACTACATGCATCATTCCAATCACATGCGCAATTTATAAAAGGATTATTACAATCTATATTTTCTGAAACACTATCTTCTGCAACTCCGCAAAAATCAAGTCCACATTCTTCTTCTCCATAATCTGAACAACTAATTACAAGTGAACAATCTCTTGTTTCTATAATTGTTAAATTTAAATCATTACTTGCTACTTCATTAGCAGTAAAATAAAAATTTTCTAAATCTCCTTCAAGAAAACTATTTTTTGCTATATTTATATCTTCTTCAGTTATTATCCAGAGAAGATTTATATTACTATTATTATCAACAAATCCTGTTAATGTTCTAATAAAATCATCTCCAATAGCATCATATTCATAAAGATTAAAATCAATCTCCTCCCCTTCGGGTAATTGAGTATTTTCTAAGACCATAAAAACACTAGTATCTCCTAACTTAACTTCTAATTCATTTACAAATACTTTATCAGTGTCTGCAAAATAAGCTACTTGTGGTTTTTCACAACTTCCCCCCTCACAATAAAATCTTGGGTCACATCCACCACAAGATTTTGTTTCAGTTGAATCTTCAGAACAATCACTTCCTCCACATGATGGTGCTGGATTATTACAACTTCTAGTTCTTGTTTGTGTTCCATTACATTCTGAAGAGCATTCACTCCAATCACTCCAAGAAGACCAACCTCCGTTTACAGGAGAACAACAAGCATGAGTATTACATGATTGAGTTTGTGATCCCCCACAACCATCTGTTCTAGTCTGAGTTCCTCCTCCACAAGATGCAGAACAACCACTCCAGGAGCTCCATGAAGGAGAGCAATCCTGCTCATAAATTTTAAATCTAGCACGAGCAGCCATATAAGCTCCACAAACGTCTTTTACCTGGATAGTTACACTACTTGCTCCAGTAACATCAACAACTTCATTTTGCCAATCCTCCGCACAACCTGCACCACAATTAGTACAAGAGCCCCAATCATTCTTATTATAACTTCCCACACTTATACTTCCTTCATCATCCTCCTTAAAATAAATCAATTCCACTTTATATGTACTACTTGATATAGGGAGATTTACGGTTGCAGAACATGTAGCACCCCCATTAATAGGATTACTAGGACTTGCACCAGGTACATAACCGGCATCACATAACCAACCCGTATCCCATACATAAGAGCTAGCTTCAGATAATGGAATAAATAATAAAACAATAGTTTGAGATAAGAATATCACAAATAAAATTATTAATCCTCTTTTCATGTTTTTTTAAAGGAAAATTAACTTATAAAGTTTCTCTTATAAAACAAATATTTCTCTTTATAATCTTTAAAGTTTAGTTTTATCATCCTTTTATTACAATAAGCGGTTTAACTTTTAAATTCTCCCTATACACAATTCACTATCTCTTTAACTTTTGAATCCCCACAACTTACAAATCTATTTTTATTATTATCTTTCTGAAATCTTATAGGGATGATCTCAACTAGACTTATTGTATTATTCAATAAAAAGACATTTGTTACTTCCTTATTTGGTTTTAGAGAATTATCTTCTCCTATTGCTATATCAAATTTAATCCCGGGATTCATTTTAATACCACTACTAATTAGGTTTTCTGTTATATCTATTGTTGCTAGTTCCTGACTGGCATCAGTTGCTACATGTATAAAATATCCTCCAACATCAAATCTCCCATTGTTTTTTAAGTCTATTTGTAATTGATAACTTCCGTTTGTGCTTTCACATTCAATATTCTTTATATAAATTGAAACTCCATCAGGACAGCTTATTGTCTCTGTTGGAACAAAGGTTTTCATCCAATTATAAACAATTGTACCCATAACAACTAATGAAGATATTAATAAGATATAACCAATCATAACACTTATTCCTCTTTTGTTTTTAATTTGTAATAACATATTCCTCTCCACCAATATTTTGTGAGATTATATAATAAAAATTTTCTCCGGGTTTTAATTCAAATTGATGTTTAGTTTCACCTATATCAATTTCTACATTATCTCCTGTAGGAGCATAGTCTTCTTTTTTATATTCTTGTTTTTTTATTGTTTCTCCAATTTTCTTATCACCAACATCAACAGAAATTTCAACTTCAGTAATATCACTATATGTTGCAACTGATACTTCTTCATCATCTCCGAAAACAAAATATAATTCTTTCCCTTCACCTACATATTCTGTATAAAGCTCTGTGAAGTTTTCTAAAAGAGAATTAACATCTTCTTCCTGATATACTCCATATCCTATAATCTGTTCACTTTCAATTCCTAATTCTTCACCCAAATCATAAAGTCTTATTGAAACATTCTTTTTTGAATAATTTGAAACCGCAGAAAGACCAACTATTATTCCTACAATTACAATTGCTGCAAGTAAATAAAATTGTCCTCTTTTATCCATGTAGAAATTAATTTTAATATGTTTATTAATGTTTTGAAGAAAGAATCTTAAAATAATTCTCTAATTTTCTATAATTTAAAAGAAGTGTAGACCCAGAGGTTTGCTCAAAGATTATTAAAAAGCAACCCTTATTTTTCCTCGGTTCTGCAACCCGCTAAGCATCTTAACAAATGTTTAGGGCTGCTCCGATCAAGGTCTGACCCGATTCTCATATGCAAGATCAAAGCGGACAAAACGTCAACGTCCAAATGAGGACTTTTTAACGCACTTATTACGCCCCTCTTGCAGTCTGCCATAAAGCCCATTTGCAAATAGCGGAGGGCTAACCCGCTAACCAGTCTACAAGATTTATTGAGAGATAATAGTTTAAAAATGCTTTTATTTCTTAGATTAATGTAGAACTTTATCCTTTTTTATTATCTTAAATTAATGAATTATTAATTTTTCAATAACTTTCCCATAAAACTAGTTTATTATCTTTATCTCTTAAAAATAGTGTATCTCCTGAATCTGTCCAGATAGATTTTTCGCCTTTCCAAAATAAAGTTGTTTTAGTATTTTTATTATCTTCAACCTTTATTTCTACATTACTATTACTTTCCAAAGTAAATTTATCAAAGATAAAATTTTTTCTTCCTTCGTCTTTAATTCTCCATCCAGTTAAATCACAATTAAAAGAGCATCTATTGTAAAAGACTATTTTATCGTTTCTATAATCAAATTCCTTTAATTCAATACACATAGCACAATTATCATAGGATTTTTCACACAAGTTTTTATTAGTTAAAACACATTCTTCCCAAGCTTTTTTAAATTCATCATAATAAATATCTTTTCCCGACGGGAAATAGAAATTTGCAAAACCATTTTTAACTAACTCTAAATTTATATTTTCTCCTTTAATAAATATATAAGCAAGAATTCTCTTATATCTGTCATATTTATCTTCTCCAAATTCAAGTTCAATTGTTTTATTGGAAGATGATTTCTTCAAAAACTCCTTTGCTTCATTATAATATTTCTCTCCTTTTTCAGGTGCATTAATTCCTAATAGCCGAATCGATGTTTTATTCTCTACGACAATTGTATCTCCATCAATAACCCGTTCAACATATACTATCTCTCTATCTTCTAGAAGATTAATTAATGCAGAATTTAAAAAAGAATAGTTAATTGTAAATAAAATCAATATTAAGAAGATAATCAGGCAAATTTGTTTGTTTTTGTTCATCAAATATCTTATTCAAGTAAGTTTATAAGAATTTAAGGGATTATATCTAAAGCAATTTATAGTATGGTCATTTACCATTCCAACTGCTTGCATAAACGCATAACAAATTGTACTTCCAACAAATTTAAAGCCTCTTTTTTTAAGATTCTTACTCATTTCATCTGAATGTCTTGTATTTGCAGGAATTTCTTTTAATTCTTTAAATTTATTTTGAATGGGTTTATTATTAATAAAACTCCAGATATATCTATCAAATGAACCAAACTCCCTTTTTATTTTTAAGAATTCTTTTGCATTTATTATTGTTGAATTAATTTTTAATTTATTTCTGATAATTCCCTTGTCACCAAGTAATCTTTTAACGTCTTCAAGATTATATTTAGAAATTTTCTTCACATCAAAATTATCAAATGCTTTTTTGTAAGTTTTTCTTTTTTTAAGAATTGTACTCCAAGAAAGTCCTGCTTGAGCTCCTTCTAAGATTAACATCTCAAATAACTTTCTATCATCATGGATGGGAACTCCCCATTCTTTATCATGATATTTAGTCATTGATTCTGTATTTGCCCAAGAACATCTTTTTTTCATTGTAAAAATTAATATTATGCGGGAGAAAGGATTCGAACCTTCGCAAGCACTAAGCTACAGCCTCTTAAGGGCTGCTCGTTTGACCACTCCGACACTCCCGCATAAAAAAAAGAAATATGCTTAACTTATAAAAGTTGCTGATATCCAAGATAAAGTTTATTGCAGAGAAGTATAGAATACGAAAGAAAATAAACAATCTGAGGATTATTTAGATAGTTTTAAAGTTAGTTAGTTTTATTCATTTTAAAAAAAAGATTATTTGTCTTAGAGTTTACTTCTACTTTAACCCTTAAATTTATTTAAAATGTAAATCATTTAATTTAGTTAATGAAAATAAAGATTATCTCAAAGTATGAAGAAACAAAAGCAATGTTAAGAGATAAAGTTAGGAAAGGGATTATCTCTGTTTTTGAAAAAGAGAAAGGAGATTTTCAATGCTACTTTTGTGAGAGTCCAATAAAAGGTAGAATAAGAATATTAATAGATGAAGAGTTAGAAGGTAAATGCAAGTCATATTCAAAATATCCTGTCGGAGAGGGTTGTTACAATCAAGCAAAATTATATATGTATTTTTCTGGAATTCCTTTCTCTTTAAATTAAATTCTTAGAAAAGTTTAAAAACAAAAATAATGATTTTATAATAATTAAACAAAGGGAAAATATAAATGAGTGCAGAAGAAAAAATTCAGAAGTTGATGAAACAGCAAGATAAGATTCGTAATATTGCGATTGCAGCACATATTGATCATGGGAAAACAACTTTCTCAGATAATCTACTTGCAGGAGCAGGAATGCTTTCACAAGAAACAGCAGGAAAACAAAGAGTTTTAGATTTTCACGAAGATGAAGCTTCTAGGGGTATTACAATTGATTCAGCATCAGTTTCTATGATTCATAATATTAATGAAGAAGATTATTTAATTAATTTAATTGATACTCCCGGTCATGTTGATTTTGGAGGAGATGTAACACGGGCAATGCGTGCAGTTGATGGTTGCATTGTTTTATCTTGTGCTGTTGAAGGAGTAATGCCTCAAACAGAAACAGTACTTCGTCAAGCACTAAAAGAATTAGTAAAACCAGTTTTATTTATCAATAAAGTTGATAGATTAATTAAGGAAGTTAAATTAACTCCTCAGGAAATGGAAAAAAAATTCATTTCAATTATTGATCATGTTAATGAATTAATTGAAAATATTGCTCCAGTAGGTTATAAAGAAAAGTGGAAAGTAGGTGTTGGAGAAGGAAGTGTTGCTTTTGGTTCTGCATTTCATAATTGGGCTTTAAGTTTTCCTCACATGAAAGAGAAAGGGATATCTTTCAAGGATGTTATTGAGGCTTATGAAAAAGATAATCACAAGGAACTTGCAAAAAAAGCACCATTGCATGAAGTTGTTTTAAATATGTCAATAAATCATCATCCTAATCCTATAGATGCGCAGAAATATAGAATTCCAAAGATATGGCATGGGGATACTGATTCACCTATTGGAAAGAATTTAACTAATTGTGATTCTAAAGGAGAAATAGCTTTTGTTCCCATAAAAATCGTCGTCGATAAACATGCAGGAGAAGTTGCTGCAGGTAGATTATTTTCAGGAACAATAAAACAAGGAGATGATGTTTTCATGAATCTTGCAAAAAGAAATACAAGAATTCAACAAGTATCTGTCTACAAAGGAGCACAAAGACTTATTGTTGATGAAGTAACTGCAGGAAATATTATCGGAGTTGTTGGATTAAAAAATGTTTTTACAGGAGAGACTGTTAGTAAAAATCCAATAGAGCCGTTTGAAGCGATAAAACATTTATTTGAACCTGTTGTTACAAAATCAATTGAAGCAACTAAGGCAGCTGATTTACCCAAATTAGTTGAAGTATTAAAACAAGTTGCAAAAGAAGACCCTTCAATAAGAATTGAGATTAATGAACAAACAGGAGAAAGTTTAATGTCTGGTATGGGGGAATTACATTTAGAGATTATTGAGAACAGAATTAAAACAGAGAAAGGATTAGATGTTAAAACATCTTCTCCAATTATTGTATATCGTGAGACAGTAAATAAAGAATCAATTGTATCTGAAGGGAGAAGTCCAAATAAACATAATAGTTTTTTTATAAAAGTTGAACCACTGGATGAAAATATTTATGAAGCTATTCAAAGCGGAGAATTAAGAGAAGGAAGAGTTAAAAAGAAAAATAAAGAAGTTTTTGATATACTTTCTAATTTAGGATGGAGCGGGGATACAATTAGAAATGTTAGGAATATTTACAAAGGGAATATATTCTTGGATGAAACAAGAGGAGAAGTTCATATTGGGGAAGTAATAGAAATGGTACTTGATGCATATGAAATGGTAATGAATCAAGGACCTTTAGCTCGAGAACCTTGTATGAAAATGAAAGTGTCATTAATGGATATTAAACTTCATGAAGATGCTATACATCGTGGTCCTGCACAAGTTTATCCGGCGGTAAGAGAGGGAGTTAGAGAGTCAATGAAAAAAGCAAGTCCAGCACTTTTAGAACCATTGCAAATTCATGTAATAGAAATGCCTGATAAGTTTTTAGGAGCAGTAACAAAATTAGTTGGAAGTAAAAGAGGGCAAATGATTGACGTTAATCAAGAAGGGACTAATGCTGAACTTAAAGCTAAACTTCCTGTTGCAGAGATGATTGGATGGAGTAGTGATCTAAGATCAGCAACAGAAGGAAGAGGTACTTCATCATTGTCAGATCAGCAGTTTGAGAAAGTTCCAATGAGTATACAAGCAGATATTATTAAGAAGATAAGAAATAGAAAAGGATTGGCGGAAAATCAATAAGGAAAAGATTTATAAATACAAATTTTTTTAAATTAATATTAAAAATTCTTTTATGAATTTGAAATGGCTAGAGAAAAACCAAATATGAACGTAGTCTTTGTAGGGCATGTTGATGCAGGGAAATCAACTATAGTTGGACGAACAATGTTTGATAGCGGCGCAGTATCTGAACAAGAAATGAAAAAATTAAAAGAAGAAGCTGAAAAACATGGTAAAGTTGGTTTTGAATTTGCTTATGTAATGGATCATATTAAAGAAGAAAGAGAAAGAGGAGTAACAATTGATTTAGCTTACAAAAAAATTATGACTCAAAAATTCCAAATAACAATTATTGATGCTCCAGGACACAGAGATTTTGTTAAGAACATGATTACTGGTGCTTCACAAGCAGATGCTGCTTTTTTAGTTATTGCAGGTAAATCAGGAGTTCAACCTCAAACAAAAGAACATTTATGGTTACTCCGAACAGCTGGTATCAAGAATATTGCTGTTGCTATAAATAAAATGGATGAATTAGATTATTCTGAAGAAAAGTTTAATAAAGTTAAGGAAGATATTGCAAAAGAATTAAAAGGGGTGGGAATTGATTCTGAAAAAACTCAATTTCTTGCAGTTTCAGGGTTACAAGGAGATAATATTGTTAAAAAATCAGACAAAATGTCTTGGTATAAGGGACCAACAATTATAGAGCAATTTGATAATTTTCCTATTCCAGAATTACAGACTAACTTACCAATGAGAATGCCTGTTCAAGATGCTTATGAAATTACTGGTATTGGGACAGTCCCGGTTGGGAAGATAGTTACAGGAGTAATGAAAATTGGTCAAAAAGTTAAAGTTCTACCGGGGAGAACAGGTGAGGGAATTGAAGGAGAAGTTAAAACTATTGAAGCTCATCATGAACAAATGCAAGAAGCAATTGCAGGAGATAATGTTGGTATAAATATAAGAGGAGTAGGAAAAAAAGATATTGCAAGAGGAGATGTTATTTGTGATGCAACAAAACCAATCCCAATTGTAAAAGAATTTATTGCAACAATAACTGTTATTAATCATCCGAGTGTTCTTGCTAAAGGATATACTCCCGTATTTCATGTTCATACAGGTCAGGTTCCTTGTCAATTTACAGAATTAATTGCTCAGATTAACCCAGGTACAGGAGAGGTAATAAAGGAAAATCCAGATTTTCTGAAAAATAATGATGCTGCTAGAGTAAGAATTAGGCCACAAGGAAATTTAGCACTAGAAACACAAAAAGATAATCCTGCAATGTCAAAATTCTCAATAAGAGATGCAGGAATAACAGTTGCTGCAGGAATGTGTACTGAAATTACAGAAAAAAAGTGATTAACTTATAGAAAATAGTTCTTTGAAGATAAAATGTATTCTTTTAAACACATTCCAGAGACTATAAAGTAAATTTCTATTTTTTTCAATTTTAATTTATAATTGATTAAATATAGTTGGTGATTCAGATATTTTTATTGCAATATAATTAAAAGATAAGATATAAAAGCTAATTCTTTTTAATAATTTTATGCAAAAAACAATACAGGATATAGAAAAGAAATATGATTTAGAATTCGATAAGATTATCTCTAGAATTAAAAAAGAAAAAGCAAAACTAGTTTTATTACAGTTTCCAGATGGATTAAAACCTTATTCAACTGCAATTGTTAATTATTTGAGAGAAAAAACAAATGCTGAATTTTTAATTTGGTTAGAATCTTGTTTTGGTGCATGTGATATTCCAGTTGGATTAGAAAAGATAAAAGTAGATTTGGTTATTCAATTTGGGCATAATTCTATGATACCGAAATATTAATATATCTATTTATCCAATATATTGTTTAGAGGATAAAGATGGTTCTTGATGTTTTCAAAACAAAACTAGGAGAATTTCCAATCCAGCATGATTATCCTAAAGCTAGGATATTAAATGAGGTTTATAGGAAAAAAGAGAATATTACTCATAATACTTTAAAACATGTTTTAAAAAAAGCTTATAGAAACTCTACTTACTTTCGTAATGATGAGGTTGATAAGAGTCCTGCATATGGTTTGGTAGAGATAAAATTCGGATTTAGAAAGAAGATATTGATATCCTTTCCTTGGAAAGATATAGGTTCTGTAAGAGTATATCTTAATAAGGAAGTTAAAGAGAATAAGGTAAATAAAGTTCTTGAAAAGATTATCCGTGAGATTGATAAGGCTAATTTTTCTTGGTCTGAATCTTTATGCCTTTCTAAATAAATTTAATAATCAGGAAGTTTCTCTTTGCTTTCAGCTGGTTTTTCTTCACTTTCAGCTGGTTTTTCTCCTGATGATTTTTCAGTTTCTTTTAAGTCCTCTTCTTTTACAGAATTTACCATTTCCTTAAATTTAGGAAAATCAGCTGCTAAAATCCTTACACCTGATTTTGTAAAACCAGTATATCTTTCACTAGTTACAAACTCTCTTATTGTAAGCCCTGTTCTTCCTCCAAAATCATCAATTCTAAAGATAATATCTGTTGTATCGTTCTTATTTATCTTTCCAATGTCTTTTTCCATTTTAATATTTATAAAATTGATTTTATAAAGTTTGTGGGGCTAGATTATTTCTGCCTTTATTATCTTAACTTCTTGTAGTGGTCTATCATTTGCATTTTTCTCTATTTTTGCGATTTTATCAACAATTTCTATTCCTTCAATTACTTTCCCAAAGGCAGGATGTTTTCCATCTAAGAAGTTATTATCAACTAGATTAATAAAAAACTGACTTCCTCCAGTATTCGGACCTGCATTTGCCATTGAAATTGTTCCTCTATTATTGTTACTATTTTCTGTAAATTCATCTTTAATTGTATAACCAGGGCCACCAGATCCAGTGCCTGTAGGGTCTCCTCCTTGAATCATAAATCCATCAATAACTCTATGAAATATAACTCCGTTGTAAAATCCTTGCTTAACTAATTTTTCAAAATTTCCTGCAGTTATAGGCATATCACCATACAATTCTATTGTAATACTTCCTATATTTGTTTCCAGTAATACTTTTGTTTTTGTATCCATTTTATAAGTTGTAATTATTACTAAAGCTAAAATTAATACTATTATAAATATTATGATTTTATTTTTCATAGGATTTCTAAGAATTAATCTAATTTAAAGTTATCTAAGAAATCACCTGATTAATCTTAATACTTTTCTATCATACTAAAACTTAAATATTCCTGATTATATGATTATTTATGGATATTGAATGTTCAAAATGTAAGAACACAGGGATTGTAAAAGAGAAAGATGGAAGTGTTCATGTTTGTTGGGATTGTCTAAAAAGCGGAAGACTTGATGTTCACACAAAGAATTCACCTGATTCTAATATTAGATTATAATCTAGTTTTTTACTTCAATTTTAATATTAACATTTTTTGGAATTTGAAGTCTCATGATACTATGAAGAGCTTTTTCATTTGCGGGTAAATCAATAAGTCTTTTGTGAATTCTCATCTCAAACCTATCAAATGTTGCTGTCCCATCTCCACAAGGAGATTTTCTTGTAGTTATTTTAAGTTTTTTTGTTGGTAATGGAACAGGCCCACTAATAGCTACTCCTGATTTTTTAGCAATATCTCCAATCATACTGCAGATATTATTAAGCATATTAATATCTGTGCTATTTAGTTTTATTCTTACTTTTGACATACATTAAAATTTGAAAAATAGTTTAAAAACCTTTTTATACCTTTTTTGTTTAATATAATAAAAAGGGAAATGGAATTAGTATTTATTCAGTTAGCAATTATTCTTTTTACTGCATTTGTAGTATCTTATATAGTTAGGACATTTAATCAGCCAATTATTATTGGCTACATTATTACGGGGATAATTATTAGTCCTTTTATTATTTCATTTGGAGCATCAAAAGAGATTATAAGTATATTCTCTGATTTCGGGATTGCTTTTCTATTATTTATTGTTGGATTACATATGAATCCCAAGGTAATAAAGGAAATTGGGACTTCTGCCTTATTAATAGGTTTAGCCCAGATTATCTTAACATTTCTATTGGGTTTCTTAGTCTCATTAAATCTATTAGGATTTGATACGATTACTTCTTCATATATTGGTATTGCTTTGGCATTTAGCAGTACAATTATTATAATGAAGTTACTTTCAGATAAAAAACAACTTGATTCTCTCTATGGGAAAATTTCAATTGGAATCTTAATTATACAGGATTTAGTTGCAATTGCTGTTTTAATGTTTATTTCTTCATTATCTAATGGAACTAGCTTTAGTTCTTTTGCAGTTAGAGGATTACTTGCCGGAGGAATACTTATTTTAATCTTATTTTTTATTGGATTTTTTATTCTTCCAACAATCACTAGAAATATTGCAAGATCTCAGGAATTATTATTTTTATTTTCAATTACTTGGTGTTTTTTAATTGCTGCATTATTTAGTTATTTTGGTTTTTCAATTGAAATTGGAGCTCTACTTGCAGGAATTGTTTTATCCATCTCTCCCTATAGCATAGAAATAAGCTCTAAAATAAGGCCTTTGAGAGATTTTTTCTTAGTGATATTTTTCATAATCTTAGGATTAAATATACAAGTCTCAAGTATAAACTCTATTATTGTAAATGCATTAATATTATCAGCTCTTGCCTTGATTTTTAAACCATTAATTTTAATCACATTAATGATGATGTTTGGTTATACTAAAAGAACTAATTTTTTACTTGGAACAACTTTGGGACAAATTTCAGAATTTTCCTTAATTGTTTTAGCATTGGGTTTAACAATGGGGCATATCTCTCCAGAGGTTTTATCAACTTTAACTTTAACGGGAATAATTACAATTACCCTTTCTACATATATGATAATCTATTCAACTAAGTTTTATGATAAGATGTCTAATATTATCTCTATTTTTGAAAGAAAAAGAGTAAGAAAAGAAATAAAACCCAAAAAGAAATATGAGGCAATTCTTTTTGGATATAATAGGATTGGTTTTGGCATATTAAATTCTTTTAAAAGAATAAGAAAGAATTATCTTGTTGTTGATTTTAATCCCGATACAATTTCTGATTTAACAAAACTAAGAATTCCATCTATCTATGGAGATATTTATGATGCAGGATTTTTAGAAGAATTACCCCTAGATAAAGCACAATTAATTGTTTCAACAATTCCTGATTTCGAAACTAATAATCTTCTAATTGAAACAATAAGAGAAGAGAATAAAGATGCAATAATTATTGTTAGGGCTCATCATATCAAAGAAGCTTTAGATCTATATAGAAAAGGAGCAAATTATGTATTAACTCCTTACTTTTTAGGAGGAGAATATGTTTCAAAGATGATTGGAGAAGCAAAAATAGATGATAGAAAGTATAAGGAAGAAAAAGAGAAACATGTAAAGATGCTTAAAGAAAGAATGAAGAAAGGTCATGAACAGCTAGAGATTGAGAAGAATTAAGATTATCTTTCTTCAATATTTGGAGAATCTTCTAATCCAAATAAAGAGAAGATAAAATCAAAAAATCTTAAAATCATTTCTAAAATTATTATAAAAGCAAGATAAATAATTATTTCATTGAAAAATCCAGTAATTTCAGAGAGATTATTAAATATTCTGTTTATATCAAAGAATTTAGGATTAATTATTGAAATTGCAAGTAATGTAAAAGGTAATAATTTTGCTAAGTCTTTAGATAAATCCTCATTATAATAAGAGACCATTCTAATTGAGGCAATTATTATTGCCGAGATAATTAAGAGATTCTCAATTGCTAAATTTTCAGTTAGAAATATTAAGAAGATTGTAAATATAGAAAACCAAAAAAAGATTAAAAATGGCAAGATTAAAATATATTCTAAAAGATAGAAAATCCCTGCAAATAGTTTTGCAAGTAAAGGATGTTCTGCTCTATTGTATCTATTAAGGTTTAATCTAATTATATTTTTTGTTGCAATAAATCTATAAAACTTCCAGATAAAAATAGAATAGATAACAATTAATAAAACTATTAAAAATAAGTTGATAAATTTCTGAGCTAAAGGCGGTAATGTTGATATAAAGGAGTTGTATGTATCAATAAAAGCTGTACTAAGAGTATATATCACGCTCATATACAAATTTAGTAATTATTGTTTTTAAAAGTTTGTTTCAATAAATTTAAATACAATATTTCTTTATTTATTTCATGATTGATATAAAATTAATTAGAGAGAATCCCAAGTTAGTAAGAGAAAATATCAAGAAGAAATTTCAAAATGAAAAACTACAACTTGTTAATCAAGTAGAAAAATTAGATAGTGAATGGAGAAAATTAAGATATAAAGAGGATAATTTAAGAAGTGAAAGAAACAAGATTTCTGAAGAGATTAATAAAGCTAAAAAGTCAAAAGATAATAAAAAATCAAGAGAATTAATAAAAAAAGCAAAAGAAATTCCGGGTAAGATAGAAAAAATAGAAGTAAAAACTAAAAAACTATCTTTAGAAATAAAGCAAATTATGAATCAGATTCCAAATATAATTCATAAATCTGTTCCAATAGGAAAAGATGAAAAAGATAATGTTGAAATTAAAAAGATAGGAAAGCCAAAGAAGTTTGATTTTAAGATTAAAAATCATGTTGAGATTGGAGAATACTTAAAGGTTCTTGATTTTAATCGCTCTGCAAAAGTTGCTGGAAAAGGATTTTATTATTTAATTGGAGATTTAGCATTACTTAATCAGGCAATAATAAGATTTTCAATAGATTTTATGGAGAAAAAAGGTTATATTTATATTGAGCCTCCTTTAATGTTAAGAAAAAGTATATTATCATCAGCACTTGATACTGATGAATTTAAAAATACAATCTATGAGATAAAAGACGAGGATCTTAATCTAATTGGAACATCTGAATATTCTCTTTTGGGAATGCATACAAATGAGACATTTAAAGAAAAAGAACTTCCAAAAAAATATTTTTCTTATACTATGTGTTTTAGAAAAGAAACTGGTTCTCATGGATTAAGTGAGAAAGGTCTTTATAGAACTCATCAGTTTAATAAAGTAGAACAGTTTATATTTTGCAATCCCGAAGATTCTTATAAATATTATGATGAGATGATGAATAATTCAATAGAATTATTTAAAAAACTTGAAATTCCAACGAGAGTTTTAGAAATGTGTTCTGGAGATCTAGCAGTATGGAAGGCAAAAAGTGCAGATCTTGAATCATTTCGTTCTACAACTAAAAACTATGAAGAAATTGGTTCATTAACTAATTGTACTGATTATCATGCAAGAAATTTAAATATAAAAATACAAAGACAAGATAGTGAGAGAGTATTTTGTCATACGCTCAATAATACAGTTGTTGCAACATCCAGAGTGTTAATTACAATAATTGAAAATAATCAACAAAAAGATGGATCTGTAAAGATTCCAAAAGTTTTAATCCCTTATATGAATGGAAAGAAGAAAATTGAGGTAAGAAATGGCAAAGAAAAAATTTAACTTTAATATATTTAGAAAACCAAAAGAGGCGAAATTAAATGCAGTTAAGTTTGGTGTAGCTGGAGGGATAACAATAGCAATCTGTGTATTCTTTACAACAATTATCGAAGTTTTAGGGTTGTTTGGCGGACTTGCAGGATGGACATCATTAATTACAGAAGCTTATGGAAGTTTTGGTTATGGAGTCTCATTTTTAGGAGCAATATTTGGAGCAGTTTATAGTTTTATTGATGGATTTATTCTTACATGGATATTTGCATTAATTTATAACAAATTACTTTAATTTTTTATTTAGTAAGTTTTAAAAATAGATTTTTATAATGATAATTATGCCTACGTGGTCTAATGGCTATGACACTAGCCTGTCGCGCTGGAAATCCGGGTTCAATTCCCGGCGTGGGCGTTTATCATTTCTGCTACAATACTCAATAAAAGTGTATCCAGTGTATCCACTGATTTATATAAAATAGTTTGTTAAAAATAACATGGCAAACATAAAAATCAGTATTCATAAAAGAAATGTTAAAGCTAGACTTGAAAGTCTGAATAGTTGGAAAGTTCCTGAAAAAGTTAAAGAAGATGTGCTTGATTTTCTTAAAGATCTTGAACTTGGAAAAGTTAATCGTGGGAAGAGAATATCTAAGGCTCGGCAATTGAAATATCTTGATTTGTTAAGAACTCCTTTGGAGTATTGGAACAAGTTAGATTTAGATATTAAGGATATTGAGAATTTTGAAAGAGATTTAACTTCTAATAAAATTATATCAAGAAGAGGCAAGGATTATGCTCATGAGACTAAAAGAGATATTCGGGTTGCTGTTAAGATTTTTTTAAAGTGGAAAGTTGGAGAATCTAAAGCAATTGATCTTTGTGGTTGGATTGATACTAGAAGAGTTGATAAAACTCCTGAGTATATGAAAACTTCTGAGATAGAAATGTTGTATAAGGCTTGTAAAAATGCAAAGGAGAGGTTCTTAGTGGCTTTGCTGTTTGATTCTGGAGCTAGAGCTAGCGAGTTTCATAATCTTAGGTATGAAGATGTTCAGTTGCCCGAAGGTAAAGATAATTATGTTAAATTGACTTTGAAAGAAGAGTATAGTAAGACTAAGGGAAGAGTTATTTCTCTTTATTGGAAACATAGTTTAGAAGCGGTTAATGAGTATGTTAAAGAAAGAGAGAAAGAAGGGATGAGATCTGATGAACCAATTTATTCTGGAAGTTATGATGCTGCTAGATTCTTCTTAATTAGGCTTGGTAAGAAAGCTTTGAAGAAGTCTATTCATTATCATTTGTTTAGACATAGCTCTG
>Ga0208132_1000204_pt1 | contig 28100 bp, 26 predicted proteins | sample ETNtaG_16_FD_185785 | JGI IMG/M metagenome (GOLD analysis project Ga0208132, IMG submission 185785) | Marine microbial and viral communities from oxygen minimum zone, Eastern Pacific Ocean - ETNP201406SV199 (SPAdes) (version 2) | ecosystem: Environmental > Aquatic > Marine > Oceanic ... | reverse complement strand
GGGTTCAGGGTGCGTAAATCAATGATTTCCACAGCTCCCACTACATTACACTCCTGTACAGCTTCAATTGATTTTTGGACCATGGCGCCCCAGGTAATGATGGTAACCTGTGTTCCTTCCTGGACAACCCTGGCCTTACCAAATGGGAGTACGTAATTCTTGTCCGGTTCAGGCGTAGTGCAATACCCCTGACGATACAAACCTTTATGTTCCAAAAACAAAACAGGATCATCCATCCGACAGGCAGCCTTCAGCAAACCTTTCGCATCTGCAGCATTAGAAGGATAAGCAATATATAAACCCGGCAAGTGGATAAAATAACCATCTATGGATTGACTGTGGCACGGCCCTCCGTGAATATATCCTCCCACAGTCACACGAATGACCATAGGGCAGCTCCATTTATTATTGGAGCGGTAGCGCATGGTGGCCACTTCGTTTCTAATTTGCATCATTCCGTACCAGATATAATCCCCAAATTGTATTTCAACAACTGGCTTCCAACCGGCAACAGCCATACCGACAGCTGTACCAATAATAGATGATTCAGCTAAAGGTGAATTGAAAACTCTTTCTTTTCCGAACGTATCCGATAACCCTTTCGTTGTAGTAAATACTCCCCCTTTTGGATCAGCAATATCCTGACCAAAAATCACCATTTTTTTATTCGTTTTCATTTCTTCTGCCAATGCATGGTTTATGGCATCTACAATTACAATTTTATCAGCAACTTGGTTTATTTTAGTCTCTTTTAACGGGTTGCTATTTGAATAAATATGTTCCAAAGCAGTGTCAATATCAGGATGGTCCTGTTGTTCGGCCCATTCTGAATCTTTGTCAATTTGTGCAAAAACCTCTTTTTTGATCTTATCAAACTCTTTTTGATTAATCGTTCCAGCATCGGTGCACATTTCTTCAAATCGCATTATGGGATCTTTGGAAAGGTCGACAGATAATTCATCTTTTGTTCTGTATTTACGCTGATCATCTGAAGATGAGTGGGGAAGTAAACGCACCACGTGACTTACAATAACTGAGGGTCCTTTTCCTTTCCGAGCACGTTCAGCAGCTTTTTTAAATGCCAGATGAGTTTCAAAAAAATCGGTGCCGTCAACATCAAAGCGCGCCAAGTTTTGATATCCGGACACCATGGAATAAACTGAACCGCCGGCCGTTTGTTCTGAAATATGGACACTGATAGCGTATTCATTATCCTGGACATGGAATATAACTGGGGCTTTTTCCCGGCTTGACCAGTTCAACGCTTCATGGAAATCACCTTGGCTGGTTGTGCCCTCACCGCTGGAAACGTATACAATTTCTTTCGTTTTTTCCCATTTACGCGTTATGGCTGTTCCTACACTTTGCAAATATTGTGTTCCTGTGGGGCTGGATTGACTGACTATGCGTAAATCTTTGTGTCCGTAATGTTGTGGCATTTGCCGGCCACCGGAATTGGGATCATCTTTCCGGGCTAGGAAACATAATAATTGTTCTTTAACAGTCATGCCCAAACCAAGGCATAATGCAGCATCGCGGTAATAAGGATAGGCCCAATCCTCACCTGGTCGCAATACTGCAGCTGCAGCTAATTGAGCTGCTTCATGGCCAGACCCGCCAATGTGAAAAAAACTTTTGCCCTGCTTCAGCATAATCAGCATTTTTTCGTCCAAACGCCGGGCAGTCACCATGTTGCGGTATACTTCCAGCAATTCCTTTTTCATAAATCCGTGCAAACGCGGCATTAGTTCATCGGTGATTGCTGTTGATTAAATACATTTTGAAACTGTTCAATAAGTACGTGTTTGACTTCATCCATATCTATTTCTTTGTTTAATACTTTTTCCATAGACGTCACACCATATTCAAAGATCCCGCAAGGAATAATGCTGTCGTAATAATGAAGTTGTGTATTCACATTTAATGCAAATCCATGCATGGTTACCCATCGTGATATACGTACGCCCAATGCAGCAATCTTTTCATCTTTTACCCATACACCTGTAAGACCTTCTTTGCGATTTGCTGCAATGCCATAATGCATGAGTGTATTAATAATAACGTCTTCCAGAGACCGCATGAACCAACTAATACTCATTTTATAATTGTGGAGATCTATAATAGGATAGCCCACGAGTTGCCCCGGGCCATGAAACGTAATATCTCCTCCCCGCTCGATATGAAAAATGTTTACATCATCAGGATAATTCTGTAATAAATGATTTTCATCAGCATTTTTCCCAAAGGTGTATACCGGTTCGTGTTCAACCAATAATACGGTATCTTCAATTTCATTTTTGATACGCCGGGATTGTAATGTCTTTTGCAAATCCCATGTTTGCTGATAGGGTGATAATCCCAGGTCACGGAAATTCAGCATTATTGATGCACCCCCTGTCCCATGGCATCTAATGCTGCTTCCATAACTGCTTCTGATAATGTTGGATGAGCATGGACTGTGGTTGCCAATTCATGCCAAGTGGATTCTAATGCTTTCGCCATTCCCAGTTCAGCGATCATTTCTGTTGCTTCTGAACCAATGATATGAGCACCGAGTAATTCACCATATTTGCTATCAAATACAAGTTTCACAAAGCCGGTTGTATCACCGGAAGCCATGGCTTTCCCGCTGGCTTTGAAATCAAACTTTCCTATTTTTACATCATAACCTTTTTCTTTGGCAGCTGATTCTGTCAAGCCAATTGATGCAACTTGGGGCTGGCAATACGTACATCCAGGAATATTTGTATAATCAACCGGTGTGGTATCATGACCAGCAGCATGCTCGGCGGCTACATGTCCTTGAGCCGAAGCAACATGAGCCAGCCATGGCGGACCAGTTACATCGCCAATGGCATAAATATTTGGCACGGACGTTTGGCTGAATTCATTTATTATAATGGCGCCTTTATCTGTTGCAACGCCAATATCTTCAAGTCCAATTCCTTCGATATTTCCTGTTACTCCGATTGCCACCAAGGCAATATCGCCTTCGATAGTTTCTTTTTTTCCCTTGCGCTTTAGATGAACTTTAACTTTTGTTTTAAGAGCATCAATTTTTGAAACTTCAGCATTCGTATATATCTTTATCCCGGACTTTTTGAAGTTACGTGCCAATTCCTTGGAGACAGCTTCATCTTCAATGGGAACGATGCGGGGCAGCATTTCAATAAGATGGATTTCAGTGCCGTATTCATTATAGAAGTATGCGAATTCAACACCGATTGCCCCCGAGCCGATTATAATCATTTTCTTGGGAATTTTCTTAAGAGTCATGGCTTCTTTGGAAGAAATAATACGATTACCATCAAGTTCCATTCCTGGGAATGACCGCGGCCTTCCTCCTGTAGCCAATATGATTTTTTCAGCTGAAACGGTCTCTTTTTTCTTTCCTTTGGTAATCTCAATGGATGTTGCAGATGTCAGTATTCCGTTTCCTTCGATATGAGTAATATTATTTTTCTTCATTAAAAAGGCAATGCCCTTCGATAATTGATCTGCAACTGCCCGGCTTCTGGAAATAGTTGCTCCAAAATCAATGGTGTATTTCGGAATATTGATTCCATACTTATCGGCATTTTTTATATAATGAAATACTTCTGCATTCTTCAACAGCGCCTTTGTGGGAATACAGCCCCAGTTGAGGCAAATGCCTCCCAAGCGATCCTTATCTATAATCGCAACTTTTTTGCCCAATTGTGCCGCACGGATCGCTGCGACATAGCCACCGGGACCGCCGCCCAAAACTGCTATATCAAATTTTGCCATATTCTTTTTCTACTTTCGCTATTCGTAATATATAATTTTCATACCAAATCGCCTTACCCCGAGCTTTCGCTTTTTTATGTTCAGGATGATTACGCCAGGCAGCAATGGATGCTTTATCTTTCCAGTAAACGCTGGTGATGCCCAGTCCGGATTCATCCCTTACAGATTCGACTCCCAGGAACCCCGGTTGTTCGTGCGCCAAAGCGACCATTTTAGCCGATGTTTCATCATATTCTTCTTTTTCCTTACCAGTATGCTGGGACGTAAAAATCACTGCATAATAGGGTGGTTTTGAAGTGGTGGAAATGGACATGTTAGAATTGCTTCATGCGAATGATGCTCAAAAATTCGGAGCGTGTTTCAGCTGAATCGCGGAATTGTCCCAACATGGCTGACGTTGTGGCAAAACTGTTCTGTTTTTCCACTCCGCGCATCTGCATACATAAATGGCGTCCTTCCATGACTACTCCCACACCCTTAGGATCAAGGATATCCATCAATGTTTCTGCAACCTGGCCGGTTAGCCTTTCCTGAACCTGTAACCGCTGGGCAAATGCATCGACAATGCGTGGAATCTTGGAGAGTCCTATGATCTTTTTATTTGGCAGATATCCTACATGACAACGTCCAAAGAAGGGAATCAAATGATGCTCGCACATGCTGAAGAATTCTATATCCCTGACAACAACCATCTCGCTGCAATCCTCCTCAAAGATGGCGCCGTTCACAATACTTTGAATATCTGTATCATATCCCTGTGAGAAGAAGTCCCACGCTTTGGCCACACGTTCAGGAGTTTTTAACAATCCATCGCGATTTGGATCTTCTCCGATCTCCTTTAACAATGATCTTGTTATTTCCTTGAGATTATTATGATCCTTCATAAGCAACAGCCTCCTCATAAGGTGCAATTTCAATTTTTCCTTTTAACAAATAAATGACTCCATAAATAATGGGTGTATCTATGATAGCAATAAGAACTTTAAATAAAAATCCGTTTTCCAATAAAGGCAGAAACCGTTCCCAGGCGAGCACATTGGCAAAACATAATAATAGCAGTACTGAAGCTGTATCCACAAATTGACTTACGATTGTTGACGCATTATTCCTTAACCATAAATGTTTTCCCTTGGTTAACCGTTTCCAAAAATGAAACATGCGAATATCTATGAACTGGGCAGTCAAGTACGCTACCATGGAAGCAAATACAGCAGGCCCAAATAATCCGAAAACCTTATTAAAGGCTGCAGAATCTACTGGTGACCATTCTGTGTGCGGGAGTGAATCAGCTAAAAGAATTAAACCCATAACAAATATAGCGGCAATCAAACCGCTGATGACCACTTGATCTGCTTTTTTTTTGCCGTACAATTCTGAAATAAGATCTGTTACTAAAAAAGTAATGGGATATGGCAAAATGCCAACCGAGATCTCAAATGTATATAACCCAAATGGGGACCACGTGAAAAATTTCTGGAAAATAAGGTTGGAACTAACCAATGACGCAATGAAGATACCGGCGAGTATCAAATAAAATTTGTTTTTGAAATCCATTAGCAGCAGTCCGGTCCGTAATAGTCTGTTTTAATGGTGGGTGTTTCAATCAGACGTACGCGGTGCAGCGCAACATCTTTTATCAACGGTTCAATAGTTTCCCAAATAAATAAGACCATATTTTCCGAGGATGGTTGTTTATCCTTAAACCAGGCAATGTCTTTTTCAATTTGCGCATGATCAAATACATCGATAATATTTTTTTCAACCACCACCCTTAAATGTCCCAGTTCAATGATAAATCCAGTTTCAGGGTTTATTTCACCTTTGACTGTTATTTCCAAAGTATAATTATGTCCATGGACCTTGGCATCTTCCTTGAAGACCTCTAAATTTTTTTCAGTGGTCCAATCCGCGTGTCCATACTGGTGAGCAGCGCAAAAATAGAAGGTTTTTGTTAAAAATTGCATTAAATATACTTGTATGATACAAACATTATAGCTTATATAAATTAAAAACTAAATATTGCGGTGCAAATGAGTATTATTTTAATTAATTACCGACGGGCAGAGGTCAGAAAGAGTACAAGTATTGCATTGTGGTCTCCGGGCAATGCACACCGCCCTGCCGTGGTCAATGACCATGTGGGTCAGTTTTACCCAGTCCTTTTCTGGAAATAATTCCATCAATTCCAGTTCAATCTTCTTTGGGTCTTTTGATTTTGTAAAATCCAGCAGATTCATGATCCTCACCATATGTGTGTCGATCACCACGGATGGAAAACCATAATATTCACCTAAAATACAATTAGCTGTTTTACGTCCAACTCCCGGCAACTTGATCAATGCCTCCATCGTATCCGGAACGTGTCCATGATATTCTTCCACAATCATTAAACTGGATCCCTGGATACTGCGAGCTTTCTGGTTATGATAACCGCAGGAATGAATATCTTCTGATAATGTTTTTATATCACAGTACGCATAGTCTTTTGCTGACGTATATTTTCTGAACAGGTCCTTGGTTACTATATTAACGCGGTGGTCGGTGCACTGTGCTGATAAGATCGTAGCCACCAATAATTCTTGGGCATTATTATAATGCAATGAGCATTTGGCATTGGGGTATTCGTTATAAAGCAGTTTAACTACTTCAGCAGCGCGCTCAATTTTTCGGGCTTTGCTTTCCCGCATTATTTTTCAATAAATGTAGACAAATTCTTTACCAGCGATGAACGAGGTAAGATCACATTGCAGCCGGCTGTTTTGAATTTTTCATGCTGTTCTTTAAACACTCGTTTCATGTAGCCAACAATTTGAATGTCCTTATGATCGGTGACCATTTGATGGATGAAAAACTCATTGCCCATTTCCTCATTATCCAAGTCAATGATTACCAGTTTCGTTTTTTTTGACAGATCACTGCTTTTTTCGCAGAATTCAAAGGTAGATTCCAATTCAGTTAACTTGGTGGAAATCCTTGTCCCTAATTCAAAATCTTTAATAAATAAGCCTACATTCATGTTTAAATCAACTCCGGTATCAAATCCCTGTTAAAATCTCTGGAACTATCGATTTTTTCATATCCATCCTGGCTTCATCAGTCACTGATTGTTACCACTTCTTTTAATCTATAGTGTTTTCCATCATAATGGACTGTTGCCGCCTGGTGCACGGGATCATGTTCAAAAAAGATGAACCATTCTTCATCCACAATTGTTGGCAAAATTTCACCTTTCTCCTTGACGGTTTGCACGGGTTGGATATCATAGGCCATCACCCAGGGCAATGGAATGTGCGCCGCCATGGGAATGAGATCCGCCATATAGATCAATTTTTGGGATGAATCACAGATGATGGGATGCATTAGCCCGGTCGTATGCCCATAGGTCAAATGGTTTTCTATTCCCGGGAGAAAGGATTCTTTGCCATCCACAAATTGGATCATTCCATTTTCTTCCAGCACTGACCAGTCGTCGCTCATAAAACTGCCGGTATCCTTTTCGCTTGGTGAATTGGCTAATTCCCAGTTTTCTTTTTGCACCCAATAAGTAGCCTTTTGAAAAACAGGTTCCAGTTTACCGTCCACAATTTGCGTATTACCGCCCACGTGATCAAAATGTAGGTGTGTACAGTACACATCTGTTATATCGTCCGTGGTGTAACCGTATTTAGCCAATGACTTTTCCAGGTTCAGGTTGTCCAGATCAATGCGGTAAATATCCTTGAATTTTTCCTGCCATTTGGTTCCGTTGCCTGTATCCACAATAATCTTATGTTTATCACTCACCAACAACAATGATCGCGTAACCATGGAAATACGATTTTGCTCATCGGCGGGTGCTTTCTTTTCCCACAGCGGTTTGGGGATAATGCCGAACATAGCGCCGCCGTCCAGGGCAAATTCACTGGTTTCGATACTGTAGAGCTGATAAGGGCCGATCTGCATATTCAGGAGGCAATGAAATTAATGCACCGGGAGATATGGGGGAAAGATTCTGGTGGCACATTTTTGGCCAGACCCCGCAAGGCTTCAAGGACAATGATCTTTTGCACGGCTGCATTAGCACTATGTTTGTCTACCATTTCTTCAGCCAGTCCAATAAAATATCGTCCGCCATTATAAATGTAGTTTTCAAATTCACCAGAGTGATCTTCTGTGGCATCAACTTCATTGTTTTTAATAATATTTAGCCAGGTTGAAATGGATTTCCTGTAACTCGCCGAGCGCAAAGAATCTTCAGTCCACAGCCGGCTTATGGCCGAATATGTTGACCATAATCCTTTGTTTTGTATCGTAAGGAAATTACTTAAATGATCTTGAGGTTTATGTAGTTTAGTTTTTCTTTGCTGCTGAAGGTGTCCCTTAAATATTTCATGAACCATACTCCTACAATAAGGCCACAGCATTTCCTTATCCTGGTGGAATTGGTAGCTCCGCAGCCAGTGATAGGTAAATAACCCCAGGGAATCAATATCGTGCAAAGCAAGTTCTGCCAGCAGTTCCAGTATGGCCGGTGATTTGTCTGATGCCAAGAGTTGTTTCGCCGTCTCCAACTCTGCTGCATCTTTATTTCCGGACATGATTGCTTCTTTCACATCATCCACAAATACGGTGAGTCCAAAACCATCTTTTACAATCTTGTCCAGCATTTCTTGGTCATTTTTCCGTGCAGAAAATTGATCGCAATAATTTGCACATAGATCCAACAGTTTTTGGGAGGGGTTGCCCCGGTCATCACCTATAATATTTTTAACAGCATTTGCAAAAATCAAGGGATGGTCACTTGGCTGGTGGTCAAAGTCCGCTGCTACAGCCTGCGAAATCAGGTTAGTTATACGTTGGATTAATTCCTGTCCACCCTGTTGGACAGTTTCAGGGGATTTTGTGGATGGCATTAATAATTAAATGCAGTTTCGAGCTAGTCTGCGGCTGCCGGGGCTATCATCCCCAGGTTTACATAAAAACGCAACGAAATACCGGTCAGCCGGGAATATTCGGTGGGCAGTCCGGAAGCAGGGTCAGAATGGGGTCTGTTCCCATAGCGCCTTCTGAAATTGGCGTCTTTTTTAACAGTTTCATTCCAGTTAAAGTCAAAAAGTTTTGTGATCGGTATCGAACTGAAATCGTGGCAATAGCCAATTTCATAACCCCATTTTACATTGGGCTGGCCGCCGAGCAGGATGCCAATACGCGTGCTTGTTCCCCCGCTGATACCTTCAGGGATATACATCATACGCAGCCCGTACCAGGAGACCGCCCCGGGTTTATCATCCCTACTGATGCGCTGTATGAATTTATAATATGTAAAATCAGTATTGTAATTGGGATTCAAACTCCAAGCCAGGTTCATCACATCCCACTTGTTCTTTTTTAAATACAATATGCGGCTATAATCGATGCCGGTTCCGTAAATCGCCGGGCCAACGCGGAAGCCAATATCGTCTTTAGCAGTTACACCGTAGCGGTACCAGAGGTAAGGAAAAACATTTTCAGCAGACCAGCTCCAGCCATAACGCTTTTCCCCCTGTTCCATGGGTGTTGTACTTACCGTGGGGTGGGTGGCGCAGCCGCCAAGAAACATGCATAAAGAAATGATAAATAACAGATGCCGCATCAGCCGCCTTCGGGCCGGGAAAAACCTTTCCGCTGGGGAATAGGCGGCAGGTTGAGAATTTCTTCACCAAGGGCGTTGGCGACTTGCTGCACAATATCCACCAAGGACACAACGCCGACTGATTTATTATTTTCATCCACAATGGGCACATGGCGGAAACCGCTCACCACCATCCTGTTTAAGGCATAGGCTACAGCATCTTCCATCTGTAAAAATTCAGGGTTAGGCGTCATGTAATTATCCACTACTTCCTTTTCAAAATCCAAACCTTTACCGGTAATCTTGAGCAGAATATCCCGTTCGGTCATAATGCCGGCTAATTGGCCATCATTCTCAACCAGCAGGCAGCCCAGGGAACGGTCCTGTAATTTTTTAATCCCCTTACTCAAGGATGTCCCGGTGCTGACAACAAAGGGCCTGCGCAGGGCTAAACTCGAAAGCGGATCATCCAGGGATACACCTTCTTCAATACCGGAGGCTGTGTCGTATTCAAGCTCATCCATGCGTTGCATTTCATCATCAAATTGATTGTCCTGCATAACCTTACCTCGTTTTCACTATTTCAAATAAATCATTTTCCGGCTCATAACCACCGGCAGATATTCACCTGTTTGCGCCTGCAATGTAATAAAATACACGCCGCTGGACTGGTATTCCGCTGACCAGTCAAAAGAATAAAAACCTTTCTCCAGAAATATTTCTTCAAGGAATACCTGCAGTTTCCGACCCCTGGCATCAGCCACGTATAAGCTCACTGTCGCTTCTTCTAAGAGGTCAAAAGTGATGTTTGTACTGGCATTAAAGGGGTTGGGGTAATTCTGGTAGAGGGCAAAGATCTCCGGTATAAACTGTTTATGCTCCTTGGCCCTGGTAATATCGTTTGATTCACCAAATGATGAAAAAGATAATGTCGTCCAGGTACCCAAATCCGGAACCTTGCTCTCATGAAATGTTTCATTAAAGTTTAATGGCCGGCTTTCCAATATTTCCCACATGTCGTTCTCATCGAGCTGGCAAAGATGCAACCAGCCGAAATTTTTGGATGTTTGCATTGTCCAGTTGGAGTCAACAAAGCTTATTTCAAAGCCCGAGGGTGAATTCCATGCCCACAACAATGAATCATTGATAAATAACCCAAGTTCAGTTGACCAATCTGCTTGGCCGGCAATTTCTACAGCAAGTTTTTGATCACCAGCATTATAAGCAATTTCATTCAACTGGAAATCCTCTTCCGGTATGGAGCGCATGGTTTGATGATCATTGAATGTATCTGAAAATAAATATTGATCATCAAGGGATATGGTGAGCAAGCCATCCTCATTTACCACCGGCAGAGTCTGGATCACATACCCAGCTACCTGCAAATCGACAAAATCCCAATGATCAGAGATAGCAATCGTTTGTGATTTATTTTTGGTGCTTGGCAGGGATAGTAATTCTTCATGCATGTGTAATTCTATTGAATTAACCTGGTCTGTAAATTGATGCAGAGTTATGTTAATTCCGTTGGAATCTTTAGCCATGCCGGTTATACGTACCGGCGGCAGTGTTTCCAGGAAAGCTGTATCATCAGCATATATGTCCAGCGCCGCAGTCATTTTACGATCCAATATTTTCACCAATTCTACTTTTTCTTGGTACCATTCTTTTGGGGTCAGTAATACCTGCTGGCGCAGTAATGGTTCAAGTTCCCTAAAGGCATTATCAAAATATTCTTCCATCTCAGTCGTTTCGTAAGCAGCAAAAAGGAATTCACACGCTTTGAAATTTTCGATGGTTAGTATATCCAAGAATGAATCAAAATCAATTTTTGTCAGCAGCAGCACCATTTGCAGTATGTCCATTTGACTTATTTCATAGGGAAAATAATTGAGCATAAAGTCATGGAAGATGACACTCTTGAAGCCATGGATATCTGTTACTTCGCTACGGGCGGCTACGGTAACAGGGTACAATAATTCCAGTTCTGACGCAGTATCAACCAGGTGTTGGGCAGGCTTTGACCTGGCCAGTGCCGGCGTCTGTTGGGAGCTGGAAAAAACTTTGCCGGCCAATGTTTCCATTTCTAACCTGTAAAAAATCAAGTCATCAGAAGATAAATCGCTATCTAAATAGCGATCAGTGATCAACCCGTCAAGATCTATAATCTCATAGGAAGACATCATATCACTGCTGCGCAAGATTTGTATAGATGTGACGATTTCATTTTCCGGTAAATCCCACGTTAACAGGATCGACCCCGGCCCGCTGTGGGCCTCAAGTTTAATGGATTCGCTTTCCCGGTCATCTGCTCCAAAAAGCAGTAAAGGGAACAAAATGCCCAAGGCTTTAATTTTAAATCGATTTCTATTCATGAGAAAAGATTCCCGGCGAGAGTCAATTTCGGAGATTATAGCCCTCTAGGCAAGTATAATCTTCTACAAAGCAGAGTTATTTTATAAGTGTAATTTTTTTTGCCAGCTGCTGATCATCTGCTATTAGTTGTACAAAATAAATTCCGCTGGTCATATTATTGGCATGCCATTCAATTTTATATTCACCGGGATTTACAATATTATCCACTAATGTTTCCACCAATTGCCCAGTGATGTCATAAATTTGTAGAGAAGTTGCATGCATAGTCTCTACTCTAAACCAAATGGTTGTGGATGGATTAAATGGATTTGGATATACTTTTATGATTGAAAATTCTTCTGGTAGCATGTCATCATTTACATTGGAAGTGTCATACTCAATGGCTGCCATTACATCAACAACACCATAGCCATAATCATTATCAGGTTTATCAGCTCTGTCCGCGGTCATCATAAATGCATCGCGGACTTGCATGGGCGTCCAATCTGGATGAGCACTTAAAACTACCGCTGCGGCACCACCAACCAAGGGGGCAGAGAGTGATGTGCCACTGGCAGTTTGATATGAATCACTATTGGAATTCACACACCAGGTGGAAACACCCCGGGCGCAAACCTCTGGTTTAATGCGGCCATCATATGTGGGTCCGTGTGAACTGAAATTAGCAATATCACCATTACTGTTTACTGCACCAACTGCAATCACTGAATCAGCATCAGCCGGTGCTGATATATAGTAATACAGAGTATCGCATGGATTGGGTGGTGGTTCAGGAGTAGCCCAGTTGCCAGCTGATGTCACACAGACTACGCCTAAACTGACTGCTATATCCATAGCATTCGTTGTAACCCCTGTATTCCCATCCATATCACAGTAAGAATACCAATCCAGATAACCCAGAGATGAACAGGCAACATCGGCTCCATTGGCTTCTCCCCACTCCAAGCCTGCTACAAAGTTATCTTCTTCCTGCTGAATTTCATCGGTGACAATTTCCGTCTTGGCAAGTAAGAATTCTGATTTGAATGCAGGTCCAATCAGTGAACCAGGTTTAAAACCGGCCAATACACTCAAACAAAGTGTACCATGAGAATCCTGATTGTCCGCAATTTCTTGTTCATTTTCATTGGCAGTATTTTCATCATTATTAATGAAATCGTATTGGGCTACTAACTGCAGGGAATCGAAAGCTTCATGCCCTAAATCATAGCCTGTATCAATATACAGGACACGCACACCCTGACCAAAATAATTTGCTTCATGAGCAGTGTGACAGTTTATCTGTTCAATCTGATCCTGGGCAAAACCATAATCCAGAAACTCTAAAGTATACTTCCTGCTCAAAAGCGGTGAACTTGTTAACTCAAGTTTTTTTTTCTTATAGACAGCAACAGGTACAATTTTTTTCACAAAAGGCAGTGCTGAAATTGCATTTAAAGCACCTTCATCGGCTGTAACAGAAACAGCATTCAGCCACCTGCTCTTGCGGTGTATGATAGCACCCGACTGTTCTAAAGCTGTTATATAATTTTCTGTCACCGGGCGATCATACCATGTATTAGTTATGCCTATCTTCTTCCGGCGCTCAATTGTTTTATCATCTAGCGTAATCTTATCCTGACTGGAATTATCTTTATCTGTGAAATAGACCCACATTTTTCCCGCTGCTGCAGTTTCAAAAGACAGACTTAAAGTAAGAATGAATAGAAAATAATTTTTCATCAATTCGAAAGAATAATATCGACCATAGCCAGCACATCATCTAAATTTACGATGCCGTCAAAATTCACATCGGCCCGCAATTGTTGATACTCATTCAAACTGCCGGCCGCCAAAATCAGTTCAACAAGTGCTAATACATCAAAGATATCCAATTCCCCATCTTGCATCAGGTCGCCGGGTACATAATTCAAGTAGCCCTGGATAGTAAAATCATCAAAATAAAATCCATCACCGGTTACGCCACTATCTGCAGTAAGAATAAATTGAAAATACACCGATGTTTCATCAGTATATGATGAAAGGTCTATAAACTCTTCTACCCAATCTGATATACCGTCGTAGCCATGATCATCTGTGTCCTGGGTGCCTTGACCTGCTCCCGTTTCAGTATACATTCCTTCCAATGAAGTCCAGTGCATACCATCAGTGGAGATCTCGAAACGGACAAAATCGTAATTGTTCTCAATATCCCATTTAGCTGCAAAATTAACAAACGGATTATCCAATCCAGATAGATTGATCGGATTTACCGTAGCAATCGCTGAAACATCATTATTTGCATAATAACCTTGCGGACTATCAGTAATGGAGTGATCTCCAGAGTAAGAACTGGCTGCAGTTAGGCCCCATGCATATGTATTCCATTGCGCTAGGTCTTCTTCGGCATCTTCATCAAATATGGACACTGGGGTACCAATCAAAGCTTTGATCGTATCTGTACGCACAAAACTACTATTGTCATTTACAGTAAACAGAAATCCTACTTCAGTACCATCCGGAAGATCTCCCGGAGCAACCAGCACAATATGTACTTGGACAGTGTCGCGTTCAGCAAGTTCACCAATATTACTATCATAATCAAGGACATAGCTTACACTATTATAACTTTCAGCATTGATCATTACATCGCCATCGGAATCTTTTAATCCCCTGTTCTGAATAGTTAAATCAAAATGGATAGTATCATTTTCATGATCAATAATTTGAATATCAGAAATAATGTGATCTGGTCCGCCCACTAATGCAAAGATCTGGTTTGCATATAACTGATCTTCACACAGTGGAATAACTCTATTTTCCGGAGGCCAGAAATAATCCTGGTAAGAACCTATTTCCGGCGTATAGGCAATGAGTCCGGCATCACCGTACGACCAATCCACTGCATCGCCATTTACTCCATAGCCAATAGTCTCATAACCAGTTCCTACTTGATAACCATTATATTTTGTCATTTCCCAGCCGATTTCTCTAACTGTAGTTAAGTCCGGCTCATCGGGAAGTGTGCCATCTCCCCAAGAATGGATCAACACATTGGAATAGGAATGGTAATGAAGCACATTTGCAAAGTCATGCTCTAAAATAAAATCTCGAACTGCCTGGGTTTCCGGTTCAGAAAATGCAGAATCACCTCTAAATGTAGATGAACAGGGGTTGGGTGAGGAACCTGAATTATCGGCACCCCATTCATAACCGTAGTTGCGGTTCAAGTCCACTCCCCGCTGGGTTCCATTACCGCAGTCGGTATCTCTACGGTTCTTACGGTGCATCCCGCCACCATTAGGTGCAATGGTTTCATTGTACACATAACCATCAGGATTAATCACAGGAATAAACCATAATGCCCGTTCATCTACTAAATATTGAGCGACTGGATCAGAGCTGTAATTCTCACAAAGCCACTGCACAAAATAAAACTGGTTCATCATGCTCAAGGGTTCACGGGCATGAGTTACCCCAGTATAAAGAATTTCAGGCTCTAATTCATTTACATCTGGATTGTCAGATACTTTAAAAGCCCATATTGTTCTGCCTTCGATGGTTGTACCGATGGAATCCTTGACAGAAACAATTGACGGATACAGAGTTGCCAATGTATCCATTTTATCTACCAATTCGCTGAATGTGTAATTGCCCAGCATGGAACCCAGTTCGAAATCCCGGGTGATGTCAGGCACGTTGCGGTCCAGGAAATATTGGGTCATATCTGTGATCAGAATATCGTAAGGAATACCTATTTCAGATAACCTGGCCGTTTGTTCTTCACTGGCAAGCACGTCAATGTATACACCTGCCTTGATGCGCACATGATCCAGGGGAATACCTTCATTATGGAGCGCGGTTAACGTAGCCTGGTCAGTGCTCCACACCCGTACAGAGTGATAAAGTTCATTCGCCGCGAGGGGTAGAGCGATATTTACTACGATTGAAAATCGCAGGAAAAATTTCATAATTAAACTATGTATTTTCTTTGAGCCAGTCTGTTGTAACTGACTTGGGGCGGGTGATGGGAATGCTCAAGGCACGGTTAATGACCATCTGGGCAATCATACCCATTGCACGGGAGACACTGAAAAGTACCGTATAGAATTTGTATTCTTTTAAACTGTAATAATACAATAATGATCCTGAAGCAGCGTCCACGTTTGGCCATGGATTCTTGGCCTTTCCTTGTTCCTGAAGGACGGGTGGGACAATTTCATACAGATTTTCGACAATATTAAAAATATCATCATCCTGAATATGCTTTTTACCAAAATCAACAAACGCAACAAACCGTGGATCAGGGCAACGCAATACAGCATGGCCATATCCTGGGATGACCCGGCCGCTATTCAAGCGGTCCCAACAGAATTGTTTGAGATCTTCTTTTGATGGAGATGATTTAAAATGGTCATGGATCTCCAACACAAATTTTAGACATTCTTGGTTAGCCAATCCGTGGAGAGGGCCCGCCAGACCATTCAAACCGGCTGCGACTGAATAGTATGGATCGGACAATGCTGATGCAACCGTATGGGCCGCAAAAGCGCTGACATTGCCGCCTTCATGGTCACAATGGAGCATAAAATATAATTGTATCAATTTTTTGAATTGACCACCTGGATCATCGATACCGGTCATGTGTACAAAATTTTCAGACCAGTCCAATCCTGGGTCATGATCAATCAAGTCCCCTTTATTAAAATGGATCCGGTAGATCCCAGCAGCCAGCCCCGGCAGCTTTGCCAGGAGGTTGATGCCGTCTTCCAGGCAATATTCCCAATACTCTTCCCTGGGCACACCTGCATCATATTTTCGTCGAAAAACGCTTTCGCACTGCATCACCATAATGCCCGTATTGAACATGGCCATGGGATGAGAATCTTCGGGCATTTTTTTCATGACATCCCAGACATAACCCGGAACCACAGCCTGGCTTGAATATTGTGATTTTAAGTCGGCCAATTCTTCAGCAGTTGGCAGATCACCCGTAATAAGTAAAAAGAAAATTTCTTCCGGAAGCAAATGGGTGATTTCCAATAAAGGGTGTCCGCGAATAATCAGACCTTTTTCAGCTGATACAGATGATGTATCACAGACGAACCCGCGCACTCCGCGCATACCGCCGTAGGCCTGGGCAACAGTTACATCACTAATTTTTTTATCACCGGTATTTTTAACAAGATCCAGTGCTTCATCCCGCCATTGGGAAATTTTATCAGCCAGCTTTTGTTTCAATAATGTCATTATTCTTCTTTTCTATTCATTAAAACAACGTGTCACCAGCCCGGAATACACCTTGGGAAAAAAATAAGTGGATTTTTGGGGCATGATTTCACCCGCTTCAGAGATAGCAAATATTTCTTCCAGAGTTGGTGGTTTTACGCAGCACACTACTTCGTAGTCTTTTTCTTTTTTTAGCAATTCCAATGTTGATTCATTACCCCGGCTGTATGACACGTGTTTAAGGTCTCTTTGGTTGGATGTATCAATATTAAACACTTTTTTCAGTACGTATGCGTGCAATATATTTGTATCTAATTTCCTTGAAACTTTACTCATACCAGAAAACATGATATTTAAATTTTCCCAATTGTTGAAATTTAACAATAAACCTATGTTACTTTCCTTGTGATAAATACCAAAAGACCCTTTTTTAATAATTCCATTTTCCATAGCAGAAACAACATTTTCCAGTCCTTTCATTTTTTCTATTATAAAGTCTTTTTCTAAACTGGAAACAATACTATGAATATCAAAATCTATGCCGGAAAGTAATCTATTTGTAGGTAAAACAATCATACCCGGATCTTTGCTGTTAACTAAGGTAACCATTACTTTTTCTGTTTCCATAATTTCAGGATGGTTTTGTGAAAAACGAAGCGCAGTTTTATAGCGATGATGCCCATCCTTTATAACAACATTTTTTCCGGTCATTATATTTCGAAATCTGTTTATAATCCCAATATCAGATATTTGCCAAACCCGATAATGAACATCATCCATAACAACATCTATTACCGGATTTTCTTCAAGTGAATTATAAATCTTTTCCAACCCTAAAGACTCATCTTTATAACACATGAATATTTGACCTGTATTTGCCATTGTAGTGCCCATGAGTTTGTACCGGTCTTCAATATGTTTCTCAATCGTTTGTTCATGGGGTAAAACAATTTTTCCCAATTCAGTTAATTTCAATGCACAAATACAGCCAATGCGTTGTATTTCCTGGTCTTTATATTTAAACGATTGGGAAATAATATAAATTGATTCTTCTTTATCCTGAATTAAAATATCCTTTGATTTCCATTCCTGTAAATGTCGTGCCGCATCAGCGTATTGATCTTCTCCATTTTTACGGTTCAAATTAATTCGAACATTGTTATAGGGTGATTTATTGTAAAACAATTCCTGTTCTGCAGGCGTAATCACATCGTAAGGCGGAACATATATTGATGAAAGTTCCTCAATCTGGTCACTGTTATAGCGCCAGCCTTTAAATGGAGAAATATTAGCCATATCAAAGTCTTATACTTTTAATCCTTGTACAATTAATTGTTCAACGGTTTGTTTTACTCGAGCAGATGCTTTGCCATCCAATTTATAGAATATTTTATCCCGATCAGAATTTTGTGCATTTTTCATCTCAACAGTTGGATGCAATGCCCGCTCTATTCCAGCCTGCAATTCATCTGGATGATTAATGTGCACAAAAGAATCTTTCAAATATTCACGATTATCAAAACCCAAAATAGCTTCACCATCAGAATGTTTTAATTTATTAGGGTCAAGATTAAAAATAACGCCCGTCTTTCCTGTTGCTAAAAATTCAGTGATCGCGCCGGAAGCTTCTGAAACCAACGTATCTGCAGCAAATAACAACGGCAAAATATTATAATCATCTTTGGGAATGATCACTGCATGGTCAAATTGCTGAATACGATCCTCAAAAATCTTGTGTTGTCTATGAGAAGCATATTTCCCCAGCCAGGCATAATGATGCAGTTTAATGATCAGGTTATAATCTTTAGTCGCTTCAAAAATTGCATCTTTTAGATCATGGATGCAGGTGGGTTTATAGGTGGGTGCAAAAAGTACTACAGGTTTACCTGGATCGAGATCCAATGCATTCAAGATCTCATTTCTGTTAAATTTCTCGCTCGTAAAATATGGATCCATTTTTGGGTAGCCGACCTTAACAACTTTTGAATTACCAATGCTACCAGACGCCATTAATGATTGCACAGATTGTTCACCTTCGGCAAAAATAACATATCTGTAATCTGTATGTTTTTTCAATTCCCGATATATGCCTGTTTTGGTAAACATAATTCCATGCCAAATCAGGCATAGTAGCGCATCACCATATTTTTTTTCATCCACAACATCTGGTGCAAACACAATATCAAACTCTTCATTCTCATCACTGATGCGATGGCCCTGGTTTTCAAATTCCTGTAAATATCTTTTTGTCTGGTCTTTATCAAATAAACCAAACGTTCGTTTAACTTCATGGGTTAACGAAAGGGCAATATCATATTCAGGATCACTTTCATAGAGTTCGATCAATGGATCAAATGCTGCCTTATGGTACAAATAAAACATTTTAAAAAGGACTTTTATCTTGGCCATAATGATTACGCCTGGTTTTGTTCGATCATTTTGCGGATCTGGTACTTGCGGACAATATTTTGCGGCTTGCGTGTGAGACTATCCAATAAATCATTCGATAAAATGTCTGCTATTCCTTCCAAAATACGATTAGCAGACTGACCGTCGGTGGATGGATGAATATCATTTAAACAACGCCTCCGATTAGCCGCAAATTCCCCTGGGTGATTGACACTTTGTTCGATTGCGGCTGCAAGTTCATCCGGGCGTTGAATATTGATGCCTTTATCTTTGCGGGCAATGGCCTGAAATGTAATCATAGGCCTGTCAAAAGTTAAAAATTCATAGGCAACAGATGATGTGTCTGTGATCATTATATCAGCACCAGCCATGAGTGGTAGAATATTCAATTCATCAGCCACACGAAAATTATTACATTCCAATAGTTTATATTTTTCTACAACAGATTTATCCATTAGTGGATGAAATTTGATGATCCAATTGTATTGACTTTTAATAGTATTGATCGCATCTAGCAATTCAGGCGCTGAAGTATACTTGGGTGGAAATGTAGGTGCATAGAGTATTACAGGTAATTCAGGATTAAAACCGTACTGTTTTATTAATTGTTTTTTCTGATTACTGAAATCCCACTGCTTATTAAAAACAGGATCGAGTTTTGGCCAGCCTGTTTCTCTGACCAAAAAATGTTTTTTCTGCTGTGCGATGGCTGAAAATTTTTCTGTCATCACAGGACCGGTTGTACAGTAAAGATCAAAAAAACCGGTTATTGTATAAAACCCTTTCACTTCTTCATCGAGTCCATGAAAAATTTGAACTTTCAACCCCGGCCAGAAATGGGGGACAACATTACCAGGCACAAGTACAGCATCCGGACCATATGCCAATACATCTTCATTGGCTTTTAATTGCTCCCCAGAGCACGAATAATTTTTTGCTGAACTGGCCATGAACCATTTAGCTGTGCCCCAATTCAATTCATTGATAGTTTCTTGAATCGGTTCAAGGATTGAAAATGAATAGGGTTTTGTTACAAATAATAAATACTTAAGCTGAGCCTTATTCACTATACAGTTCTTTCAATATCCCCAGCACATCATCCGTTGTCATATCTACCACATTATTATCCATACGTCCTTTGGTAAACGATTCTTCAGCCAATTTGGGTAATTGATCTTCAGGAATGCCCCATTCATCCAGCGTGTAGGGAATGACTCCTTGGGGAATGGTTTTAATAGTTGCTTTTAATTCATCATAGGTCAGTTCATTATTTTTGCATATACGGTCAAGCGGTTCCTTGATCAATTTTCCATTTATTTCCAATAAGGGTAATAAACTGATAGAAGACGCAACACCGTGGGGTAATCCATAGTGGATAGTCAGTGGGTAACTCATGGAATGAGCGGCGGCTGTGGTTGTATTAGAAAAGGCCAAACCTGCAACGGTGGCTGCTTTCAAAAGATTACTTCGAATATCCAGATCACCAGGATTTTCTTTCAATGCCGGACCATTTTCTAGAATTGAGCAAATAGCTGATATAGCTAAATTAGTTGAAGTTGGGTTCGCTTTCTTATTCCAAATAGCTTCAAAACTATGGCTCAAGGCATCCATGACTGTGGAAATTGAAATATCAAGAGGAAGAGACAATGTTAAATTGCCGTCCAGAATAGCAACTTTTGGATATAAGCTTGGATGTGAAATGGAGTATTTCTTTTCTTCTTCCATATTCCAAACTGTCCCCCACATGGTTACTTCACTCGCTGTGCCGTGCGTAGTCGGCAGAAATATGGATGGAATTTCCTGAGGGAATGACCCTTCGTATTCAATTAATTCATGAATATCTGTTTTCTCCAAACCCAGGTGGGCCATAACGACTTTTGCCAAGTCCATAGCCGAACCGCCTCCAATAGCAACGACACCGTCAAACATGTTATTTTGACAAAATTTTATAGCTTTCTTGCAGTTATCAAAAGTTGGATTACTGCCAACATCACTAAAAATAGCATCAGGGTCAAATTTCGCATCCAAGTGTAACCGTTTTCTGTTCCCAGGAGAGGTTACGAAAACAGGAGCGGAAATTTTCAAATCCTTAATTCTGAAGTTTAATTCGCGGTGCCAATCATCCGTTTTAATTATTCTTACAGGGTTATAATAACTCGACATGGCAGGATCTATAATTACTTATCCAGGAAGGTCATGAAATCTTTTTTATTATCCACTGGTTTGATGGTAGGCCTCCCCAAGTCTCCCCTAGAACCCGGTCGAATTTTGACTTCAAGAAATGCCGGCCCGGCAGCTGCCATAAAATCAGTTATACAGGTTTTTAGTTCATCAGGTGTTTCCGCTTTGAATATGTTACTAATTCCAACAGCCGCTACAATGGCAGAAAGATCCACGTTTTTTGCAGCCGTATCCTGTCCGCCGACAGATTCGTGGACTTCATTATTCATCAGCATATGGTGGAAATTTTTCGGATTCAAACTGGCTATAGAAGTCAGGCTACCCAAGTGCATCAGCATGGCACCGTCACCATCGATACAAACCACTTCCCGGTTTGGTTTAGCCAAAGCTATGCCCATGGCAATGGAGGAACAGTGACCCATGGAACCAACAGTAAGGAAATCCTGTTCATGTGCTTGGCCTTTACGTTCACGGATCTCAAAGATCTCACGTGATGTTTTTCCAGTTGTAGATACTACAACAGCATTCTCGTCTAAATTTTCCAAGATGATATCCAATGCTTCTTCCCGCAGCATGCGCTGATTTTCAACTTTTTGAATTTCCTTTCCATATTTTTCAAACGTCCCTTTTTTGATCAGCAACACAGAAGGCCTGCTTTCATTTTTTGCAATTTCAACGGCACTTGATATTTTCGAAGCAAATTGTTCATCATCCTTTGAGATCGTCTCATATGGAATATCCATCGTTTCCAGCAGTTCCAATTGAATTTTTCCCTGTTTTACGTGTTGGGGTTCATCTTTTACTCCAGGCTCACCCCGCCAGCCAATCATCACCAGCATGGGAATTGAATACACTTCAGGGTCACAAAGAGATAATAACGGGTTGATTGCGTTGCCCAACCCTGAATTCTGCATATATACTAAGGGTAAAGTTTTGTTAGCTAAATAATAACCTGCCGCCAGAGCAACAGCATTGCCTTCATTAGCCGTAATGATATGCTTATCGCTTGGAATACGATCATCAATACAAAGACAAAATTCTTTCAGCAGAGAATCAGGAACACCCGTAAAAAAATCAACACCATGGCTGGCTAACTGATCGTAGAAATCAGTTGGATTTATGGCCATTAATTGACCTCAGGGATCAATGTAATAATATCTTTGATGGACATGCAGTTTTTGTCCGATGCTTCCTTGGCCCTGCTGTTTTCCAGGATGGATTGAGCAGTAGTTACCATTGAAGGATATGCCGAACGTAATAAATGGTTGGCATATATAATAACATTGACACCTAATTTCTGCAATTCTGATTCAGTCATGTGGGCATATGTTGACGGCACTACAACTAATGGAACTTTTGTTTTAAATTTTTGAAATTCATTGCAGAACTCTTTGATCTCATTTCCATCCTTTTCTTTGCTGTGGATCATTATTCCATCAGCCCCGGCTGCGATATAAGCTTCTGCTCTTTTGAGGGCGTTGGCCATGCCCTTTTTCAAAATCAGGCTTTCCACCCGGGCAATGATCATAAAGTCTGCTGTAACCTGGGATTGTTTGCCTTCATGGATCTTTTGGGAAAAATGTTCGATTGAATCCTGCTGTTGGGGGACGGTTGTGCCAAAAAGTGAATTGCGCTTATCGCCGATCTTATCTTCAATAATGATGGCTGAAACGCCCAACCTTTCCAGCGTTTTTACCCTGAATTTGAAATGGTCAATCCTGCCACCGGTATCCCCATCAACAATCATGGGTTTTGTAGTGACTTCCAATATTTCTTCAATCGTGGAAAAACGGGACGAAAAATCAACCAGTTCTGTATCGGGCTTCCCTTTGGCGGTTGAATCGGTGAGGCTACTTTCCCAGATACCGTCAAATTCCATTTTTTTGCCGTCTTTATCTATGCTTGTTTTTTCCACGATCAAGCCCGTTAATCCATTATGGGCTTCTAAAATACGTACAATAGGTTTGGCATCAATCAGCCGCCGTAATGTTTTCATTCGTTTCCCAGGAGTAATGCCCTGGGCTTTTACAGCAGTGATTAAATCTGTAGATGAAATTCCTTCAGTATATTTTGGTTCAACAAGTTCACCGCCCCATTTAGCCAATGTATCAATGACCCGTTGGCGAACTTCTCGCTGTACACCCGTTTTCCAATCATCGCCATGAACGACATAATCTGGTTTGATCTTTTTCAGATTTGGTACATAATCCAATGTTGTTTGGGCAACGACCTTTTCAACACCTTTTAAATTTTCCACGATCAGTTTGCGTTCATCAAAGGCAATGAGGGGCAATCGTTTATAACTGGCAATTGCTTCATCCGTCAGCAAACCTATGATCACTTTACCCAACTCGCAACCTTCCGCAATAATATTCAAGTGACCTTTGTGAATCAGGTCAGCAGACAAACCTATATATACTTTTTTTGATTTTTTACTTGCTGTCATATTTATTCTGGTTTAGTAATGAATTAAAAGCCTTTTTCTGCAATGGAACCATCGTGCAGTCCAGCGTTATAATTTCGCTCCGGAACTTGCCAATTTCCATAACGATGAGAAAGATATTCTTCTGCATGATTAGGAATATTAATTGTACGTCCCTCCCACTCGATTGTACTCAATGTATCGTAATATTTCCTGTCCATATGCTTCAATGCATTGCTATCCACCCAGCGGTATTTATCCTGCACTGGATAAACACAAAATAAATCCACATGAAAATTGATCTGTTTTATTTTTTCCCAGGGAGTTTTCACTTTGATCACACGCATATCGCCCGGAATCCATGGAGAATTGATACGCCTCCGTTTAATGAGGTATTTGGGTAGAAAATCCAAGCGCAGTTTCATGATATCATCAGCGGAATCCGCAGGAATTCCAAGGTCGGCATCATAGTCCCAGGGAATTAAATCACCGTCCCGCAGGATGCCCAACAGTGTCCCTGCCTCCAGCCAGTATTTATACTTTTTTTCATTTAATATATCAATCGTCTTCAGCAGCATGCTCTTCATACGTTTATGATAATTTCCCTTTTGGAGTTGAATTTTATCCAAGGGCGACGCATTGATCACTTTCTTATACGCAATATTGTCCAAGGCTGAATCATTAATGATCGTACTGTCATCAATGCTGGCGATCCAATTTAAGTTGGGATCTTTCCAATCTGCACCAAAGCGTATTTTTAAATATTCTTCTGTATTATGGGGAACAGGAAATATTTTGCCATCGATGGAAATTTCGTCTAATGAATCATAAAAGCTGCTGTCAATTTCTTTGCAGCTGCGTTTATCCACCCAGCGGTATGTATTTTCTACCTTGTACTTGGGAATAATGAAAATTTTGAAGGCTTTTTGCTTATGCTTCCAGCGGCTTAAAACTGCCAAGCGGCAAAATTCATTTTCTATCCATTCACGCCCGGAGCGATCAGGAACTAACTGAAACCGATATGCAAGACCTAATTCTTGTTCTAAGGACAACAATTGTGAAAAATACTCTCCTGGAATACCTATACGCACGTTTCTGTCAGCAAGTAGATCCAAGCCCATCTTCTTGCCCATCAAGGCCAACAGTGAATTAGTGTCCAGCCAAAACGGGATACCGTTTTTTTCCAAAATTTTGACAGTTGCAGAAAACAGGTTAGTATTTATTTGACGCTTAATATCCATGTACAGATTAAAATAATTTCCTAAAATTAATTGAACTGAATATTATACAGATGGCTATACATTCCATCTTTCTGTATCAATTCATCATGAGTCCCCATCTCTTCGATCTTTCCTTTGTCCATAACAATAATTTTATCCGCATTGGTCACTGTAGACAGGCGGTGGGCGATCACCAGCACTGTACGTTCGGCCATGAGTGTCTCCAGCGCTTCCTGGACCAAGCGTTCTGATTCAGTATCGAGGGCCGATGTAGCTTCATCCAGGATCAGGATCGGCGGATTTTTCATGATGGCACGGGCAATGGCCAGGCGCTGTCTTTGTCCACCGGAAAGTTTCACCCCTTTTTCACCAATGATTGTATCCAGGCCTTCCGGTAGTTCATTAATAAACTCCATGGCATTGGCTGCCTTGGCCGCAGCTGTTACCTGTTCATCATCAATATTTTCCTGACCATAGGCAATATTGGCCCTGACTGTATCATTAAACAGAATTGTTTCCTGTGTTACAACACCCATCAAGCTCCGTAAAGAGTGTAACGTAACATTGCGAATATCCTGCCCATCGATAACAATTGAGCCTGTACTTACATCGTAAAAACGGGGAATCAGATCTGCTAATGTGGATTTGCCGGCGCCGCTGGGGCCAACCAACGCCACCACGGATCCTTTTTCTATTGTAAAAGAAATTTCGTCTAATACAGTATCATTGTTTTCATAGTTGAAGCTGACTCCATCAATATGAATCTTATTTTCAAAGGAATCGATCTTTTTTGCATCAGCTTTATCAATAATAGAAACAGGAGTGTCTAAAATAGAAAATATACGTTCAGCAGACGCAGCTCCAACCTGGAGCTCAACATTCACATTGCTCAATTTTCTTAATGGATCCATCATGGCAAAAATCAACAGAATAAAACGTAAAAAGTCTTCGGGCGTTAACCCTTTTCCGCTTAAAACTTCGATCCCGCCAACCCAAAGGAGCAAAACACCCATCATGACGCCAAGTGTTTCCGTTATAGGTGAGGCTAATAAGCGCAGCTTGGCCCGACGGAGGATCAATCTAAAATATTGGTGTGTCTCTTTAAAAAACCGGTTTACTTCGTAGTCTTCCATGGCAAAAGCCTTCACTACGCGGATCGATGATAATGTTTCGGTAATAATATTAGTAATTCCGGCGATCATAGCAGCTGTGCGCTTGGATTTACGGCGGATACTCCTGCCGATGGTCAAAATGGTAAAACCTGCGATCGGTACTATGACGATAGACATTAATGCTAATTTCCAGCTGATAATAAACAGCAGCGTTGCAAACGCCAAAAGGTTGATGGGTTCAACAATCACCTGGTGAAAACTCGTACCTAAAGCACGGCGAAGATTGGCAACATCATTGATGACAATTGATGTTAATTCTCCTGACTTTTTTTGATTGAAATAAGAAAGTGAAAGTGAATTAAAATGCCTGTAAAGACGATTTCGCATTTCAGTGATCAAATGGAATTGAACCATTGTCATGGAAATATTCTTCAGATAGAGAAAAACATTTTTAGTCAGGAATACCACCATTATGGTCAGGCAAAGAACTTTCAGTGTATCCTGGGGAGTGTTTCGTAAAATTAGACCATTTGTCCAAAATTTCAGTTGTTCGTTCAAGGTGAGGATACCCTGATCGGCCAGTATGGCTTGTTCAGCAATTAAATGCTCAAAATCCATCAAAATATTATTGATCAATGATGCTGTCAGCCAAATGGATGCACTGTTCAAGACGACATAAACTATGGCAGCCAGGGATGACAGCAGCAAGTATGGCCAATGGTGAATGACCAGTTTGAACATACGTTTATAGAGGGATTCGCTCATGATAAGATCTGTTGTACGATTTGGCGACTGATAATTTACATTGCTTTATATAGACAGTAAAAATTATGCTTTTTTCAATTTATAAACCATTTTCAAGTGAGGAATCTCCGCTTCCAAAAAAATGTTACCTTCTCCTTCAAAATCCAGTTTTTCATAAAAACCAATAACATGCTCCTGGGCATTCAAATACAACAAATTCTCTTCACGTAATTCATTCAATGCAAACTCCACGAGCGCAATTCCTACGCCTTGCCCGCGTTGTTGTTCCGGCACTGCAAAGCGCTCCAGTTTTACTCCTTCATCTGTATAACGCCACCTTGCTGTACCGACTGGATTTCCATCATCTAACGCCAGAATATGCGTGGCCGTATCCTCATATTCATCCAGCTCGATCTCCTGCGGTACATTCTGCCCTCTGATGAATACTTCTTCCCTGATGACACGAGCCTGCTGGTATTCATCTTCTGTTTCGATGTATTTAATATGCAGCATACATTTGCTTACTTATTGTAATTTCGTAATATTAACCCATGCGGCATAAGAAAAAACAGATAATTGTTGTGGGCGACAGGGTGCTCATCCAGCCCGATAAAGGGGAGAGTAAATCCGCAGCGGGACTCTACCTCCCACCCAGCGTTCTGGAAAAGCAGGAAATCCGCGGGGGCATCATCGTGGAAGTGGGGCCGGGAATACCTGTGGGAAATCCTGATGAGGCTGGTGATGAACCCTGGAAGACAGAAACTCACGGGGGTGTAAAATATATTCCCACCCAGGCTGAATTGGGTGATTATGCATTATTCCTGAATAAGGCCGCCATCGAGATCAAAGTTGAGAAAGATAATTACCTTATTGTGCCCCAGTCGGCTATTCTGGTCCTGATCCGGGACGACCTGAACAGCCTTACAGAGTAAAGGTCAGCATCAGCCAGCTGTAATCCAGTTGACTGCCGCCATCTTCCCAATAACGGGCAAAGCCCTGCTGTAGGACACCGCCAAACCCTAGTTTCTTGGAAAAGATCAGATCCAATTCCGTCCCCAGTGGATCAGAAT
>Ga0208132_1000201_pt1 | contig 28247 bp, 30 predicted proteins | sample ETNtaG_16_FD_185785 | JGI IMG/M metagenome (GOLD analysis project Ga0208132, IMG submission 185785) | Marine microbial and viral communities from oxygen minimum zone, Eastern Pacific Ocean - ETNP201406SV199 (SPAdes) (version 2) | ecosystem: Environmental > Aquatic > Marine > Oceanic ... | reverse complement strand
ATTTTTGTAGTTTGCCTTTAAGTTCTGGCTCCATATCTACGTTGGCATTTGCCATAAGAACAGGGAAATCTACTGTATCCATGAATGCTCTAAGAGTTTCAGGTCCATCATCAAACTCATGGTTGCCCACTGCCATTCCATCATATTCGAGCTTATTCATCATTTCTGCGGCCACTTTTCCTTTGTACATAGTATAGAAAAGCGTTCCTTGAAATTGATCACCACCGTCCAAAAGTATCGTATTAGAATGCCTTGAACGAGCGTCTTCAATTGCTGAAATCAAACGCGCTGTACCACCAAAACACTTTCCCTTGGCATTGTTCTTCGCAGAACAATTATTATCGTATTTACTGATTGGTCTAAAACGAGCGTGAAAATCATTCGTATGAAGTATTGTTATTTCGTAGACTTTATCATGAGAGGCTATTGAGGACTGACTAAATAGCCCAAATGAAAGAAAACAAGTCAGAAGTATAGCCAAATTAATCGGGGCTATTTTTTGCAAACTTAGCGATTGCATTTTATTAATTTGTTTCAAAATTACTCTCCTATATAATTTATATAAACTGAACTAATAATATAGATCAATCTAAATAATACACCTATTTTCTTATTAATATATTACTAGTTATAAATTCTAGTATTAAACTAAAAAAATTATCAATATTTTAGGAGAAATACACAAACTCTTTTTCCTGCCTTATTGGGCGCTTCAATCAAAAGTGAGTGCTTGTAGTTTTTTTTAATAAAGAGTTTAGAAAACCTAATATGGTGGAGGGAATTGGATTCGAACCCGTAATACCCCCTCTCAAATCAGAGAGATGATTTCGACTTTTGTCCAAGAATATTCAAGCAACTAAGTTTATTCAAAATAATGTATCGCAATTTTTGCTGCTAAAGCTGCATTATTTTGTATCAACTTGATATTTGCAACTAGACTTTTGCCTTGAGTTATTTCATTTACTTTTGATAGTAAATACGGAGTTATTTCTTTGCCTGTAATTTTTTCTTTATCAGCTTCTATAATCGCTTCATTTATTGCCTCATTCATCATAACAAACTCCAGTTCAAATGTTTCTGGTATAGGGTTTGTTACCAACACTCCTCCTTCAATTGAAAGTCCCCATTTAGTCTGTAATATTTTCGCAATATCGAATGCTGAATCAATTCTGTAGTCAACATTAAATCCTGACTTGGAAGAGTAAAAAGCTGGCAATTCTGAAGTCTTATAGCCGATGATTGGCACACCTTTGGTTTCGAGATACTCAAGAGTTAATCCAATATCAAGTATAGCTTTTGCTCCAGCACAAACAACACACACATTAGTTCTTGAAAGTTCTTCAAGATCTGCAGAGATATCAAATGTTTTTTCTGCTCCTCTATGCACACCACCTATTCCACCAGTAGCAAATACAGCTATTTTTGCTAAATTAGCAATTATCATAGTTGAAGCTACTGTTGTAGAACCGGATAATTTTTGTGAAACAGCAATAGCAAGATCCCGCCTTGAAATTTTTCTGACTTCATCATTCGTTGCTAACAATTCAATTTCTTTGTTAGTAAGACCGACTTTTAAGCGTCCATTAATTATTGCAATGGTTGCTGGAATTGCCTTATTTGCACGTACTGTATCCTCTACCATGAGAGCAGTTTCTATATTTTCAGGGTAAGGCATACCATGAGAGATAATAGTAGATTCAAGGGCAACGATTGGTAGTTTTCTGTTTAAAGCATTTTCCACATCAGGATGGACATCTAAATAACTATTTAGTTTCATCTTTACTTTCCTTTAATATAAGTTCAATATTTCTTGGTGAAATGTCATCACTAATAGTATTCTTGCTTTTCAACGCTATTGCTGCAGCTGCTGAGGCATATTCTGCAGTTTTTTTGATGCTATTTAATTTTAAAAATCCGTACACTATTCCAGCCACAAAAGCATCTCCAGCTCCGTTTCCACTATTCACTTCAATATTTTGGTGACAATGGTGACCATGCTCTATTCCGTCGTAATAAAATACACCTTCTTTACCTAATGTAATAAATATTTGCTTGCACCCTCTATTAAATATATCTTGTGCAGCCTTAAGCATGCTTTGCTTGTTAGTAATTTTGACTCCAGTAATCAATTCAGCCTCTAGTCTATTGGGTTTAACTGTATGAAATTTACCAATAATATTCGTTATTTTTGACGTTTTAGCGATAGATACTGGGTCCAAAAACAATGGTACATGGCTGTATTCATCTGTAATATATTCGATTACCTTAGCAGGAATATTTGTGTCGACTACAATAACAGAGCTTTGATTGAGAGTATTACTCCAAGTTTTGATGTCTTCGATACTCATTTCATTGATAATTCGCATATCAGATATTGATACCAACATATCATTATTGTCATCAAGAACTGATAAATATTGACTTGTTGGCAATGTACTATGTTTTTTAATATAAGAAGTATCAACATTAGCACTTTGCGTTTTTTCAATCAAAAACTCTCCTAAAGCATCTGCTCCAACATAAGAAAACATTTTTGTAGCTATAGAGATACGAGATAAGTTTTCTGCAATATTTCGTCCGACTCCTCCAGCGGACATAGAAATTTCACCAGGATTTGAATCATTTAGAACAAGAGGATTGTCAGTAGATCCTTGAAGATCTATATTTGAGCCACCTATTAAAGAAACATATGGCTCTGATTGAGTTACATAACCCCTACCTTTAATCAGATTTTTTCTCACCATATTTGATATATGTACACCAACAGATGAACGAGTAATATCTAATTTTTCAGCAAGTTGGTCTTGGCTTATCATTGGGTTGGAATTAATTAATCTTAATATTTCCCTTTCCCTATTAGTTATCTTCATATAAATAAATATTTATAATATAAACTTATCTTTATTATATAGACTTAATATTTAAATGGAGTAAGAAATATATATGGTGGAGGGAATGGGATTCGAACCCATGATACCGTGAGGTATACACGCTTTCCAAGCGTGCTCATTCGGCCGCTCTGACATCCCTCCGAAATTTTTTTCAATAACTTTATACCTTGGAGGATTCAACCATTTGATCAATTTGATCATCCTCTATTCGCGTCATTAAAGGTTTAAATTTATTGATCTTATGGTTTGTTAAAGGAGTTTCAATATCAGGCCAAGCTAAAGACTCGATATTGAGAAATTCTTCGGAGCGTTTTGCAATCTCTGGCAGGACTGGCTTTAAATATGTCATTAACACCTTAAACAGATTAATCGCCAAAGAAGTTATCTCGTGAACCTCACGCTCACTACCTTCAACTTTGGATAATTGCCAAGGCTTTTTTTCATCAATGTATTGGTTGGCTTTATCAGCCAATTTCATGATTAAGCGCATCGCTTGATTAAAGTTTCTCGCTTCATAATGCTTCGCAATATCAGAGCCCGTTTCAACAAACTCTTTATAGAGGTCTTTATCGACACAATCACTCGACAATTCCTTGTCATATTTCTTAACTACGAATGAGGCACTTCGAGAAGCAATATTAACAACCTTACCCACCAAATCTGAATTAACGCGTTGCTTAAAGTCCTCTAAATTGAGATCAATATCATCAATCTTGGCTGTCAGTTTAGATGCATAGTAATAACGCAAATATTCCGGGTCAAGATAATCCAGATACGTCCTTGCCTGAATAAAAGTGCCACGGGACTTGCTCATCTTCTGACCATTAACTGAGAGGAATCCGTGCGCAAAAACAGCATTAGGGGTTCTAAAATCAGAGCCCATAAGGGTTGCCGGCCAAAAAAGGGCATGGAAGTAGACGATATCCTTGCCGATAAAATGATAAAGCTCAGTATCAGAACCCTTGTTAAAAAAGTCATCAAAATTTAGTTCGCTGTTGTCACAGAGCTTCTTAAAGCTAGCCATATAGCCTATAGGCGCATCTAACCAAACATAGAAATACTTGTCTTCTGTGCCTGGTATTTTGAAACCAAAATAAGGTGAATCACGGGAAATATCCCACTGCTGCAAGCCCTGTTCGAACCACTCTGCCAACTTATTGCTAACCTGCTCCTGAAGATGCCCCGCCTTGGTCCAGTCTTTCAATTCCTTTTCAAATTGTGGCAAATCAAAAAAGTAATGCTCGGAATCCTTTTCAATTGGCGTTGCTCCAGACATTACTGACCTAGCATTTTTTATTTCAGTTGTTGAATAGGTAGCTCCACATACCTCACAGTTATCTCCGTACTGATCGTCAGCTCCACACTTAGGACACTCACCTTTAATATAACGGTCTGGCAAAAACATTTCCTTTTCAGGGTCAAAAGCTTGCGAAATTACCCTCTTCTTGATATAGCCTGAATCGTTAAGGCGATTGTATATCAGTTCAGAAATTTCACGATTCTCTTCTGAATGGGTTGAGTGGTACTGACTAAAATCTATATGAAAATCATCTAAATCAGCTTGATGACGTATTTTGACCTGTTCTATAAGTGTTTCAGGCTCAATACCCATCTCGTTAGCTTTAAGCATGATAGGTGTTCCATGGGCATCATCTGCGCAAACATAGTGGCATTCATTGCCCATCATTTTTTGAAACCTAACCCAGATATCTGTCTGAATGGTTTCTAACATATAGCCCAAATGAAGTTCTCCATTTGCATAAGGTAGGGCTGATGTTACGAGTATTCTGCGTTTAGACATAACTGTTAACCATTAAACCCAATATTATTAGGGCTTGGGAAGATATTTGTACGATAAAATAGCGCTATTTTACCCAATGGAACAATTAAATTGACAAAGTTAACCGAAGAGAAAATTGAAAATATTCTATCTAGTATTATTGACATTCATACCAATCAAGATCTGGTTTCTTCTGATAACGTCAAAAGTATTACAATCGACGACGAAATAGTCAGTATCGAGCTGTTACTTAAATATCCCGCACTGAACTATCACGACGAATTGAAAGATTCTATTGACAATGCTTTATCTAAAGCTGGAGTCAATTATTCTAATGTATCAATTAAAACGAAAATAAAGCCCCATTCCACTCAATCTGGCGTTAGCCCGCTTCCTGGAGTTAAGAATATTATTGCAGTTGCCTCTGGCAAGGGAGGGGTGGGAAAATCAACAACTGCAGTGAATTTAGCTCTAGCTCTACAGTCAGAAGGAGCCAAAGTTGCGCTCCTAGATGCAGACATTTACGGACCCTCCCAGCCCCGCATGTTGGGTGCCAAAGAGCTTAAGCCCAAAGGCGATGAAAACGGTAATATGAAGCCAGTTATAGCACATGGAATACAGTCAATGTCAATCGGGTATTTGGTTGAAGAATCTGCGCCTATGGTGTGGCGTGGACCCATGGTAACTCAGGCACTTGAGCAGCTCCTTAAAAACACTGAGTGGAGTGATATAGATTACATGATCGTCGACCTTCCTCCTGGTACTGGAGATACCCAACTAACTCTGTCTCAAAGGATACCTGTTAGCGGCGCTGTAATCGTTACTACTCCCCAAGACATCGCTCTAATCGATGCTCAAAAGGGGTTAAGCATGTTTGAAAAAGTAAACATTCCAATACTAGGTATCGTTGAGAATATGTCTATTCATGTTTGTTCTAATTGTGGCCATACTGAAGAAATATTTGGCAACGGAGGAGGAAGAAAAATGGCCGGCAATACTGACACTAATTTCCTGGGCGCCTTGCCGCTTCAACTAGATATTAGAACCGATCTCGATGAGGGCAAACCGACCGTTATAAAAAATCCGGAGAGCCCAGCGGCGCTGATCTATCAAGAAATTTCTAGAAAAGTGGCTGCAGCTCTTTCACTGCAAAGTGAAACCACTGGGGCCTTTCCGAATATTACAATTGAGTAGTAGTAGCTAACTCTAGGTCAACGATTCTCGGAGACCTGATTGATGGTATATTTAGGTATCTCAATGACTAGGTCAGTATCACCAACTATCGCCTGACAGGAGAGCCTAGAGTCTGGGTCTAGTCCCCACGCCTTATCAAGCAAGTCATCTTCGGTTTCGTCAGACTCTTCAATAGAATCTGCACCTTCACGAACATAAACATGGCAAGTTGTACAGGCATTTGACATCTCGCAAGCGTGCTCGATCTCTATATTGTTATTAAGCAAGGCCATACAGACACTGGCACCAGCTTCAGTCTCTATCACTACCCCTTCAGGGCAATAATCTTCATTAGGAAGAATAATTATTTTTGGCATATAATTATCCTAATTGCTAATTAAATTCATCGACACTATGTCCTTGCATGACTGTCATGATTGATTTATTCATACGCATCTCGACAAACTTAGCACTTGTTTCCTCCAGATTCTCTGTCGCTTGTTTTATGAGTTGCGTGTCATCTGAGTCTATCAAAGATGCAAGATTGCCTCTCGCTTCAAGAATATCATTCAACATCGACTCGTCAAGAAGAGATTTATCTACACTGAGTGCGGAGTCTATTGCCTCTATGGTGCGTTTTGCGTCTACTTTTTGTTCCTGCAGTTGCCTCGTCAAAACGTCTTCCTGTGCATAAATCACCGAATCCTTGAGCATTTTTTCCATATCGGCATCGCTAAGACCATATGAAGGCTTGATCACGATCTCCGCTTGCACTCCTGAGGTTTGCTCTTTCGCGCTAACTGACAGAAGGCCATCAGCATCTACCTGGAATTCGACAAGGATACGGGCGCTACCGGCGACCATTGGCGGTATTCCTTTGAGCTCAAATTTTCCCAGTGACCGGCAGTCCTCGGTTAATTCACGCTCCCCTTGAAATACATGAACGCTCATTCCGGACTGTCCATCCTTAAAAGTAGTGAATTCTTGGGCTCGTGAGATTGGTATTGTGGTGTTGCGATGTATCACTTTCTCCATCAACCCACCCATAGTTTCAAGTCCTAGTGAAAGAGGTAGCACATCCAAGAGTAGAATATCATCCTTACTTTTATTGCCGGCCAAGATATTGGCCTGTATTGCGGCGCCTTTGGCGACAACCTGGTCAGGGTCGATTGAACTAAGCACTGGCCTTTTGAAGAGCTCTCCCACCTTCTCTCTTATTGCACTCATTCTTGTTGAGCCACCAACCATAATGACGTCTTTGATTTCAGCCATTTCAATCCCTGCATCTCTCACAGCTCCCTTTGCCAACAATAAGGTTCTCTTTATGAGAGGTTCAGACAACAATTCAAAATGGGCCTTGGTTATCTGGTAGCGCTTATCGTCTACATAAAATTCAGCCATATCCTTCTCAGTTAGAGTCTCTTTCGTTATCTGCGCAAGTTTCTTAATTGTTTGAATTTGACCAGCGCTAAGTGTTTCGAGGTTTAACATCTTTCTGCAATCCTCAATAATTAAAGCATCGAGATCATCGCCACCTAGATTAGAATCACCGCCAGTTGAAAGCACTTGAAAAATACCTTTATTAAAACTAAGAATTGAAATGTCAAATGTACCACCACCCAAATCGTAGACGGCATGGACGCCCTCTTCGCCTGACTCAAGGCCATAAGCAATCGCTGCAGCTGTTGGTTCATTTAAGAGCCTCAGAACTTTGATACCTGCAAGCGTTGCGGCGTCTTTCGTAGATTGCCTCTGGGTATCATTAAAGTAGGCAGGGACCGTAATTACCGCGCCCGCCAAGTCACCACCAAGCGCGCCCTCTGCTCTATTCTTTAGGGCTGACAGAATGCTAGCTGAAATCTCGACAGCGCTCAGGTCTCCCATCGCTGTTTGGAACAAAACGTTGTTGCCGTTTTCTAGGAGTCGGTATGGACAATTCTTAAACTCACTAACCTCTTTATAGCCTAAGCCCATAAACCTCTTGACAGACGAGATTGTGTTGGTGGGATCAGTTTTAGCGTAATGACAGGCGTCACATCCAACTGTCAATTTTTTGCCTTGTCCGCAATAGACAACCGATGGCATCATCGCTTCATCGTTGTCATCCTTTATTAGAGTAGTCTTACCACTAATAACGCTTGCAACTAAAGAGTTTGTTGTTCCTAGATCAATCCCACACGCAAGATTGTGTTGATGAGGAATGGTTGACTGTCCAGGTTCTGAAATTTGTAATAGTGCCATATTATTCTACAACCATTCATCCATTAATGAGTTAGCGTCTGTATTGAGCTGTTCATAGAACTTCAACTCTCTAACAAGCGCCGTGGCAAGCTTAAGGTCAGCTAAATTTGTAAAGGCGTCTGATATTGAAGTCACATTATCCTTTATAAATGACTCTACACGCTCAATAAAATCATCCAAAGCTAGACTATCTTTTTGTTCCTTTATAGCTTCTAAATCTTCCCTTAATTCAATTTGAGATAACAGAAAGTTAGAGTCCATACTAGTATCCTTATCATCGAAAGGATTAATACCTTCCATGTTCAATATATATTCTGCTCGATTTAAGGGGAACTTCAGTGTGCTATAGGCTGAATTAATTAGGGATGTATTTTGTAGAGCCTGGAGTTGCTCCGACTCGCTGCTAGTCGAAAATTTATCAGGGTGGAATCTTGAGATTTGTTTCTGGTATGCACTTAATAGCGCATTATCGTCAACATTAAAGGATTTTTTAAGATCGAACAATTCAAAATAATTCTGCACCATCTTATCACCACATTTGAGTTTTAACTAAAGTAACTAAACGGTGAACGACTCGCCGCAACCGCACTCAGCTTTGGAATTAGGATTGTTGAATTCAAAGCCTGCATTTAGACCATCTTTCTGAAAGTCCACTTCAGTTCCATCAATATATATCAAGCTTTTGGCATCGACAACTAATTTAACGCCCTTATCTTCAAAAAGAGTGTCGTCGTCGTTAAGATTGTCGACAAACTCCATATTGTAGCCCAAACCGGAACAGCCAGTAGTTTGGACAGATAGCCTCACACCAAGACCAGAGCCCCTATTGGCCAAATAATCGACCATGCGCTCTGCAGCTTTTTCAGTTAAAGTTATAGACATGTCTACTCGGTCTTACTCTTTAAATCATTTATTGCAGCCTTGATTGCATCTTCAGCCAGCACGGAACAGTGAATTTTTACTGGTGGCAATTCTAACTCTTCAACGATTTTAGTATTTTTAATTCGCGAAGCCTCATCAAGCGTTTTACCTTTAACCCATTCAGTTAAAAGCGAAGATGAAGCAATTGCAGAACCGCAACCATAAGTTTTAAATTTAGCATCTTCAATAACACCAGCATCATTTACCTGGATTTGCAAACGCATAACATCTCCACAAGCCGGCGCGCCAACCATTCCGGTTCCGACATTATGAGAATTTTTGTCCAATACTCCTACGTTACGAGGATTTTCGTAGTGATCTAAAACTTTTTTTCCATATGCCATAAATTACTCCAAATTAATACTTGTATTTTACTTGACATTTATTTCTTAGTGCGCTGTCCATTCAACTTTGCTCATATCAATGCCTTCTTTGTACATATCCCATAGAGGTGACAAATCTCTTAATTTTTCTACTTTTTCACGTACCAGCTTTACGGCATGGTCGACATCTTCTTTGGTGGTATATCGGCCTATTGTGAAACGAATAGAGCTGTGTGCCAGTTCATCACTAAGCCCTAATGCACGCAAAACATACGATGGTTCTAGGCTGGCTGAAGTACAAGCGGAGCCAGAAGATACCGCAATGTCAGAAATTGCCATCATTAAAGATTCACCCTCAACATAGTTAAAGCTGATATTCAAATTGCCTGGAATTCTTTGCTTTGTATCGCCATTTATAACCACCTCTTCCATACCAGCAAAACCCTCAAGTAAACGGTCTCTTAGTTTTTCAATTCTCTTGTTGTCTTCAGACATCTCAGCCTGAGCAATCGAAAAAGCCTCGCCCATACCAACAATTTGATGTGTAGCCAGGGTTCCAGAACGCATACCTCTCTCGTGACCACCGCCATGCATTTGAGCTTCTAGACGGACTCTGGGTTTACGCCTTACATAGAGTGCACCGATCCCCTTCGGACCGTATATTTTGTGTGCTGTTAAACTCATAAGATCAACAGGAAGAGATGACAAGTCTATCTCAATCTTGCCGACAGATTGTGCGGCATCAACGTGAAAAAAGACTTTGTACTCTCTACATAAATCTCCAATAGAGTGTATATCCTGGATTACACCAATTTCGTTATTCACATGCATTATAGAAACCAAAACAGTGTCTTCACGGATTGCTTCTCTTAATGAATTAAGATCTAGCAGGCCGCTCTGCAGTGGGTCCAAATAAGTTACCTCAAAGCCCTCTCTTTCCAATTGCCGACAGGTATCCAGAACAGCTTTGTGTTCTGTCTTCATGGTAATAATATGTTTACCATACTTGTGATAAAAATGCGCAATTCCTTTAATCGCAAGGTTGTCAGACTCTGTCGCTCCTGAAGTCCAGACAATCTCCCTTGGATCTGCGCCAACCAAGCTTGCTACCTGTTCACGTGCCTTGTCAACAGCTTTTTCCGCCTGCCAGCCATAATAATGTGAGCGGGACGCGGCATTACCAAAATCACCCTCCATGGTTAAATATTTGGCCATTTTCTGGGCAACACGACCATCAACAGGAGTGGTAGCCGAGTAATCCATATAGGTAGGAGTCAACATCTAATATATTTCCTTATTCATTATTTAACCTTATTTTCTCGCTATGACTGTAATCATCAATCACTTGCTGCAGATTTCTAGTGCTCAAAAAACTCCTTATTTGATCGCTAACCTCGCACCAGAGATGATGAGATAAGCACATTCTCCCCCTCATACAGTTCGCCTTGCCATGGCAACGTCGCAAATCTATATTTTCATCTACGGCCTCGATTATACTGGTTAATGTCACTTCTTCCGGATTTTGATTTAATAGGTAGCCGCCACCTGGACCACGCACACTTTTAACCAGCGAAGCTTTACGTAATTTAGCGAAAAGCTGTTCAAGGTAAGATAGCGAAATATTCTGCCTTTGCGAGATTATATCTAATGTCACTGGCCTGTTTGAATCGCTTGATGCAAGATCAAGCATAGCCGTGACGGCATATCTGCCTTTTGTTGTTAATTGCATAGCACCCTCAGTTAATTACTAAAGAACAATGATTATACTATTAACCGACAAAAACAGTCAAGTATTATTTTCACCCAAAGATTAGTTATTTTCAATACTATCCGGCTCTTTAATTGCGGTTGAATTTTCTCCATTATCAATCACCTTGGATACCTTTTCAAGCTGTTTATCGATATCTGCCAAATGTTCAACAATAGAATTGACAGCCTGGATTGTAGGGTCGCTGGCGCTCCCGCTTGTACTCGCAGCATACATATCAAACTTGTCATCAAGGTTGATTTTTTTATTGACAATTCGTCCAGGTATACCAACAACTGTGCAATTATCTTCAATTGATTTCACAACCACAGAATTAGAACCGACGCGAACATTTTCTCCTAGTGTAATTGGGCCCAATATTTTAGCGCCAGCACCAATAATCACTCCATCTTTAAGTGTTGGATGACGCTTCACCTTGTCCCAAGTAGTACCGCCAAGGGTGACGCCATGATACATCATGCAGTCATCGCCAATTTCAGCGGTTTCGCCGATTACAACTCCCATCCCATGGTCAATAAAAAAACGGCGACCGATGACTGCACCTGGATGAATCTCAATACCAGTTATCCAGCGCGCAAATGTCGAGATAAATCGTGCCAACCAATATAACTTGCATTTCCAAAGGAAATGGGTAAATCTATAGATAATCACTGCTTGAACACCTGAATAACAGGTCAGAATCTCAAAAACATTTCGGGCGGCCGGGTCGCGCTTAAAAACACTGCGCACATCTTCAATCATTTTCATAACATAATTATACCATTATTGCTTCTAGCATTCCCTTGACACAGCTCAAAATGATAAGGTTAATAGTAGGTGAATGGCAACACCTTAATCATAGGAGTTCGCTGACTTAAAGCGTTTATAAGTCCACATATACTGTTCCGGAAATCGCTCAATCAAACCCTCTATCGATTTATTCATTAATGTGACCTGCTCAAGCAAATCATCACTGTCAAGGTTAAGCTCAATTGGCTCAAAGTTAAGATCAAAGCCTCTACCTTTGTTGAGTCGGTTAGCCCACAACATAACGACCTTGGCTTGGTGTTTTTTTGCCAGTCTTACCAGTAAAGTCATAGTGCTAACTTGCTTATTAAAAAAAGGAGCCATCACAGTGCCCTCTTCTCCGGGGTCCTGGTCCGGCAAAATGCCTATGAGTTGACCCTCCTTCAATGCACGCTGCAATTTCAAAACGCCAGACTTGTCAGCACTAGCCATAATCAGATTGCCTTGATTTCTGCGCTTAAACAGATACTGATTTTGCTCATCCTTTCTTAGAGGTTTATATAAAAAAGTAACCGGCCTTGTAAGTGCGATAACCCTTCCTGTAATTTCCCAGCAACCGATATGTGGTACAAGTAGTATTGTTTTATTGTTCCCCTCTAAATATTGTTTGCCATGAATGTTGCGTATATATTTTTCATTTTCATCGAAACTTTGATTCCAAATTAGCGCTGATTCGGTTAGGTTTTTGCCAGTCTCAATTAGAGATTTTTTGACCAACATGCGTTTCTCAACTTTCGACATTTCAGGGAAACAGATTTCAATATTGCTAGATGCAACTTTTCTTGCCTTGGAATTAATTGAGTAGATTAATTGACCAACAAGGCTTCCCGCAAGATGATTGATCTTGAGTGGCAATTTAGAACAAAAAAACAGAAATAACTTGGTCATCATTTTATCGACAGTAAACCACTTCGGCTATATTAGCAATTGAATCCGGATTAATCCAATAATTGGTCAATGGTCGCCCGGTAATCAATGATTGTTTTTTGATAGTTTGTGGCTGTTTGTAGACTGCTGAGTATTGCTTGATTGGCATTTTTTTGAGCTGCTATCAATAAACTTTTTTGCCCGCGCGCTTCTTTATATTTAATAGCTTCTTCGGCAATTTTCTGGTTTGCCAAGTGCACTTGCTTTGCATTAATAGCCATTAATTCATCCAATAGGTTGATTTGAGAAACTAGGAAATTAATTTGTTGTTCAGTGTCAATCGCTTTTTCACTTTTCTGCGCATCTATTTGAGCTATATTGATTTCTGCACGCTGAATATCTAAAGACTCCTTTACCGGATTAATAGGGTAAGACACATTCACCCCAACATTCCATGAATAGTCACGGTTTGAAAGGCTTTTAAAGAACTTGTCATGTTCGCCTTGAGTTGCAATTCCCATAGTCAAATTGATATTTGCCTTGTTTTTATCTTTATATGTGACAAGCTGTCGTTTTAGTTTAAGCTTGTCAAAATCGAGCTGCTGCAGGGACCTTGATCTTATAACGAAATTAGCTGCATCAATTTGAGCAATTGGTCGTTTCTCAAATAAATCTAGCTCAACCACCATACTGTTTGCACTAATACCAATCAGAGACGACAACTCTTGCTGCAAATTTGCTAAATCCAGCCTGGATTGAAGCCATTGCTGGTCAGCCCTGGTATATGAATCTTGCTCTTGCAGGAGTGTAGTCTTTTCAATCAAAGACTGGTTGAATTTTTTTTCTGCCAAGCTCAATTGGTCCTTGGTTAATTCCAACTGGTCCCGGTATAGTTTCTCTTTTTCTTGTGCATGAGCTAAATCAATGAACTTTTTCAGTTTTGAAGCGAGATAATTTTCAGACTGTTCTTGAAGGCTGATTTGTTTTGATTGCGTGTCAATCGTCGCAATATCAGCGGCAAGTCTGTCGTTTATGCCGTCTTTATTTTGTGAAAGAGGCCTTGTATAGTCTAGTGAAAAAGAGTTAGAGTTGAGGTTTGTATTGACAGAGTTCACATCAGTGTCAGTTATATTCCATGAATGGCCTAGTGTAAGGCTTCCACCCGTGTCAGGAAATTTTTTCGCCGCAGAAACCTCATAGCCCGTTATATAGCGGTCGTCATAGAGTTTAGCAGACTGGTCTTCGCCCGATGCATAGGACTCGCTAGCACCTGCCTGAATTGTCCAATCTGAATACACCAATGCATCTTTTTGATCGATAATGCTAACCTTTTCACTAAGTGATTGCTGCAAAAAATATGGATGCGATTTCATTAATTCCGAACTGAACTCTTCGATCGTAACTGCACTTACTTTAAAACTCAAAGAGAGACAAAAAAGAAACAAAACTCTAGGCCACACTTTCTATCTCCCCTTTAATGATATTAACAACTTCATTTAACTGTTTTCCTGTCGTATCTATGACGCTTGATGCGACTTCTCGGTAGAGTTCATCTCTATCGCTAACAAGGTCGCGTATAGTTTTTTCGCGGTCAAGACTTTGCTCCAAAAGAGGCCGGGTTTTAGATTTTTCTGTTCTTTTTAATAGTTGTTCAATTGAAGAAGAGAGATAAAACACCAGGCCTGTTTTTTTTAACAAAACTCTATTTTCTGGCTTCAACACAATACCGCCCCCTGTAGCTAAGACAACATTATTCATGTTACACAAATCTTCAAGCATCTTTGATTCTCTGCGCCTAAAACCTTTCTCGCCTTCGATATCAAAGATACACTCAATTGTAACACCAGTTCTATCGATGATTTCATGATCAGTGTCAAAAAATTCACGATCCAGTTCACTAGCTAACCGACGACCAACAGTGGTTTTGCCAGATCCCATAGGGCCGACTAAAACAACGTTAATTGAGTTTTTAGTCATATCGCAATACTCGACTATTGTTCCAACCTGTAATTCGTTCCGCAGTATGGGCAATTTGCCCTCCCCTTTTCATCAAAAGATAGAAAGACTTTGGGGTGCATATTCCATTTAGATGCATCTTTGGGTGGACAGTGAAAAGGTAGATCTTCTTTAGTCACAATCCCAAAACTCCTGTAACTAACCTTTTCAACTATCATCAACATCTCCCTTTGGCTAGCCAATGCAAATACCTTTCGTTGCGTCCATGTACGCAATCAAAATATAAAGATTGCAGTTTTTCTGTAACTGGCCCTCTACTGCCACTACCGATCTTTTTATCGTCGAGACCCCTAATAGGCGTAACTTCTGCAGCAGTTCCAGTGAAGAATGCTTCGTCAGCGAGATAAATTTCATCACGCCTTATTCTTTTTTCGACAACTTGATATCCGATATCATTGGCCAATGTAAAGACTGTGTCGCGGGTAATTCCAGCCAAGGCAGAAGTTAATTCAGGTGTATAAATAATGTCATCTTTAACTATAAAAATATTTTCTCCACTGCCCTCAGAAACATAGCCCTCAATATCAAGCATAAGGGCTTCATCGTAACCCTCGTCCAACGCCTCTTGAAGGGCCATCATTGAGTTGATGTAATTGCCATTTGCTTTAACTCTTACCAAAGAGGAGTTGGAGTGATGCCTGATATATGATGAAGTTTTAATGTGAATGCCATTATTCATATTGTCTTCACCTAGATAAGCGCCCCACTCCCAAGCTGCAATAATCACGTGAACCCTTAAATTGTCGGCGCGCAAACCCATACCTTCTGAGCCATAGAAACACATTGGTCTAATGTAGGCTGATTTGAGATTATTTTTATTCAAAACTTCTCTTTGGGCTTGATTTAATATCTCTTTTTCAAAAGGTATAGTCATACCAAGAATGTTTGCTGAATTAAACCAGCGCTCTGTATGCTCTTCTAATTTGAAGATTGCGCTACCGTTCTCTGTCTGATAAGCTCTAACTCCCTCAAAAGCGCCCATGCCATAATGTAAGGTATGGGTAAGAACATGAATTTTCGCTTCGCGCCAATCTACCCATTCTCCATCCATCCAGATGAAGCCATCTCTATCAGCCATTGTGGTCATAAAAGAAATCCTAAAAAATTAAAAAAATAATCTCCATTAAAAGGCAGAAAAATGCCCTTCAAATCAATCGAATTGATAACTGGATTATACCCATACCATAGTCTTTTTCTTAAAATATAATATCATTTACTGTAGCTATTCTTGCCCTACTCCAAGAAAATAAAATGTGTCCTCCAATAACGCCATCTTTTGGGAAATATGTTTTTATCAATCGCAATAAACAATTTAGTATGAAAGCGGTAAAATATTGCGCAATAACTAACGATAACGAATAACATGGAATTTAACTTTTTTACTTTTACCTTCTTGCTGGCAATTTTCACCTCGGTTGTTGCCCTGTTATGGCTTAACTTTAGACAGGATAGAGCAATCAAACAGTCATTTGACGAGGTGCCTGACGAGTTCATAGAAACCGTACCACTTAAAGACCATCAAAAAGCAGGACGCTATACACAGGCAAAATTACTTGTCAGCCACTTTGAAGTTATCTTTTCAACCATTGTATTGCTTTTATGGACGCTGGGTGGTGGCTTGGACTGGCTAGACAACTATTGGAGTAAAAAGATATTTGACCCGCTCCTTTTAGGAACCACTTTTATTATAACTATCATGCTAATCGCTAGCTTGATCGATATACCCTTTAGCATCTATAGAAACTTTGTCTTAGAGCAAAGGTTTGGCTTCAATCGCATGACACCAGGGATATTTCTGAGCGATATTTTAAAAGAAGTACTCTTGACACTTATTCTTGGCATTCCGTTAATCTACATAGTCCTGTATTTAATGAGTTTGGAAGCGATTGGAGATCTATGGTGGCTTTATGTGTGGCTTACTTTAAGCATATTTACGGTTACCATGATGTGGATTTATCCAACCTTTATTTCACCGTTATTTAATAAATTCAAACCTCTAGATAACGAACTTCTAAGAAATAGAATAGACAGCCTGCTTAAAAGGACAGGTTTTAAAAATGATGGAATTTATGTTATGGATGGTTCGAAAAGATCGGCTCATGGAAATGCCTACTTTACCGGTCTAGGAAAAAGCAAGAGGATTGTTTTTTTTGATACCCTCTTAAGTGGCATGGAAGACAGAGAAGTTGAAGCCATTCTCGCTCATGAACTGGGACATTTTCATCACAAACATATCCGTCAAAGGATGGCCACTTCATTGATATTTACTCTACTAAGTCTAGCACTATTGGGTTATCTAATCAAACAGGATTGGTTCTATTATGGGCTCGGGATATCTTACCCATCAAACCATACTGCACTAGTTCTATTCAGTCTCACGTTGCCGGTTTTTAGTTTCTTTATTAGCCCTATTAGTAATCATTTTTCACGAAAGCATGAATTTCAAGCTGACGCCTTTGCTGCCAGACATACTGACTCAAATGACTTGATTTCCTCCTTAATTAAACTCTACAGAGAAAACTCATCTTCACTTTGTCCTGATAAATACTATTCGCTCTTTCATGACTCTCATCCTAGCGCCACCTTACGTATAGCGGAATTAAAATAATGACTACAAGCCCTATTCTGTGACATTAACACGAAGACAAAAATGGCGCATCGAGAAAATACAGTCTGAGCGTATATCTAGATCAAACAGGGCTTCGGAAAAATCAGAAAAGATTGACTTAAACTCAACCCGAGAGATAAATGGTCGAGTCATAACCAGGTACGGCCAGAGGCAATTAGTCGAGTCCATGGATGGAAAGCTATATCAGTGCACCGGTCGGAGAAATATTGGCCTCTCTGTGGCCGGGGACGAGGTTGTATTCCAAAAAACTGACAATAATGAAGGCGTTGTAATAGCAATCCAACCAAGAGTTAATCAACTGAAAAGACAAAAAAAACTGATCGCTGCCAATATTGACCAGCTCTGGCTTGTTGTCGCCCTTGAGCCTCACTATGGATTTGAGCTTATTGACCGTTACTTGATAATGGCACAAAACGAAAACCTGCCAATCAACATTATTATCAATAAGATTGAACTGGCAAAAAACCCAGATCAAACCTCTAGAGACTTTTCAATCTATAATAATATTGGCTATCAAGTTCACTTTTTAAGCGTAAAGGAAGAAAATAATTTAGATTCACTGAGGTCAAGCCTTAGCGATAAAACACACATTTTTTTGGGTCAGTCCGGTGTCGGCAAGTCCTCCCTAATTAATGCCTTAATCCCTGATCTCGATTTAAAAGTTGATGAAATATCGATAAAAACTAAGCTAGGCAAACATACCACGACCAACACTACAATCTATCATATTCCTAGTGGCGGGGATTTGATTGACTCTCCCGGCATTCGCGAGTTTCAGTTAGATGAACTTTCCTCCCAACAGATACTCAATGGCTTCAGGGAATTTAAATCTTATCTGGGAAAATGTCGATTCAGAAACTGTCAACACATCAACGAACCTGACTGTGCGATTAGAAATGCACTCGATTCAGGGGAAATCCAGCCGGCCCGATACCAGAGCTATATAAATCTGCTTTCTGAGTGATCAAGATGTTAGATCCTTTCTTAGGATAATCACTCTCTCTGACAAGGTCGCGATTTCCAGTCCCAATAAATTAGCCAAATAAACAAAGGTCTTCTCACTAAAGAAGCAAACATGGCTCGGGTCATTTTTATAGTACCAGTTCGTAAAATCTAATTGGGGTGAGACTATTTCGGTCATAATTGCCAGAACCCCGCCTTTTCGAAGTATCCCTGCTAGGAGGTTTAGATCTTTCAATGGCCTTGCCAAATGCTCAACCACCTCAGTGGCGGTAATGAAGTCATAACAATTTTCAAATACCACTTCGTTCTGGACATAGAATTTGTCGTAAAGGTCGACCTTGTGTCCACACTCTTCAAGCATTAATGATAGCGTTGGACCCGGCCCAGAGCCAAAATCCAAGCCATATGAATTGCCAGGCAAGATTGCCAGCAGGGGCGTTAAAAGTTGATTAAAGAAATTGCGATAGCGTAGATCATTCGGGTCGTTATTATGGGAATCATACCGAGCCCTTTCCTCGGACTCCGAGAGATGATACTCTCTAGGAACAAAGATTAAATCACAACACGAACACCGATAATATTGTCGCTCTGTATCTGAAAAAAAAGCTTGCTTTTCGCCATTGTCACAGATTGGGCAAGCAGTAGGATTATTCTTGCTCACCCGTCATTTATTAATTGGAATTAATGGACGTGGCCGTGGTCAATCTCTACAGCCTCAGCCTTTCTGATACTCTCGATTGTCACTGCAAAGTGCAGAGTCTCTCCTGCCAATGGATGGTTGGCGTCAACAGTTATTGTTTCATCTTCAATCTTGGCTACTGTGACAATGAATGCATTGCCATCTTTGTCCTGAGACTGGAGCTGCATTCCCAGAGCTAAATCTTCTACGTCTTGCAGGGCAGTTCTTGGAATCTCCTGAATTGCCTTCTGAAGTCTCAAACCATAACCCTCTTCTGGCTCCACTGTAACGTCTAGTTTGTCACCAGCCTTGGAGCCTTCTAATGCACTCTCTAGACCCGGAATGATATTGCCGTGACCCTGCAGAAACGGCAGCGGTTCCTTTCCCTCTGACGAATCAATCACATCACCTGCATCATTCTTGAGGGTGTAATGCATTGATACAACTGCATCTTTTTCTATTTTCATGTTAGCTCCAGATATATAAAAAAAGACCCCAGAAACAATGTCAACTTGTTACCAAGGGGTCGGTCTTGTAAATGATAATATTTTACCATATTTGCGAAATTTTCATTCTAAGTATTCAGCTGTTCAATCTGATCGAAAATTAATTGACTTAAACAATCAATATGGTCCACTCTGTCGTTAAGTGCAGGTATATATTTATAGGTCTCACCGCCAGCATTCATAAATTGAGCCTTGTTTTCGTGACCAACCTCTTCAATAGTTTCTAGACAGTCTGCAGCAAAGCCGGGGCAGATAATCTGCACATTTTTGATACCCTTACTGGGTAGTGACTTTAGGGTCTCATCGGTATAGTCCTTTATCCACTCCCCCCTACCAAGCTTTGACTGGAATGTCATCTTGTAGTCGTTACCCTCAAGCTTTAATTTAGTTGCCAGCAGGTGGCTGGTTTTGCAGCACTCGCATGGGTAATTGTCGCCATTCTCGAAGTAGCGCCTTGGGATGCCGTGATATGACATCAATAACAGATCAGGGGTGCCATTAACTTTCTGAAAATCTTCAACACTTTTGGCCAATGTCTGGATATACATATCATCATCGCTATAGCTGCTTATAAATTTCAGTTCTGGAGCCCTTTGCCAGCCTTGAATTGCCTCGCTAACGGCATCATGCGTGGAATCAGTGGTCGAAGAGGCATGCTGAGGGTATAGCGGCAGCACTACAACCCTGTCACAATTGCTTGACTCGAGTTCTTGCAAGGCGGAGCCAATCGAGGGTTTGCCATAACGCATCCCCAGAGCAACAATGAACTGGTCAGGCGCTCTTCTATTAAGTTCAAGCTCAACTGCATTTTTTTGTTTGATGGAGATATCCAATAATGGCGACCCATCGCCATGCGCTTTCCAAACGCTTTGGTAGGCTTTTGCTGATTTTTTTGGACGTGTATTTAGAATGTAACCATTAAGAATTAACATCCATAACCATCTCGGTGGTGGTGGCTGTACAACCCTAGGGTCAGACAAAAACTCTTTCAGGTAAGGTCTGACTGCCTTTTTAGTTGGCGCATTTGGGGTGCCGAGATTGGTAAGCAAGACGCCAATCTTTGGAGTATCCGGTTTATGTTTATGCGAAGATTTATACAAAATCTATTGTGTTAAATAAAATATGCAAGAAGATAAGATACATTATAAATTGAGTCTAGCCAGAAAAACTAATATACAAAGAAATATGCACAGTTTTGACGGGGTTTATATTATTGTCAAAAAAAATCTATGATTGTATCCAAACCACCGTACTTAATGACAACATCACAATTTTTCTGCAACAAAGGTTTAGCATGATATGCAACTGAGAGACCGGTAATTTTCATCATCTCTAAATCATTAGCGCCATCACCTATAGCTATCACTTGGTTTTCTTGAAAGCCATATTGAGCGCAAAGATCGTGGATATATTGAGCTTTTTCATGAGCATCGATAACCTTCCCTATGACATTTCCAGTTAAACAGTCATCAGCAACCTCTACGTTGTTAGCTCGATAATTATCAAGGCCTAATTGATCCTGTAGACGTTTAGCGAAATAAGACAAGCCGCCCGAAATAACTGCTGTTTTGAGATTGATTGTTTTAACAAATTTAATCAGTTCTTCGGCGCCCTCACTTAAGCGCAAGTGTTCATTGTAGACTCTTTCTAGGGTCTCGCTTTTTGTACCTTTAAGCATAGAAACTCTGGCTTTAAATGAGGACGTAAAATCTAATTTGCCTTGCATAGCTTGTTCAGTAATTGAGGCCACCTTGTTCGCTATACCTGCAATTTTAGCAATCTCGTCAATCGACTCAATGGTAATGAGTGTTGAGTCCATATCACTAACTAAGAGTGCAGCCTCGGAGTAATTGAATGTTTCGCTAAGGAGATTAATATCGACTCTATAAAGATCTCTTAACTGCTCTAAGTCTGGAAAGAGTTTTGTATGAATACGAAAATGGCTTTGTCGATTGTCAAGATCGCCTTTCAGTTGTGCTGCAAGTTTTTGAGCTATAGCTAAGTCGTGGCTATGCAAAATGACTGTGTTCATTATTAAATCTAGGGGTTGTATGTGGCCAAATCGCTGATATTTTACAGTATTTATCTAACCATATCGGAACACTCCGAGTAGAACATTAGTTTGAATTATGGCGTTTGATAGATAAAAAAAATTTGACGCAGAGAATCAAGAATTACTCATTTCATTCGAATTATTTCAATTTAACATGAATTGATTTCAATAATGCATTAGACCTTACTTCCTTTATAAAGTATACTATTACGCACTAAAAGCCAACGGTGGTTTTTATACAAAACATCAACGTTTAGATGGACTTAATGTGGTTGAGTACAGCTGAGCGTTTTTTTTGTCGGTTTGCTGTTGAACTGGAATTGTTATAAAGAATTAATTACTTTATTTAATAATATAAGAAAACCTTTTATTATTTATTTGATAACCATTTTTATTTGAAATCAGTAAACATGACCCAAGCATATAACTTTAGTGCTGGACCTGCAATGTTGCCAAGACAGGTCCTCAAAAAAATCCAACAAGAACTATTAGACTACGGCAACGCCAAAGCCTCCGTAATGGAGATATCGCACCGTGGATTTGACTTTATGGAGCTTGCTCAAAGATCAGAGAAAGACTTAAGAGAATTAATGCATATTCCTGATAACTATAAGGTCTTGTTTTTGCAAGGCGGTGCCTCCGCTCAATTTTCTATGGTGCCGGCAAATCTATTGCGTGGCAAAACCAAGGCCAATTACACGCATACAGGGCATTGGTCAAAAAAAGCTATTGCTGAAGGGCGGCGCTATTGCGATGTCAATATTTGTACCGATAGTTCAACCAACAAATACACCGATATTGAAGATTTCTCTGACTGGAATATTGACCCTGATGGGGCTTATCTCCATTACACTCCCAATGAAACTATCGCCGGCTTGGAGTTTGATTACACTCCTGAGTTGGATATGCCGCTTGTTGCGGATATGTCATCGACCATCCTTTCGCGCGAAATTGACGTATCGAAATATGGCGTCATATATGCAGGTGCGCAAAAAAATATAGGTCCGGCTGGTTTAACGGTAGTTATCGTAAGAGAAGATTTAATCGGTCAAGTTGTTGATAGCCAGCCCGCATTGTTTGATTATTCAATTCAGGCAAATAACGACTCTATGTACAACACTCCAGCTACTTTTTCATGGTACGTAGCTGGTTGCGTGTTTGAGTGGATTAAGGAGCAAGGCGGCTTAAGCTCGATGGCTAAGATCAACCAAACTAAAGCGCAAACCCTTTACCGTGCTATCGATAATTCTGACTTTTACTCGAACCCAGTTGCTAGCAAATACCGTTCATGGATGAATGTTCCATTCTTGTTAGCTGACGATAAACTCAACGGACTATTCTTAGAACGTTCAGCTGATGCCAATCTATTAACACTTAAGGGTCATCGAAGTGTTGGCGGTATGCGTGCGAGTATCTACAATGCAATGCCGCAAGAGGGGGTAGATGCATTGGTGGATTTTATGAATAATTTTGAAAAGGACTACGGATAATGATCAAAGTACAAACATTAAATAATATTTCACCGATCGGTTTAGAAAAATTTCCTCAAGACGCTTATGAAGTTTCTTCCGAGTTGGACAATCCAGATGTGATTTTAGTTCGAAGCGCGGCAATGCACGAAATGGAAATTGGCGATAAGCTGAAAGCTGTTGGTCGCGCTGGGGCTGGAGTCAACAATATCCCTTTAAGCAAAATGAGTGATAATGGTGTTGTCGTCTTTAACACCCCAGGGGCTAACGCCAATGCAGTGAAAGAGTTAGTGATTTCGTCCATGCTCCTTGCAAGTCGTAACATTTGTCAGGCTTGGAATTATGTAAACAAACTGCCACTTGAGAACCTGAAAACAACAGTCGAAGATGGTAAGAAAAGTTATTCCGGTTCTGAGTTGCCAGGCAAAACTTTAGGTATTGTGGGGCTTGGCGCGATTGGTGTGGAAATTGCCAATGCAGCCCATATGCTGGGTATGGATGTTATTGGTTTTGATCCGGCAATCACCAAAAAGAATGCATGGAAAATATCCGCTGACGTGCAAGAAGCACTGAATATCGAAGAACTTTGTTCGAAGAGTGATTTTGTATCGTTCCATGTGCCATTGAGCGAAAAAACAAAAAATTTATTAAATGCAAAGCGCATAGCTCTGTTGCCAGAAAATGCAGTGGTAATTAATTTATCCCGCGAAGGAATCGTCGATGAAGAGGCTCTGATAAAGGCACTCGATTCTGGCAAGATAAAGTACTACGTGACCGACTTTCCGACTAATGACAAGAAGAACCATGACAAAGTGATTGCGTTGCCTCATCTTGGTGCATCGACAGCGGAGGCTGAAGAGAATTGCGCAGTTATGGTGGCAAAGCAAGTCAGGGACTATCTTGAAAATGGCAACATTGTTAACTCGGTAAACTTCCCAGAAGCAAAGATGCCTAGGGCAGGTAAAGAGCGCCTAGCAATTACTCATAAAAATATACCCAATATGGTCGGTCAGATTTCAACTGCCATCGCTGAAGAAGGAATAAATATAGTTGATATGATTAACAAATCAAAGGAAGAAGTTGCATATACTTTGATTGATCTGGAGACCGAAATTTCCGATACAGTGATTGGAAACTTAAAGCGAGTTGAAGGTATTTTGACAGTAAGAGGGATTGTTAACAGCAAGAGAAGAGGGAATTAATAATTACCTAGATTTTTCGCCTCAATAGCAAGCCTTCTGACTTCATCCCAAGCAAAGCTTTTAAGTAAAGATGGAGTTGTTAGCCAGGTCCCGCCGACACACATTACGTTTGCAAGCTGAAGAAAATCAGGCGCATTATCTATAGAGATTCCTCCGGTTGGACAAAACTTTAAATGCGGCAATGGCCCCATAACTGACTTCAAAAAAGTGGTCCCGCCTATGGCCATTGCCGGAAACAATTTCAATCTTTGGTAGCCGTATTCGGACGCCTTCATAGCCTCCGTTATGGTTGATACGCCGGGTAACAAGGGAACATCACTTTTAGCTCCATACTCTAGCAAAGATGGCGGACTGCCGGGGCTGACAATAAAATCTGCTCCGCTATCAACACTGGCTTGATACTGCTCGTTATTTGTTACCGTACCGGCACCTATCAAGGCGCTCGGGAAAGATTGCTTTAGTTGACTGATAGCGCTTAGAGCGTAGTCGCTTCGAAGTGTTACTTCAATGACACTTAAACCGCCACCTATAAGCGCCTCCCCTACGCCCGATGTCTGGTTCTCGTTCTCCAGTCTTATTACAGGAATGACTGCAATATTATTCAATAACTCATCAATTTGGTTTGTATGCATTATTCTGACCGGGAATTATTTGTGGTTAAGTACATGGACAGTACCTAACAAACCCATGTTCTCTTTTATTGATAAATAAATAGGTATCTCGGCCATATAAGACTGCAATCGACCTTTACTTTCAAAGCTTTGCTGAAATTCACTTTTTAAGAACAGATCCAGGAAATTTCGTACTAGATCGCTTGTAATATAAACTCCGCCAATGGCGCCCATATTTAGGGCGGCATTCCCTGCCACCGAGCCAAATACGCTGCAAAATAGTTGGAGTGTATCAAAAGCTATCTGGTCTGGATTAGTGCTAGTAGCGGCAACTGATATCTCAGCAGGTAAATTGAATTGTGCTTTTTCTCCATTTATTTGACAAAGAACGCTATAAAGATTGACAATTCCTGGGCCAGACAAGATACGCTCAACTGAAACGTGTCCATACTTTTTACTTAGTAGTGATAGGACCTCGATCTGTAGTTTTGACTTTGGAGGTAAATCTACATGCCCTCCCTCTCCCATAATAGGGACCCAGCCACCAGCGGACATTGCCAGACCGCAAACACCCAGCCCGGTACCTGGTCCTATCGCCAATCTTAAGCTCTCTGGACGTTTACAACCTGGATTAATTACGACAATATCATCGGCGGTCAAAACAGTTGTAGCAAGGGCTTGGGCAGTGAAATCGTTGACCCAATGGATGTCTACATTTTTTAAAACGCTAGAGACATCTTTTTTATTGATACGCCAGTGATTGTTGGCTAGCTTGAACGACTCCAAATGGACCGTGCCGGCTGTGGCAAAGCAGGCTGAGTGTATTTTTGCTTCTGGAAAAGAAGAAAGATAAAAACTTATAGCGTCCTGAAAAGTTTCAAAATCGTTGCAAGGAAGTTTCTTTATGTTTGTCAGATCAGAACTATTCAGAGGTACTAAAGAGAAGCGCGCATTCGTTGCCCCAATATCTCCCACCAAGTTGAAAGTGTTATTGCCACTCATGACACTAGTGATTCCTGCCGCCATCAAAAATACATACCATATATAGGTCTGATGAACCGGTATTGTGGACCCGGTGAAATACACCGTCCTCAATTAATATTAGATCGCCCTCTTTGACTTCTATTAACTTATCATCGAGCTCCATTTTGCCACTGCCTTTCATAAACATATAAACTTCCTCTTGCCCCTCATGTTTGTGCCCAGTGGTAGATTTGTCTGCGTGAAGTAGCGTTGAACTTACAACAAGATTATTTAGTATGGTGTTATCTACTACCTTATACCGGTCATCCTCCTTAACTATTTTTCCCTCTATATTGTCAATATTCATCGCCTATCTCCTATAAAAAAAATGACTATTAAAAAGTTGTCGCCCCTGATTCCGCTGAACTTACCCTCTCTCTCATGCCTGAAAATAACTCTCGGCCCATGCCATAATCGCTCTTTTTGCTACTAAACGGCGCCAGCTCTCGCTGATTTAGCTCTGTCTCGTCTACCATTAATTCGAGCTTCTTTTGTTCACAATCTAAAACTATAAGGTCTCCATTCTGTATTTTTGCTATTAAGCCTCCTGTTTTCGCTTCCGGACAAAGCTTAGTGGCAGATGGAACCTTGCCAGAAGCTCCAGATAAACGACCATCGGTGACCAGAGCGACCTTAAATCCCCTGTCCTGCAGGACGCCGAGATAAGTTGTCAGTTGGTGTAATTCCGGCATGCCGCATGCCTGCGGGCCCTGAAACCTTACAACTGCAATCAAATCCTTGTCCATTTTACCAAGTTCGAAGGCTTTCTTTAGAGATTGCTGAGATTCAAAAACCATAGCTGGAGCACTGACCTTTCTATGTATTTTTTCAACCGCAGAGACCTTAATAACGCAACGCCCTAAGTTCCCTGTTAACAGAATTAAGCCGCCTGTTTTGGAAAAAGGCGAACTTGCAGGTCGCAAGACATCTAATTGGGCAGAGCTTTTTGGTGCATCTCGCCAATCAATCTTGTTGTCTTTTAGTATAGGTTCCTTAGTGAAATTAGAAAGTCCAGAGCCTAATATTGTCTCAACATCTTCATGAAGTAGTCCAGCTTCTAGCAAGGTCTTCACCAGAAATGGTACTCCACCGGCGGCATGAAAAACATTAATATCGTCATCACCATTAGGGTAAATACGTGTGATACTGGGAACTATAGCCGATAAACTTGAAAAATCATCCCAATTAATGATGATACCGGCATTTCGCGCTATGGCCACTAGGTGCATTGTATGGTTAGAGGAGCCACCAGTCGCCAGAAGGGCAACTATTGCATTGACGATAGTCTTCTCACTAACAATTTTTGCTAGATTGGTATGTGAGTTTGTACGAGCGAGTTTAACTGACAGCTTTGCAGCTTCTCTTGTAAGTTGGTCTCTCAATTCTGTCTCCGGAGGTACAAATGAAGAGCCAGGCAAATGCAGCCCCATAACTTCCATTAACAACTGATTACTGTTCGCGGTGCCATAAAATGTACAGGTGCCGGCGCTATGATAGGAAGATAACTCGCATTCAAGTAAATCCTCCCGGGTCGCCTTGCCTTCTGCATATAGCTGACGTATGCGTGATTTCTCGTTATTTGGAATTCCTGAAGGCATAGGTCCGGCAGGCATGAAAACAAAAGGAAGATAGCCAAAACTAAGCGCTCCCATCAACAGACCTGGCACTATCTTATCACATACCCCCAAACACAACCCAGCATCGAAAAGGTTATGGGAAAGAGCTATAGCTGTTGACATGGCAATTACGTCACGACTAAACAAGCTTAAATCCATCCCGTCTTGACCTTGCGTAACGCCGTCACACATTGCCGGAACACCGCCCGCAAACTGCGCCACACTTCCCATCTCAGAGACTGTTTCTTTGATTATCTTTGGAAATCGTTCATAAGGCTGGTGCGCAGACAATACATCGTTATATGATGAAATGATGGCGATATCTGATTGAATCATTGACTTAAGGGTCTCTTTCTCGATTCCTCCGCAGGCAGCAATACCGTGAGCTAGATTGCCACAAGATAAAATCTCTCTGGAAACTTTAGAGTTAGCCATTTTATCCATACGGGCAAGATAATCCTCGCGGCTTTTTTTACTTCGACTAGTTATCTCTTCAGTAATCTTCTGTAGCTTTGAATTGACAATTGTTTTATTCATAGTTGTATAAAAATTGGCATATGCAGTTATTATTTTCTAGGTTTAAGTTTAGGGACTCCAGTATATTTCCATCGGTCGCTCTAAAAAAGCAAAGATGGGCATTTTTTCTGCGTCCTTGCAAGACATTGCAAGTTCTAGAGTGTCGAGTTTGTCCGAACCATTCAAATGAAGGATAAGATTTTTTGCGCTCTTT
>Ga0208132_1000198_pt1 | contig 28705 bp, 32 predicted proteins | sample ETNtaG_16_FD_185785 | JGI IMG/M metagenome (GOLD analysis project Ga0208132, IMG submission 185785) | Marine microbial and viral communities from oxygen minimum zone, Eastern Pacific Ocean - ETNP201406SV199 (SPAdes) (version 2) | ecosystem: Environmental > Aquatic > Marine > Oceanic ... | reverse complement strand
CAGGACCCCGGTCCAGGTGGCGTTGCCGACCAGCGACCCCCCGACCGTGTTCGAGACACAGGCGATCGTGATGGTGGCGTCGAGTATGTCCAGGACCAGCAGGTCGTCGAGCGTGAGGGAGATGGGCTGCTCGACCAACCCATCGATCCTCATCGACCAACCGACGGGGTCCACGATCGGCACTGTCAGGGCGGTGTCGATCCGGTAGAAGTCGGCGTTCGGGGTGATCCAGGAATCGAGCCCGTCGATGTCGGGAAGCGAGGGCGGCGGGGCCGTCGTGGTGGGCGGGGTGGTCGTGGTAGGTGGTTCCGAGGTGGGTGGGATGGCGGGCGGGGAGGTGGACGGTGGGGTGGACGAGGTGGGCCGGGAAGTGGTTTCGGGCGGAGATGTGGTCGTCGTGGGCAGTTCAAACCGTGAGCGGGCCTCCTGGGCCGATCGGTCCGAGATGACGCGTCCGGCTCCAACCAGGGCGACAGCCGTGGCCGACAGGCCGCCCGAATAGAGGAGGAAGCCACGGCGGTCGGCGTACTTGATCCGGGGGTCCTCGAATGTGTCGCCCTCGACAGCATCGTCGGATCGGGACACCGGTGCCCGACGCACAACCACCAGGCCGGTGCCGACCATGATGACGGCGAGTGACCAGCTGGTCGCGGCCGAAGTGAGCGGGCTGCGGGCCATGGCCCAGCCGCCCACGGCGCCGAAGGCAGCCAGGGCAACCGGCAGCCTCGATGGTGCACGCCAGGACAACAACGCCCCGAGCAGCAGCGACACGACGACGATCCCGGCGAGCAACAGGGGCTTCTGCATCGTGCCGAATGTGCCGATCGTCGTCCGGACTACCGACCCGGGGGTCAGGTCGACGACGAGCTCGCCGACCGCAACGACCGGCGAGAGGAGGCGGCTCGACAGGCTCGAGCCGAACTGGCCGACAGAGAGGGCGATGGCCGCGGCGAGGAACCCGTCGGCGAGCGCACGAAAACGCTCTTCGACCCTCATGACGCGAGCGTAGGACCCACAACCGCGGTAGGAGGGTCAGGCGTGCGCCAGTCCGGCCACCAGGCGGTCGATGATCTCGTCCAGCAGAGCAGGAGACGTGCCGAAGTTGAGACGGACATGGCCCTCGGCTCCGATGCCGAACTTGGGCCCACTCTCGCAGGCCACCCCGGTCTGCGCCCGCAGCCAGGTCGATGGGCGGTCGCCCGGCTCGAAGGCCGAAAGGTCCAGCCAGGCGAGGAACGTGGACTCGGGTAGGTGGACGCCCACCTCCGGGAGTTCGGCGTGGAGGCGGTCGACGAGACGATGGCGGTTGGCGTCGAGTACAGCCTTGAGGTCGTCGACCCATGCGTCCCCCGTGTTCCAGGCGGCGATCGAGGCCTCACACCCGAACCGGTTCGGAGCGGTCAGGAGGTTCTCGGGAATCTCCGCCAGCCCGGCATGGAGTTGCTCGTCACCGCACACCGTGACCGCACAGCGCAGGCCACCGATTCCGAAGGTCTTGATGCCGGAGGTGGTGGTAATCGTGCAGGACGAGGCACCGGGGATCGTCAAGGTCGGGACGTGTTCGGCGCCCGGGTGGACGAGGTCGTAGTGGATCTCGTCGGACACGATGATGAGGTCATGTTCGTGGGCGAGTTCGACGATGCGGGTGAGTTGCCCGGAGGTCAGGACACGGCCCGTCGGGTTATGTGGGTGGCAGAGGAGCAGCAGCCGGATCGATGGATCGCCCTCCAGGAGTGCCTGGAGGTCTTCGAGGTCGTAGTGCCAGCCGGCATCATCACGAACGAGGTTCCACTTGACGACATCGCGGTGCGTCGTTGATCCGAGGGACTGGAAGGGGTAGTAGACGGGATCCGAGAACATGATCTTCTGGTCTGGCCGGGTGAACGCCTGCACGCTCGCCCAGACCCCCTGAACCACGTTGTTCGTCGGCCGCACCAGGTCCGGATCCGGTGACCAGCCGTGCCGGCGGAAGACCCAGTTGCAGAACGCCTCGACCAACTCGCCGTCCACGGCGTGGTAGCCGTATGCACCGGCGTCGACGAGTTGGCGCAGGCGCTCGTGGACGGCGGGTGGCTGCCCGAGATCGTGTTCGGCAACCCAGGCAGGGATCACGTCGTCGTCGTATTTCGTCCACTTGACCAGGCCCGAAGCGCGTCGGACAGCCCGGTCGACAACGGCGGCACTAGCAAGGTCGGTGGGGAGGGTGTCAGGCATCGGGCGATCGTATGCGACGAACATGCGGTGCAGCCCGCTCAGGCACGGTGGACAGGTCGCCCAGCGAGCCCGAGGGCTGCTTCCATGATCGACTCGCCGAGCGTGGGGTGGGCGTGGATGGTGCCGGCCAGGTCCTCGACCGTTGCCGCCGTCTCGACAGCCAGCGCCGCCTCGCCGGCCAACTCGGCCACGTGGGCACCCACGGCCTGCACGCCGATGACCGTGCCGGCCTCGTCGGCGACGACCTCCACATAGCCACCGGTGTCGCCCAGGGTCCGTGCCCGGCCGGAGGCGGCGAACGGAAACCGGGAGGAGGTCGGTTCCAGGCCCACTGCGGCGGCCGCATCGCGGTCGAGCCCGACGGAGAGAACCTGCGGGTCGCCGAACACGATCATCGGGATGCACGTGGGGTCGAAGGCGGATGGCCGGCCGCAGGCGGCATCGACCGCCACCTCGGCCTCGGCGGTCGCCTTGTGGGCCAGCGCCGGACCGTCCGTGAGGTCACCGATGGCGAACACCCGGTCGGTGGCCCGCCGCTGCTCGTCGACCAGGACCAGGCCCCGTTCATCCAGGGAAGCGCCGGTCTCGCTGATCCCGACCATGTCGCTGTTGGGTCGACGCCCCACGACCACGCCGATCCGGTCGGCGTGAAGCACCAGGTCGCCGTCGGGTCCCGAGATGGCCAGCCCGTCGTCGTTCACCCCGGTCGCCGAGTGCCCGAGGCACAGCCCGATGCCGAGGTCGCGCAGCCCCCTCTCCACGGTCCTGCCGATCCGCTTCCCGAAGCTGGGAAGGATGCGGTCTTCGACCTCGACGACCGTGACTCGGCTCCCCAACTTGGCGAACGCACAGGCCAACTCGACACCGACGTAACCGCCGCCGACGAGGACGAGCTCGTCGGGAAGCTCGGTGCTGAACAGCAGTTCAGCCGACCCCACGACCCGCTCGCCGTCGAGCGGGAGCCCAGGAAGCTCGATCGGGCGTGACCCGGTGGCGACGATGGCATGTCGGAACTCGAGGTGTTCGACGAGTTCATCGAGTTCGACGGCTACCCGGTTGGGTCGGCTGAACCTTGCGGTGCCCGACATGACCCGGACTCCGGCCCCCTCCAACAGGCCGGCGACACCCGAGGTGAGGTCGCCCACGACCGCCAAGAGATGATCGTGGACGCCGACCATGTCAACGGCCGCGGTGGCCTTCACCCCCCATGCCGCAATGCGGCCGGGGGCGGCAACAGCGTCGGCGACCTCTATCAGCGCCTTCGAGGGGATGCACCCCACGTTGAGGCAGGCACCACCCAGCGACTCCCGTTCCACGAGCGTGACCTGGCGACCCAGGCGTGCGGCATGCAGCGCAGCGGCATACCCGCCCGGTCCACCGCCGATCACGAGGAGGTCGACCGGGGAGGCGACCTCTCCTACGACCACGCCTCAGGACCCATCCACTCAGGCCCCGACAAGGAGGCGCAGGGGCTCGGTCAGGTCGTTGATGATCGAGCGCTTGAACGCCTCGAGCAGGTCGCCGTCGACCAGGCGGTGGTCGGCACCGAACACGAAGGGGAGCACCGGACGGACTACCACGGCTCCGTCGACGACGGTCGGCCGGTCGGCGATCCGGCCCATGCCGAAGATGGCGGCCTGCCCGGGCGGGATGATCGGCGTCGCCCAACGGCCACCCAGGGACCCGTAGTTGGTGATCGTGAAGGTAGCTCCCCGAAGGTCGGCTGCAGTGAGAGACCCGGAGCGTGCCCGTTCGGCGAGTTCGCCCACGGCGGCGGTGGTGGCGAAGACGTCGAGCCGGTCGGCGTCCTCGAGCACGGGCACCACCAGGCCTCCCTCGGTGGCGACCGCCACCCCCAGGTTCACCCGCTCGTGAACGAGAATCTCGTCGTCTTCGACGCACGCATTGACCAGCGGGTAGCGCCGAAGTGCCCGAGCGGAGGCAACCAGCGCCACGGCAAGCGGCGTGACCGTGCGGCCCATGCCCTGCATCCGGGTCCTGAAGTCGAGTAGCAGCGAGGCGTCGAGCTCGTCGAAGGTGTGGATGTGGGGGATCTCGCTCCACGACTGCGCCATGTTGCGTGCGATGACCCCACGTACGCCACGCAGGGCGTGGCGACCCGGCGTCATCTGGCCGAGCGTGGAGCTTTCGAAGACAGCGGGCGGGGGAGCGGGAGTCGTGGGGGATGCAGTGGATTCAGGACCCGCTGTATCGAGATCTGCGGCGGTGATGCGCCCCCCGGGCCCGGTGCCGGTAACAGCGGCAAGGTCGATGCCCAGTTCCCGCGCCAACTTCCGGATAGCCGGCGACGCCTTGGGGCGGCCCCCGGAGGCAGGCCGCTCGATGGCAGGAGGCGCGACGAGCGTGTTGCCGGGTGCCTTGTCCGGGTTTCTGGCCGGGTCGGTGGGTGGAGCCTGCGCTTCACCCGACGACCCGTCCTGGATCTCGATCAGCACGTCGCCCACGTGGAGGAGATCGCCTTCCGCCCCGCCAAGTGTCAGGACCACGCCGGCCACGGGCGACGGCAATTCGGAACTGGCCTTGTCGGTCAGGACCTCGACCAGTGCCTGGTCACGTGCGACCGTGTCACCGGGTTGGACCAGCCACTCGACGATCTCAGCCTCGTCGAGGCCCTCGCCGATATCCGGGAGTCGGAAGACAAAGGGCATGGCGGGGGCTCAGGCCACTTCCAGAATCCGACGCACAGCGGCGGCGATCCGGTCCTCGTCGGGGACGTAACTGTCCTCGACCATGCCGACGGGATATGGCACGTCGAATCCCGAGACGCGCACGACAGGCGCCTCGAGCGACCAGAAGGACTCCTCGACGACTGTGGCGACCACCTCGCCGCCGAAGCCACCGGTCTGGGGTGACTCCTCGGTCACCACGACCCGGCCACAGGAATCGACCGCCTCGGCGATGGCGGCGAGGTCCAGGGGCACCAGGCTGCGCAGGTCGAGGACACGAATCGAGAGCCCCTCCTCGGAGAGGCGGTCCGACGCCCGGCAGGCCAACTCGACCTGGTGGCTCCAGGCGATCACGACGGCATCGGTTCCCGGTCGGGCGGTGCGAGCCGACCCGAGCGGGACCAGGTGCTCGCCATCGGGCACCTCCCCCCGGATGCCCCGGTAGCCCCGGAGGGGCTCGAGGAACACCACCGGATCGGGGTCCCGGATGGAGGAGGCCAACAGCCCCTTGGCGTCGGCGGCGGTGGCGGGAACGACGATCTTGAGGCCCGCCACGTTGGCGAGCTGCCCCTCGAGCGAATCCGAGTGCAGCTCCGGTGTCCGGACACCGCCACCGAACGGGGCCCGGATCGTGATTGCCGGATCGAAGCGACTCTGGGTGCGGTAGCGGAGACGGGCAACCTGTCCGGCGATCTGGTGCATCGCCTGATAGGCGAAGCCGAGAAACTGCATCTCGGCGACAGGCACCAGGCCGGCGATGGCCAGGCCGACGCTCGCACCGGCGATCGCCCCCTCGGCCAGCGGCATGTCGAAGATCCGATTCTCGCCGAACTTCTCGAAGAGGCCGTCGGTGGCCCGGAACACCCCACCGGTGCGGGCGACGTCCTCACCGAGCACGACGACCCGGTCGTCGCGGGCCATCTCGGCATGGAGGCACTCGTTGATCGCCTCGAGCATGTTCAACTCGGTCACGAGATCCGACCTCCGGCGTCCTGATCCTCCAGGCCTGACAGCATCCCGGCCCGCTGGCGTGCCAGCCGCTGGGTGTCCTGGCTGTAGCAGTGGTCGAGCATGGCGTCGGGTTCCAGGGGTGTGGACTTCGCCTTCTCGAAGGCGGCGTCGATGTCGGCGATCGCCGCCGCCTCGACATCTGCATGCACGGCGTCGTCCCAGAGGCCGGAAGCCTCGAGCTCGGTTCGGAGCCTGGCGATCGGATCACGTTGTCGGGCCGCCTCGAGGTCCTCGACGGGTACGTATCGGGTCGGGTCGTCGGCGGTGGTGTGGGGGCCGAGTCGGTACACCGTCGCCTCGATCAGGGTGGGGCCCTGCCCGGCGAGCGCCCGCTCACGTGCGGTGTGGACAGCGTCGAAGACGGCGTCGACATCGTTTCCGTCGACCTGCACTCCGGGGAAGCCGAACGCAGCAGCCTTGGCGGCGAATGACTCGGCAGCAGTCTGGAGATGGATTGGCGTCGAGATCGCCCACTGGTTGTTGACACACAGGAAGATCACGGGAGCCCCCAGCACCCCAGCGAGGTTGCCTGCCTCGTAGAAGTCGCCCTCGGACGACGAGCCGTCTCCGAAGAAGACGAGCACCACGCCGGGATCGTCCTGGAGGGTCAGGCCCCAGGCGAGCCCAACGGCATGTGGGATCTGGGTGGCCAGCGAGATCTGGTGGGGAAGCACCCTGGTCGGCGCCGGAATGTGACCGCCCGAGGGGTGCCCGATGTTGTAGAGCATGACGTGTTCGAGGATCTCGGGCCCGTAGCGGTAGAGCGCTACCGGTTCCCGGTACTGGGGGAGCACCCAGTCGCAGGAGGGGTCGAGGGTGTGGACGGCCCCCACGATCGCGGCTTCGTGGCCGTCGATGGGTGCCATGGTGCCGATCTGTCCCTGGCGTTGGAGGTTCCACATCCGCCGCGACTGGGTTCGAGCCGAGACCATGTCCACGAGCATCTGGCGTCGCTGCTCGTCGCTGGGCCGGGTCATCGTCGTTGCTCGCAGGAAGGAACCTCCACGATGACCGACACTATCCGAGCGGTCTATCCGAGCGATCGGAATCAACGTGTCGGAAGTCACGGAATCCGATGCCGTAGAAGCGGATTCGGCAGTCACGCGATCGCTATTCTGGACTCCACAACGGTTCGAGACATCCCTCTCTGAACCTTGAGACTCCGGCCCAGATCATCCCCCCTGATCAGACGGCTGAGAGCCAGAGGACGTCCCGCCTCCCCCCAGGCGGGACGTTCCATTTTTCGTGTGCCCCAGTCCGTCTCTGCGAGATCTGGAAAGGCCTTCTAGTGTTCCGACGACAGCAGAACCGAATGGGGAGCCGCTCGAGCCAATGGGTCAATCGCGTAGAGAACTCATCCGCATGACCGTCGACGAGGTCGAGGCGTTCATTGCGGCGAAGATGAGCCTTCAGGTGGGGACCATCGAGCGCGACGGTTCGATCCACCTGTCCACCCTCTGGTACGGGATCATCGACGGCAGCATCGTGTTCGAGACCTACACCCGGTCACAGAAGATCGTGAACCTCCAGCGCGACGACCGGATCACCGTCCTGCTCGAGGATGGCGACTCCTACGAAACGCTCCGAGGCGTGATGATCAAGGGGCGGGCCAACCTGTACTCGGATGACGGCGACGTGCTGCCGGTCGCCGAGGCCGTGATACGGCGGAACCAGCCGGAGATCCCCGAAGAACACGTACCCGCAGCGGCGGTCCAGATGGCGGCCAAGCGGACCGCCGTAGTGGTCGTGCCCGAGAAGGTCGTCTCCTGGGACCATACGAAGTTGGGCGACACGTTCTGAAAGGTAGGGGTCCGGTGATGCTTTCGTCCGGACCTGCCACCGGTTCCTCCTAGCATGTCCGTCGTGGACGACCTCCTGGCGGTGCAACACGAGGACACCACTGCCGACCAGATCCGGCATCGCCTCGCCAACCTGCCCGAGCGGGCGACCCTCGAAGCGGCGCTCGCCGAGCGGGAAGCGACCGAATCCGGTCGCGACGCCCTACGCCTTGAGCGCCTCGAACTCGACCGTCGCCAGAAGAGGGCCGAGGCCGATGTCGAGGCCGTCCTCACTCGCATCCAGGAGTTGAATGACCGCCTGTACGGAAGTGGCATCAGTTCTCCGAAGGAGGCACGCGAGATCCAGCAAGAGATCGACCGTCTCAAGCCCCGTCAGGACGACCTCGAGGAGCGCGTACTCGAGGTCTTCGAGGAGATCGACCCGGTCGATGCCCGATTGGGTGCTCTCGACGCCAGGGCCGAAGCGGGTGATGGGGTCATAGCCGAGGCGCAGACAGCACTGAACGCCACCGAGGCGGGTCTCGCCGAAGACCTGGCCGGGGTCCTGGAGCGCCGCGATGCAGCGGCCGCCGGGATCTCAGTCGATGTCCGGGACCGCTACGACAGGCTGCGGGGCATGTTCGGCTCCAGCACCGTTGTCGGATTCGACGGCTCCGGATGCAGGGGCTGCCCCTCGGCGATGCCGGCCGTTGAGGTGGACCGGGTGAAGCACCTCGAGGCCGGCACCCTCACCGACTGCACGGAGTGCGGCCGCCTGGTGGTCCGCTGACCGGTGCTCCTCTGGTTCGCCGCCCTTTCGCTCGTTCTCGTGGCGCTCGTCTTCGACAGCCCCAACCTCGACTACCGGGTGGTCGTCCTCGGTGCGGTCCTGCCCGTGGCCGAAGGAACCGTGGGGGGACCCTGGCTGTTGCACACGCTCCCCTTCTGCGTGGTCGCCCTGTTCGCCGTGATGCTGGTCGCCCGGGGGCGGCGCCTCGCACAGCGACGCTGGCTGGGTGTACCGATCGGCCTCTTCGCCCACCTCGTGCTGGACGGGACCTGGACCAGGACCGAGGTGTTCTGGTGGCCCTTTGCCGGCGTCGGCTCACTCGGCGGCTCCTCGGTGCCCGAGTTCAGCCGCTGGCCGGAAGGTCTCGCCTTCGAGGTTGTTGGCATTCTGGTCGCCCTGTGGGTATGGCGGCGCTACGGGCTGAGCGACCCCTCCAGCCGGGATGCCCTTGTGCGACAAGGTCGCCTCACCGGGGTGCGGGCCTGATGCTCTATGTCGTCCGCCACGGTCGGACCGAGTCGAACGCCTCCGGGTTGCTCCTCGGTCGTGGTGATCCCCCGTTGGACGAACTCGGCCTCCTCCAGGCCCGGGCAACTGCCGAAGCGATCGGCCCTGTCGACCGGATCGTGTCGAGCCCGCTCCTGCGTGCGCGCCAGACGGCAGAGGAGTTCGGCTCGGACATCGAACTCGACGACCGCTGGATCGAGCTCGACTACGGGGATTTCGATGGTCGGCCCGTGGCTGACGTTTCCCCCGAGACCTGGGCGGCCTGGCGCGACGACCTCGACTGGGCACCACCCGGAGGGGAGAGCCACCGGCAACTGGGCGCACGCGTCAGACAGGCCTGTGACGATCTCCTGGACGAAGCGGCGATCCGCGACATCGTGGTCCTGACGCACGTGTCTCCGGTCAAGACCGCAATGGCATGGGCGCTCGGCGTCGGCGACGAGGTCGCCTGGCGCTGTTTCGTCGAGACGGCATCCGTGACGAGCATCGGCACCGGTCGTGGCGGGCCCTCACTCCGCGGCTTCAACGACACCGGGCACCTGCACGGGCTGTAGGGGACCGAAGGCTTCGCGTAGACCTGGTTCCGAGAACCAGCTCCTGCTACTCGTGGTCTCCGAGCCCCCCGGAGGAGGGTGGATCGAAGCCCTCGGGCCACACGGTCGAGTCGTCATGGCGGATCCCGTCCAGCCGGGCCGACTCGAGTTGGGCGTCGGTGAGGTCGGTACCGACGAGGTCGGCGAACGACAGGTCTGCGCCGATCAGGGACGCCCCGCGGAATACGGCACCCGAGAGGTTGGCGGAGCGCATGATCGCACCGTTGAGCACCGCTCCCCGGAAGTCGGCACCCATGGCGAAGGACCCGGTGAGGTCGGCCTCGTGTAGGCAGGTGCGGGACAACGTGGTACCGGCAAGGGTGGCGCCACCGAGGAGAGCCCCGGTGAGGTCGGCGCCCGTCAGCCAGGCTCCACCGAGGTCTGCCGACCGGAGGTCTGCGCCGACCAGTCGTGCGCTCCCCAGCCAGCAGCGGCAAAGGATCGCCCCTCCGAGGCGGGCCCCGGTGAGGTCGGCATGCCACATGTTGGCGAGCCGGAGGTCGGCGTCGGCCAGCACCGCGTGTTGGCAGATCGCGTGCCGCAGCGAGGCGCCCACCAGTCGGGCATCGGAGAGGTCGGAGCCGTTGAGGACCGCGCCACCCAGCCAGACACCCGAGAGGTCGGTGGCGCGGAGGTCGGCGCCTGTCAGGTCGGCGCCGGCCAGGTCGGCGCCGGCTTCGATCTCGTAGCCGTTGATCTCCACCGGCGCGAGCCTAGGCGTTTCCCACAGTAGGGGGCGCTCGTGGTTGATCGACCACGGCGTTCACGGCCACCAGCCCCCTCTGGGGAGGGCGACGGTGAGCCGGCCTGTAGGCGGGGTTCTGTCCACCGGCCCCTTGCGGGGATCCGGATGGGTGACCATCCATCTGTGCGGCCTACCTGGGAGTGTCCACGGACGGGTCGCCCTCTCCCTGTTCGGCCTTGCTCCGGATGGGGTTTGCCTAGCCGACCGGGTCGCCCCGGCCGCTGGTGCGCTCTTACCGCACCGTTTCACCCTCACCTGTGCCCCGATTCCCTAAGGAAGCCGAAGCCATCGGCGGTCTGTTCTCTGTGGCACTTTCCTGCGGGTCGCCCCGACTGGCCGCTAGCCAGCATCCTTCCCTGTGGAGCCCCGACCTTCCTCAGCGAAGCCCCCGGGGGGGGAGACGCCGCGGTCACCCGGCTGGCTCACCGTCACCTCCAGTGTGGCGGGCCCGGGGACCCGGAGCAACGGGAATCCCATTTCCACGCTTTCGTGACGAATCGTTCCCGGAAGGAATTGGGACTTGCAACGTACGCGTGCCCCGACTAGCACTACGCCGGAGATGCAGACTTCCCGAACCGCCGCCACCTCTATGTTCCCGTCCGTCGGCCGAGACGGTCGCAGCGACGCGGCGCTGTCCTGGGAGGACCGGAGCTCATGCCGGGGCCTCGAAGCCACGATCTTCTACCCGGACCCCGACGACGAGGTGGGCACGGACCGGGCACTGGCCGTGTGCAGAGGCTGTGACGTGCGGGAGCACTGCCTCGAACACGCTCTCTCGCTGCGGGAGCACACCGGTATCTGGGGTGGTGCGACCGAGCGTGACCGTCGACGCATCCTGCGTCGGCGCCGCCGTTCGGCCTGAGGGGCCGCCTCGATGGGACTCGAGGGCCTCGGCGGATGGCCGGGCCTGCTGAACCGAATCTGTGCCGGCGAGGACCTCGGGAGCGACGAAGCCGAGGCTGTCCTCACCGAGATCCTCTCCGGTGGCGCCGAGCCCGTTCAGATAGCCGCATTCCTGGTCGCCTTGAAGGTCAAGGGCGAAACCGCCGACGAGACGGTCGGCCTCGTCCGGGCGATGCTGGCGGCCGCCGAACCCCTGAATCTGCCGGAAGGCACGATCGACATCGTCGGTACCGGGGGCTCGCCCCGAAGGCGTGAGAAGGCTCTCAACGTCTCGACCATGGCGTGCTTCGTGGCTGCCGGAGCGGGTGCGACCGTGTGCAAGCACGGCAACCGGCGGGCCTCCTCGACCTCCGGGGCCTTCGACCTGCTCGACCAGTTGGGGCTCGACATCGACGTTGCGCCCGACAAGGTGGCAGAGCAGGTGGCCCAGCACCATCTCGGGTTCGCCTTCGCCCGGACGTTCCACCCGGCCATGCGCTTCGCCGGTCCGGTCCGGGCTGGAATCGGAATCCCCACCGTGTTCAACGTGTTGGGGCCCCTCTCACCTCCAGGAGGTGTGCGGCGCCAACTCGTCGGATGCGTCGACCGCTCGCTCGGCGACCGCATGATCGAGGTCTTCAGGGCCACCGGCTCTGTGCACACATGGGTTGTCACCGGCCACGACGACCTCGACGAGATCGCAGTGACCGGTCCGACCCGGGTCCTCGAACTCCGAGGGGGCGAGATCAGCGAGTTCGAGTTGGACCCAGCGGCACACGGGATCGCCATCGTCGAACCCGACGACCTGCCCGGGGGCGATCCGGCGGAGAATGCCGCGATCGCCACCGCACTGTTCGCCGGCGAGGAGCGGGGCCCGGCCCGGGACATCGTCGTGCTCAACGCCGCCGCTGCCCTTGTCGTGGCGGGCGCAGCCGACGACCTCGACGCCGGCATCGAGGCCGCAACGGCTTCGATCGACGACGGGTCGGCTGCAGCGGTGCTCGAGGCGCTGCGAGCCTGAAGTTCGCGTCCCGGCTCAGGTGGCGGGCGATCGGGGCGTGAACCGGGGGATCGGACGGATGGGCTCCGCCAGCGTGCCCTCGGCGGAGAGCAGTTCGAGACGGTGGACCTCCCGGTCGAACCAGGTTGCCACACAGTTCAACTCGTCGGCCTCGTCCCGGGTGACGGGTCCCTCCGGTGGTGTAGAGCCGTCGAGGGTGGGTTCGTCGGATGGTTCGGGGTCGCCGTCCCTCCAGGTCAGCCGCAACCTGCCGTGGTCGATCTCGGCGCCGCCGTGCCCGACGACCCGAACCCGGACCCTGCCGGCGCTTCGGAGGAGGTCGATCCTGCGTTGGCGCTGCAGGGTGGTGGCAAGTGCCTCGGCATCGTTGCGGGCGTCGGCAGCCTCCTCGAAGCGTTCGGCGGCCGCCAGCCGTTTCATCCGGTCGGTGAGGGGTTTGAGCAGCAGTTCGGGCTCGCAGGTGAGGCCCCGGCGTGCGAGGTCCGCGATTTCGGCATAGTCCGACTCGTCGACCGCTCCTGAACAGGGGCATGCGGCGGCCCCCAACTGGGCTGCCGTACAGGGTGAGGTGCTGCCATCCCCGGGGGCACGCCCCGTGCAGCGCCGCAGCGGGACGACCGAGTGGACTGCCCCGATCACCTGCCGGGCGAACGAGGTGGATCGGACCGGTCCGACGTAGAGGCCGCCGTCGTCCCTTACCACGCGGGCGACGGCCAGTCGGGGAAAGGCTTCGCCGAGCGTGAGCTTGAGGTAGACGTAGCGTCCGCTGCCGGTCCCCCGGCGGTTGTATCGGGGCTGGTGCTGGTGGATGAGCCGGATCTCGATGACCGCTGCCTCGAGCGGACTCGAGCACACCTGGTGGTCGATGCGTTCGGTCTCGCGGAGGAGGCGCTGGACCTTGCGGCGCCCGTCGGTCGAGAAGTAGCTGCGGACACGGGACCGCAGGTTGGTGGCCTTGCCGACATAGAGGACCTCGCCACGACGGTCGCGGAAGATGTAGATCCCGGGCAGGCGGGGGAGGGTCTCGGTGAGGGGCAGCTTTCCGGCTTCGGAATGGCCGGCCATCGTCGGCAGGACCAGGAGGTCGTCGAGGCCGGTGACCCCGAGCGTCGCCGCACGCTCGAGTAGGAGGTGCAGCAGTTCGCCGGTGGCGAGGGCGTCGTCGAGGGCACGGTGGTTGGGGGAGTGGTCGAGGCGCAGATGCCCGGCCAGGGTTCCGAGTTTGCAGTCGGGGACCTCGTCGCGTACGAGGCGGCGTGCCAGGGCACATGTGTCGACGGATCTGTTGGCGAGGGGAGGCCGGTCGGCCCGCTCGAGTGCAGCCCGCAGGAAGGAGAGGTCGAAGCGGACGTTGTGGCCGACGATGACCGAATTGCCGACGAACTCGAGGAGGGTGGGCAGCACGGCGTCGACAGGGGGAGCATCGTGCACCATCTCCTCGGTGATGCCGGTCAGCACGGTGACACGGGGTGGAATGCCGCAGCCCGGATCGACCAGTGTCTGGAAGGTGCCGAGACAGGCTCCGCCCCGGAACTTGACGGCACCGATCTCGGTGATGGCACACCTGTCCGGGGAGGTGCCGGTGGTTTCGAGGTCGATGACACAGAAGGTGACGTCGGAGAGCGGCGTCCCGAGGTCGTCGAAGGAACGCTGGAGGGGTGGGTCGTGGGCGGCAACAGACACCCCTCCAGTGAATCGAACAGGTGTTCGCCTGTCAAGCATGGTTCGGTACGTGTTCGGGGTGGCTGTCACACCCCTCAAGGAGAATGTCTCCATGGACAAACCACGGATTCCCATGACATTCCCAAAGGCACCACCTGTCGACCCCGGCGACTCGCTGGTGATCGACTGCTCCACCTGCAGCGAGCAGTACACCACGACCTGCGATGACTGTGTCGTGAGCTTCCTGCTGGGTCGCCGACCCGGCGAGGCCCTCGTGGTCGACCTCCAGGAACACCGCAGCCTCCGCATTCTCGCCGACGCCGGCCTGGCGCCGCCCTTGCGTCATCGCCAAGAGGGTGGCTGAGCGCCACCCCTCGCCCACAGGGCGCGCTGTTTGTCGCGAGACCTGCGACGATGGCACCATGGATCAGGGCACGCCGTTGGGATCGATCGAGGAATCTGCTGCGCTGGCCGACGAACTGTGCGAGTTGGGCCGCCGGGCCGGTCTCGATGCCGTGGGCATTGCCGAAGCCTCCCCGTTCACCGACACCCTCCGCCACCTGGAGGAGCGTCGCGCACGGGGGTTTGCCGCCGACATGCAGTTCACCTACCGCAACCCCGAGCGCTCCACCGATCCGCAGCGGATACTTGTCGGAGCCCGATCGCTGGTCGTGGGTGCGCTCCGCATCCCTGCGCCACGGACCGGGCCACAGGCCTCCGACGAGGCTCGTGTCGCGGCCTTCGCACGCGAAGACCACTACGGGGAACTGCGGCGCTCGCTCGAAGGAATCGCCGAACGCCTGAGGGAACATGGCCGGCAGGCCCGGGTGGTCGCCGACGACAACGCCCTCGTCGACCGGGAGGCCGCCGTCCGGGCCGGCATCGGCTGGTACGGCAAGAATGCCAACGTCCTGCTTCCGGGACGCGGAAGTTGGTTCGTCCTGGGTTCCGTCGTCACCGACACCCCGCTACCGGCGTCCACCGAATCCGTCCGTGACGGCTGCGGAACCTGCGACCGGTGCATCACCGGTTGCCCGACAGGCGCCATCGTCGAACCGGGTGTCGTCGATGCACGCCGCTGCCTGGCCTGGCTGGTGCAGGCACCGGGGTCGATTCCGGTCGAGTTCCGGCAGGCGGTCGGTGATCGCCTCTACGGCTGTGACGACTGTCAGGAGGTCTGCCCGGTCGGTCATGGCGAGCGCGACGACGATCCGGGCACTACCACCGGTGCAGTCGAGTCGACAACCTGGATCCTCGAGGCCTCCGACTCGGACCTCCTCGACCGCTTCGGTCATTGGTACATCGCCGAACGCGATCCCCGCTACCTTCGGCGCAACGCACTCGTCGTCCTCGGCAACGCAACGGACGGGGCCCCGGAAGTCGATGCCATGCTCCACGGCTACGCAGAGTCCCCGGACCCGATGTTGCGGGGACACGCCGAGTGGGCCCTCGTGAACCGCTCCCGGGTCGGGCAGCCATGCAGCAGGAGCGCCACTCCGTGAGATCCCACCTGCTGGTCACCAACGACTTCCCACCCAAGGTAGGGGGTATCCAGTCCTACCTCTGGGAGTTGTGGCGTCGCCTTCCCGCCGACGACGTGGCGGTCCACGCAACGCCCTACGAGGGATCTGTGGAGTTCGATGCTGAGCAGCGGTTCGCCATCACCCGCTCGCGTGAACCGTGGCTGCTTCCGTACCCGTGGCTGCCCCGACGGGTGGGCCGACTCGCCCGGGATCATGGTGCCGAACTGGTGGTCTGGGATCCGGCAATTCCGGTCGGCCTCACTGCACCACGGATCGACATGCCATACGCCGTCGTCCTGCATGGCGCCGAGGTCACGATTCCGGGCAGGTTGCCCATCCTGCGACCTCTCCTGGGGCGCGTGCTGCGTGGCGCATCGTTGGTCATCAGCGCCGGCGGCTATCCCGCTGCCGAAGCCGAGCGTGCCGCCGGTGAACCCCTGCCGAGCCTCATAGTTCCGCCTGGCGTCGACACCGACCGGTTCGTTCCCCTCGACGACGGCGAACGGGCGTCGGTGCGTCGCCAACTCGGCCTGCCGATCGACGCTGCCCTGGTGGTGAGCGTCAGCCGACTCGTCCCCCGCAAAGGCATGGACACACTGGTCCGGGCGGTGGCCCGCCTCGCCGTCAGCGAGCCGGACGTGGTCCTGGCGATAGCCGGCGCGGGTCGTGAGCGTGCCCGTCTCGAGGCGCTCATCGAGCACACCGGTGCTCCGGCGTTCATGCTCGGACGGGTCGAGGAACGCCTCCTGCCCGGCCTCTACGGGGCCGGCGACGTGTTCGCCCTGCCCTGCCGCACACGCCTCGGCGGCCTCGAGCAGGAGGGGTTCGGCATCGTCTTCCTCGAGGCCGCCGCCGCCGGTGTCCCCCAGGTGGCCGGCCGCAGCGGGGGAGCGGCAGAAGCGGTCGAACATGGGAAGACGGGCCTCGTAGTGGACGACCCGACCGACGCCGTGGCCGTTGCCGAGACGATCGGCGAGTTGTTCGCCAACGAGGACCGCCGCAGGTCGATGGCAGAGGCCGGGCGCCTGCGAGCCGAGCACGAGTTCTCCTATGACGTGCTGGCCGACCGCCTCCGGGCAGGCATGGACGCCGCCATTCTTCGCCCCGCCCGGTGACAGCGCCTCGACGGTGAGATACCGCTCATGGCTCACGCCTTCGGGTGACGTGCTCGGGTAGTGTCGGAGGCGATGAGCGACCACGCCAGCCAGCACTCCCACATTCAGGCACCACCCGAACTGTGCTTCGCCACGGTGCTCGACGTCGGGCGGTACCCCGAGTGGGCCGTCGACATCAAGGAGGCGAACGTCCTCGTGCAGGACGACGAGGGCAGGGCCGGTGACGTGCAGTTCCGGGCGGCGGCGATGGGTCGCAGCAGCAGCTACACGCTGCGCTACACCTACGGCTCCAACCCGCTGCGCGTGTCCTGGCGCCTGATCGAGGGTGACGTGATGCGTCGCATGAGCGGCGAATACGAGTTCGTCCCCGTGGAGGGGGATCCGAACGCCACCCAGATCCACTACGACCTCGACGTAGACCTCCTGGTCCGCCTGCCCGGCTTCGTGAAGCGACGCCTCGAGGCCAAGATCGTCCACACGGCGATCGACGACCTCAAAGCCCACATCGAGGCGCTGGCCGCCAGGCGTTGAACGTCGGGGCCCCTTCAGTCCGAACAACTCCGGGAACCACCTCCACCGCGTCGGGTACGCTGCGATCCTTGGAGTACCGGCGCATCAACGCACTCCCGCCCTACGTCTTCACGGTCATCGACGCCCTGAAGGTCGAGGCACGACGGGCCGGCAGGGACGTCGTCGATCTGGGCTTCGGCAACCCCGACCTGCCCTCGCCAGACGTTGCGGTCGACAAACTGGCCGAGGCCGTCCGCAACCCGCGGAACCACCGGTATTCGTCCAGCCGCGGCATCCCGAAGCTGCGGCAGGCCGCCGCCGACCTCTACCACCGGCGGTTCGGGGTGACCCTCGACCCCGAGACGCAGGTCATCCAGACCATCGGCGCCAAGGAGGGCTTCTCCCACCTCATGTGGGTGATGCTCCAGCCCGGCGACGCGGCGCTGGTGCCGTCACCGTCGTACCCCATCCACCGCTATTCGCCGCTGTTCGCCGGTGCAGACGTCCGTGAGATGCCGTTCACGACCGACGGTGACTTCATCGGAGCGCTGCGGGACGGTTGGAACTACTCCTGGCCGAAGCCCCGCGTGGTCATACTCTCGTTTCCCCACAATCCGACCACGGCGTGCGTGGACCTCGACTTCATGACCGCGGTCGTCGAATTCGCCCGGGAACGCGACGTCCTCCTGGTCCACGACTTCGCCTATGCCGACCTCGGCTTCGACGGCTACATGCCCCCGTCGATCCTCGAGGTACCCGGGGCGGACGAGGTGGCGGTCGAGTTGTACTCGATGACGAAGAGCTATTCCATGGCCGGCTGGCGCGTGGCGTTCATGGTCGGCCATGCGCCCACCGTCGCCGCCCTGGCGAAGCTCAAGTCGTACCTCGACTACGGGACCTTCCAGCCCATCCAGATCGCCGCGACGGTCACGCTCAACGAGGCGCCCGATCATCCGCAGGAGGCCTGTGCCATCTACGAGGCCAGGCGCAACGCCCTGTGCTCGGGACTCGAGCGAATCGGCTGGTCTGTCGAGCCGCCCAAGGGGACCATGTTCGTGTGGGCGCCGATTCCGGAGCCGTACCGCGGGATGGGCTCCGTCGAGTTCGCCAGCCACCTGGTGCGAGAGGCCGACGTCGCGGTCTCGCCGGGCGTGGGCTTCGGACCGGGCGGGGAGGATCACGTCCGCTTCGCCCTCATCGAGAACGAGCAACGGATCGCCCAGGCCGTACGCAACCTGCGGAGCTGCCTGGACCGCCTGTCCTGAGGAGGGAGCGACATGCACATCGGAATCCTGACGGGAGGTGGTGACTGCCCCGGCCTCAACGCCGTCATCCGGGCCGTCGTCCGACGTGTGGAGCGGGGCCATGGTGGAACCGTCGTCGGCTTTCGTGACGGATGGCGTGGGGTCATCGAGGACGACACCGTCGACCTGGACGTGGAGGCCTGCCGGGGACTCCTTCCCCGGGGTGGAACCGTCCTGGGCACCTCGCGGATCCAACCGTTCGCCGTGGAGGGGGGCGTCGAGGCATGCCGCGCCATCCTCGGGGCGCGCTCCGTCACCGCGCTGGTGGTCGTGGGTGGCGAGGGCACCCTCTCCTGTGCACGCCAGATGCACGACGAGGGGTTGCCCATCGTCGGGGTCCCCAAGACGATCGACAATGACATCGCAGGGACAGACCTGACCTTCGGGTTCGGCACCGCCGTGGAGATCGCCACCGAGGCCATCGACCGCCTCCACACGACGGCCGAATCGCACGACCGGGTCATGGTGGTCGAGGTGATGGGCCGACACGCCGGACACATAGCCGCATGGGCGGGCCTGGCGGGTGGGGCCACGGTCACCCTGGTACCCGAGGAACCCTTCGACATCGAAGAGGTCTGCGAGCGGGTCCGACGACGCCACGACCGTGGCCGCTATGCCTCGATCGTCGTGGTTGCGGAGGGCGCCGTTCCGGCAGCAGGGACGATCGAACTTCCCGAACCCGAACTCGACCGCTTCGGGCATGCACGACTCGGAGGAATCGGCAATCGGATAGCGGCCGAGATCGGGTCCCGGACCGAATTCGAGACCCGCGTCACGATCCTCGGCCATGTCCAACGCGGTGGGACCCCGACGGCGTTCGACCGGGTCCTGGCCACTCGCCTCGGTGTGGCTGCCGCCGACGCCGCCGCCGCCGGCGACTTCGGGACCATGTCGGCACTGCGTGGTGGCGACATCGTCCAGATCCCACTCGAGGAGGCCGTCGGCCACCTCAAGACCCTGGACGACGACCTCTGGGGGACCGCCCGCGTCTTCTTCGCCTGACCCGACCCGGCCGGTCAGCCCCCTTCGGGCTCCTGGTAGCGCGGGTCGAACGTGGCGTAGTTGGCGCAGTAGACGGGGGCACCCTCCTCGGTCGGGTCGCCGTCACTCACCGGGATGTTGATCGGGATCAGTTCGCCGTCGCGTTCCACCAGGATCTTCACCAGTTGGATCTCTGCTCCGATGATCAGTTCGGTGGCGGTACAGACGAGCATGGCGTAGGCGAGGTGGTTGCTCGTCGAATCGTCCTGCGGGAAGCCGTTGAGGCTGTCCAGGTGGATCTCGAGCAGGGTCCCGTTCAGGACCGTGCCGATGATCGTGCTGCCACCGATGAAGGGTGAGATGTACTCCTCCTCCTGTTCTTCGGGGTTCGGGCCGACCAGCACCTGATCGAGGATCGTGTTGACCGTGCCATCGGGGTCGATGTCACGCGTCACCTTGGCCAACCGCAGCCGATCGTCGACGTTGCGTGCAAGGAAGATCTCGACCTGCTCGGCGTCCAGCGAGGGCAGTGTCGTCGTGGTCGAGGCATCCGGTTGCAGCGCATCGGGGATGGGTGCCGAGACCGCCCGCGGCCGCCCCTCCACGGTGACGCCACAGGCAGTGGCGGACAGCGACAGGGCGAGGATTGCCGCAACGGCCATGGGCAGTCTCGTACGGCTCATACGGTCACCGACTCGGGGTCGTCCTCGGGGAGTGGCAGCTCGACCACGAATCGGGCGCCGCGACCGCTGCCGCTGCGATCCTCCACCCAGACCCGCCCGTCGTGGAGGCGGATGTCCTCCCACACGAGGCTGAGTCCCAGGCCGGCCCCGGAACCCCCGCCCCGACGGCCGGCCGAGGACCCGCGGGAGAAGCGGTCGAAGATCAGTTCCCGGTCGCCTGGTGCCACGCCCGGCCCGTCATCCTCGACACCGATGCGGACCACACCGGCTTCCTGCTCCATGAAGACCCCGGTGGGGCCTCCGGCGTGGCTGGTCGCGTTTCCCAGGAGGTTGGCCATCACACGGGCCAGGCGCCGCTTGTCGCCGTCGATCACGACCGGCTGGCCGCCCAGGCGGTCCTCCACGAAGACGTCCCGGAGGTGGGCGGCGCCCAGGGAGGCGTGGACGAAGTTGGCGACGTTGATCTCGGTCAACTCCAACGAGGCGGCGCCTGCGTCGAAGCGTGAGATCTCGAGCAGGTCCTCGACCATACGGCTGAATCGGGACAGGTCCTGCGAGAGGAGGTCGAGGGCGGTTCGGGAACGCTCGGAGAACTGGTCGCGGCGGGCCTCGAGGACGCCGACGGTCGTCGTGAGGGTCATCAGGGGGCTTCGGAGTTCGTGGCTGACCTCGGAGGCAAAGCGGGCGTCACGGCGGATGCGTGCCTCGAGCGCCTCGGCCATCCCGTTGAACGAATCGGCCAGGGCGTCCAGGTCGGGGTCGGCCTGACGCTCGAGTCGGGTGTCGAGTCGCCCGCCGGCGATGGCCTCGGCGGCCGAACGGACCCGGCGCAGGGGGAGCAGGGTGCGGCGGCTCGCCCACCAGCCGATTATCGCCCCCAGGAGGGTCGTCGCTGCACCGGCCGAAAGCAGGATGAAGCGAATGGAGCCGAGGGTGTCGGCGACACCGTCGAGGTCGACCACCTCGTAGTAGGCGGCGTCGAACGAGGGGAGCGGGAGTCCGATGACCAATTGGGGCTGGCCGGCGACGTACGTCCGCATCTGTCCCGGCTGTCCACCCTGAATGCGTGCCGTGAGCATCCCGGGGATGTCAGCGCGACCGAGTTCGGGGGCGAGGAGCCACTCGTCCCCGAGGCGTACGAGGGGCTGGCTGCCCTCGAGGCTCGTCAGCGAGTCCACGATGGAGGGAAGGTCCTCGAAGGCGGTGTCCGGCGTGAGCTGGTTGTTGAGGCGGACGGCGTTGTTGACGGCGACCGCGGCAGCGCTCTCCTCGCGTGTCGCGATGAGTTGTTCGCGTGACAGCACCATGGTGACGCCGGCGAGCACGACCGAGAGCACGAGGCCACCGATGGCGAAGGCCAACGAGATGCGTGCCCGCAGCCCGATGGGCCTGAGCGTGGATCTCTGTTCGGCGGCGGCCATGTCAGGGTTGGAGCTTGTACCCCATGCCGCGGACTGTCACGACGAATCGCGGGTTGGCGGGATCGGGCTCGATCTTGGTCCGCAGGCGCCGGACGTGGACGTCCACCAGGCGGCCGTCCCCGAAGTAGTCGTACCCCCAGACGCGTTCGAGGAGATCCTCCCGACTGAGGACCTTGCCGGCCTGGTGTCCCAGCTCGACCAGCAGTTGGAACTCGGTCCGGGTCAGGTGGACCTCGATCCCGCCCAGGCGGACGACCCCTTCCTCGGGGGCCACCTCCAGTTGGTCGAAGAGCATGGTTTCCGGCATCGTCTCGGAGGAGCGGTATCGGCGGAGCAGTGCACGGATACGCGCCGAGAGTTCCTTCGGGGCGAACGGCTTGGTCAGGTAGTCGTCGGCGCCTGCCTCAAGCCCGGCGACAACATCGTGGGTGTCGGCCCGAGCCGTGACCATGACGATCGGCACAGCGCTCGTACGGCGAATGCTGCGGCAGACCTCGAAGCCGTCGACGCCCGGAAGCATGATGTCGATGAGTACGACATCGACGGGTGTCCGGGCGAAGGCCGCCAGGGCCTCTTCGCCGCTGGCCGTCTCCTCCACCTCCCAGCCCTCGTCCTCGAGGGCGAGGCGGACTGCTGTGCGGATGCGTTCATCGTCCTCGACGGTCAGGATCCGAGTTCCCACGTGCATCATCGTGCCCTATTTGTGCCACCGATGCTGAACTCCGCACGGAAATTCCGTTCCCTGGCGCTCGTGTGCACCGGTCAGGCCCGATCGGCCTCCACCGATCGGAGCAGTTCGGCGAGCGCATCACGAAGCCCCGGGGGGGCTGCAAGGACGAAGTCGCCGTCCGTCGGGTTGCCGTCGAGGTCCCCGATAGTGCCGCCGGCCTCGCTGACGAGGACCGTTCCCGCAGCGATGTCCCAGGGCTTGAGGCCGCGTTCGTAATAGGCGTCGAGGCGTCCGGCGGCCACGTTGGCGAGGTCCATGGCCGCTCCACCGCCGCGACGGATGTCGCGGATCCGGGGCAGCACCTCGACGAGCCCGATCGCCTGGTTGCGACGACGGTCCGGTTGGTAGCCGAACCCGGTCGCCACGAGCGCCTGCGAGAGGTCCACCTGGTCGCTCACCCGGATCGCATCGCCGTTGCAGGTGGCGCCGGCACCCAGCGCGGCGGCGAACTCGTCGCCGTTCGCCGGGTCGACGATCACGCCGACTGCAGGTTCGCCGTCGATCTCCGCTCCGATGGAGATCGAATAGCCGGCGAGGCCGTAGACGAAGTTCGTGGTGGCATCGATCGGATCGATGATCCAGCGAACGCCGCTCGTTCCCTCCAACGAGGTCTCCTCTTCGGCCAGGATTCCGTCTTCCGGTCGGGCATCGAGCAGTCGGGAGACGATCTGCGACTCGGACCACCGGTCGGCGGCGGTCACCAGGTCTGTGGCAGAGCTCTTGGTGTCCTCTGCGGGGGTCCTGCCGGCGAGTTGGCGGAGTTCCGGAGCCACTGCGCGGGTCACCTCGAGGGCGAGGTCACGCAATGTCGTCGGATCAGCCACGGGAGCCCGACCTCAGGAGACGGGGTGGTGGTCCCGAGCGGCCTGCTGGAGTTCCCTGGTACGCCATTCGGCCGTCGCCCGGAGGGTGAGTGTTGCGACGATGCCGACCCCGGTTGCTGCCCCCACGGCACCGAGCACACCCAGGGAACCGGCCAGTGTCGTGCAACCGTCGGTGCACTGGAGGTCGGTGACGGCGTAGCCCACGAGGCCACCACAGGCACCGGCGATGAGCACGGCGATGAATGCCAGGACTCGGGCGCCGGCCGGGGGGGCGGCCGATCCCGGGGGATCGGAAGACGTTGTTCCCACGAAGGGGAGGCTACCTGTCCCTGCCAACGGGCCCCGGCCCGTTCCTGGTGGGCGTCTGGGCGCGAGAATGGTCGGATGCGAGACTGGACCGTTGCCGGGGCCCTCATCATGAGCGACGACCGTCTTCTCCTGGTGGCGAACCGTCGCCGGGACGGTCGCATCGAATGGACACCACCGGGCGGGGTCGTCGATCCCGGTGAGACCAGCCTCGAGGCGCTCGGCCGGGAGGTACGCGAGGAGACGGGTCTGGAGGTGGCGTCATGGTCCGACCTCGTCTATCGCGTGTCCGTCGACTTCCCGGACAGGGGAATGCGCCTGGGGGTCGAGGTCTTCCGGGCAGAACTGTGGTCCGGCGACCTGATCTTCGAGGATCCGGACGGCATAGTCGAGGACGGGGTCTTCGTGGATGAGGAGGACGGAGGCACTCTCCTCGAAACGGCGCCGCGCTGGGTGTCGGAGCCGGTCGGTGACTGGTTGGCCGGTGGGGCGTCCCTCGGCGCCGGCTACGACTTCCTCGTCCGAGGCACACACCCCGGGCATCTCGACGTCACACGGCGGTGAGCGGTATGGGTTCACCGGGACCTTCCGCAACGGCGGTAGGTGAATCGGCGAGGATCCTGCACATCGACATGGACGCCTTCTTCGCGTCGGTGGAGTTGGTGCGTCGCCCGGAGTTGCGCGGGCAGCCGGTGCTCGTCGGTGGAACAGGGGAGCGGGGGGTGGTCGCAGCGGCCTCGTACGAGGCACGCGTCTACGGCATCCACTCGGCCATGTCGTCGGTCGTAGCGCGGCGGTTGTGCCCCGACGCTGTGTTCCTTCCCGGTGACCATGCCCACTACGGGGAGGTCAGTCGACGCGTAATGGCGATCTTCCGGCGGTTCACCCCGCTGGTCGAACCGCTTTCGCTGGATGAGGCGTTTCTCGACGTCTCCGGCTCGGTTGCTCTGCTCGGCACGCCAGTCGAGCAGGCGGCCGAGATCCGTCGTCTCGTCAACACAGAGGAGGGACTCGGTTGCAGCGTCGGTGTCGCCCCCAACAAGTACCTGGCGAAGCTCGCCAGCGAGCAGGCCAAGCCGCGGGTCGGCGAGCGGGGTCCGGAAGCCGGTGTCGGGGTGCTCGAAGTGCGACCCGAGGAGGTCGAGGGCTTCCTCGAACAACTGCCCGTCTCTGCGATCTGGGGTGTGGGCCCCCGAACCGATGAGCGCCTCCAGCGCCTGGGCGTCCGGACGGTGGGGAAGTTGGCCGAGGTCCCTGAGCACACCCTGGTCGAACTCTTCGGCGAAGTGCTCGGGCGGCACCTCTGGCGGCTTGCGCGGGGCATCGACGAACGCCCGGTCGACCCGGAGCAGTCGGTCAAGTCCGTGAGCCATGAAGAGACCTTCCCCGTGGACCTGATCAGCCGTGGTGATCTCCGTCGCGAGTTGGTCCGCCAGTCAGATGCCGTGGCGGGGCGACTCCGGGCAGGCGGCATCGCCGGGCGCACGGTGACCCTCAAGGTGCGGTTCGCCGACTTCACGACCGTGACGCGATCGCATACCCGGGTTGATCCCACCGATGTCGCTGCCGAGATCCTGGAGACCGCCGACGAACTCCTTGCCGGGCTCGACCCGACCCCTGGTGTGCGGCTGCTGGGAGTGGGGGTGAGCGGCCTCCGGGATGCCTCGGTCCGGCAACTCCGATTCGAGGACCTCGGTACCCGGACACAGCGTCAGGCGGAGCGGACCATCGACGAGATCAGGAAGCGCTTCGGGAAGGAGATCATCGGGCCGGGGAGGGCGTTTCCTCCCTCGGATGAACCCCGGCCCGACGCCGGAAGCCGTCCGTGGGGGCCCGACGAGGCCTGAAGGCGCCTGATCCGTTCCGGCGCGCGTTGTGGTAGCGCGCCTGCTGTGAGATGCTGAATGGCACCAGTGTCGAGCCGGAGGGCCGTGTGCCACTGTCCAAGGACGAGGAACGAATCCTCAGCGAGATCGAGCAGCAACTCTACGAATCCGACCCCCGCCTTGCGCGCGAGGTGTCAGAGACGACTGTCTACACGGACGCGTTGCACCGGCTCAAGTGGTCGGTGTTCGGCTTCGTGGGAGGAGTGGCCCTGATGATCGTCACCCTGTCGACGTCGTACCTCCTGGCGTTCGTGGGCTTCCTCGCGATGCTGGGGTCGGCGCTGGTCCTGGAGCGGAGCATCCGCCACCTCGGGAAGGCGGGCCTTGAACAGGGTCGCCGCTCCCAGAAGACAGCCTCTCTTCGCGACGCCCTCGGGAGCACCCGCCAGAAGATGCGCGAGCGCTTTGAGCGCGGTGAATCCGGCCGCAACTGATTCCAGATCGGGCTCCATCGTGGCCCATGTACTGGCCATCGACATCGGTGGTACCAAGATCGATGCCGGCGTCGTAGACCGGTCCGGCGAAGTGCTCGTCCGGTCTCGGATCCCCACCCGTGCGGGTGCCGGCGACGATCTCTTCGGGTGCGTCGCCACCCTGGTGGAAGGGGTCCTCGAAGCGTCTTCCGTGCGGCCCGACGCCATCGGTGTCGGATGCGGCGGGCCCATGCTTGCCGGAGGCATCGAGGTCTCGCCGCTCAACATCTCCGAGTGGCGGGCCTTCCCGTTGCAGGGCCGTCTCGGCGATCGCTTCGGCCTGCCGACCTTCGTGGACAACGATGCCAAGGCCCTGGCGCTCGCCGAGGGCTGGCGGGGTGCCGCTGTCGGTGAGCGCGACTACCTCGCCATGGTCGTCTCGACGGGGGTTGGTGCAGGGATAGTGCTCGACGGACGCCTGCTCGACGGAGCGGCCGGTAACGCCGGGCACATCGGGCATGTCGTCGTCGAGCCGGGCGGCCCCCTCTGCGCCTGCGGCGTGCACGGCTGCCTCGAGGCCGTGGCGTCCGGATCGGCCCTGGCCGTGGAACTCGGCCATCCGGCTGCGCAGGCCCCTACCGAGATCCGTGAACGTACGGGACGGTATGTCGGACGTGCAGTAGCGGCGGTGGTCAACCTCTTCGACCTGCGACTGGCGCTGGTGGCCGGATCGGTTGCGCTCGGCTTCGGCGAGGTGTTCTTCTCGGCAGCACGCGAGGAACTGGCAGCCGGGTGTGGCCTCGAGTTCACAGTGGGGGCCAGGATCATCCCGGCAGGGCTGGGGGTCGACGGCCCGCTGGTTGGTGCGGCGGCCGTGGGCCTTCGCGGCCTGGGAATCCTGGAGGGCGTGCGGTGAGTGCCGGCCTGCTGGCTCGGATCGCTGCAGCGGTTCTGGTCCGTCCACACCTCTGGGCTACAGCGCTTCGACAGGCCCATCGGCTTGCGCCCCGGGGGTGGTGGCGGCGACCACCGTTCCTGCCGGTCCCGGATCGTGGCTATTCGGCATTTCGGCAGGTCACCCAGTACGGCGACCCCGACCACCCCCCGGAGGTCGAAGACGTCCTGGTGTGGCTCGACTGGTGCCGGTCCCTTCCGGCGGCGGTCGCTGCCGGAACTTGCGACGAAGGCGCAAGGGGCGACCGGTAGGGTTCGGACGTGGCCAACTCGCTGATCCTCAATGCCACCTATGAGCCGCTTTCGATCGTGTCGACCAGGCGGGCGATCGTCCTCGTGCTGGAAGAGCGTGCGGAGGCGGTCCACACCACCGGGCGGGTCGTCCATTCGGAGTTTCTCGAGATCAACGAGCCCTCCGTGGTTCGCCTGTCGCGTTACGTGCACGTCCCCCGTTATCGGCGTAGGGGTTTCAGTCGGAGGGCGGTCCTCCACCGCGACGAGCATCGCTGCCAGTACTGCGGCTCGCGGGCGGAGAGCGTCGACCACGTCGTGCCGAGGAGCCGCGGGGGCGCCCACGACTGGGAGAACGTGGTTGCCGCCTGTCGTCGCTGCAACACGCGCAAGAGCGACCGGCCCCTTGCCGAGTCCGGCCTGTGGCTGCATCGGGAACCGCGGGTGCCCCGCCTCTCGACCTGGTTCGTGATGATGGCCGGTTCCGTCCCCCGGTCCTGGGAGCCCTATCTGGACCTGGTGGCCGGCCAGACGGCGTGAACGACTGGGAGTGCGATCGGCCCCTCGGAGATGTCGCCGAGCGCCTTCTCCGGGATCCCCGCTTCGCCACCCGGCGGGTTCTCATCCATGAGGTCGATCATCCGACGCTGGTGCTCGGCAGCGCCAAGAGGGACGGACGGTGGGTACCGGACGAAGGTCGACTCCGGGCCACCGGATGCAACCTGGTCAGGCGCCGTTCCGGTGGCGGTGGTGTCCTCCTCCGTCCGGGCCATGTGCTCTGGGTGGATGTCATCATTCCGCGTGGCGACGGCCTCTGGGACGACGACGTGGCCCGTTCGGGCCTGTGGCTGGGCGACGTCTGGGCGGCTGTGTTGGGCGGCCTCGGCCTCGACGCCGAGGTACACCGGGGACACCTCGTCGAAGGTGTCTGGTCCGAGGCGGTGTGCTTCGCCGGCCGTGGTCCGGGCGAGGTGTCAGTCGGTGGTCGCAAGCTGGTTGGCACCAGCCAGCGCCGCACCCGGGAGGGCGCCTGGTTCCAGTGTGCGGTTCTCCTGGAATGGCGACCCCGGGAGATGGTCGACCTGCTCGGCCTCGAACCGGTGGATCAGGTGACTGCGGAACTGGAGGCATGTGCCGTCGGCCTGGCCGACCTCCTGGCGGGGGATTCGCCGAGCGCTGATGCCCTGGCCTCGGCCTTCGTGGCTGCCCTGTTGGAGACCACCTGATCCGTCCGGACCCCGGCATTTCGACCGGGGGATCGACGAACGATCGCGCCCTGTGGGGCATTGACTTGTGTCTGGGGGGCGATTACCCATAGAGTGGTGCATAGTGGGGTGAAAGGGGGAATCGATTGTCCCCTGTCTTCCACCTCGAGCCGACAAGCCGACACCACGATCCGGAGAGGAGGGGAGAGCGACATGGCCTTCGACTTCTTCGTCGGAACCTTCGAGCACACGCTTGACGACAAGGGACGCATCGTGCTGCCCGCCAAGTTCCGGTCCCATTTCGCCGACGGAGCGTACCTCGCGCCTGCCGACGGCTGCGTGGTGCTACGGACGCGAGCGGAGTTCGAGGGAATGGTCGAACGCATACAGGCGGAGGTGCGCTCCGGCGAGGTCGACCCCCAGGTGAGGGTGGCGTTGGGGTCGGAATCCGTCGCCGTGCAACCGGATGCCCAGGGCCGCATCACCCTGACGGCACGTCTCCAGGGGCTTGCCTCCCTCGAGCGGGAGGTCGTCCTCATCGGAGCCTTCGACACGATCCAGATCTATGCGGCATCGACCTGGCGCGAGGTGGAACAGGCAAGCGCCACCGTCGTCGCCGAGGCGTACCGCCAGGGCATCGGAATCTGAGCCAGAGGGAAGAGGAGGTGGCACGGCGCAACTCGACCACGAGGACGAGGAACGGCGAACCCTGCCGTCCTTCGACAGTCC
>Ga0208132_1000192_pt1 | contig 29149 bp, 27 predicted proteins | sample ETNtaG_16_FD_185785 | JGI IMG/M metagenome (GOLD analysis project Ga0208132, IMG submission 185785) | Marine microbial and viral communities from oxygen minimum zone, Eastern Pacific Ocean - ETNP201406SV199 (SPAdes) (version 2) | ecosystem: Environmental > Aquatic > Marine > Oceanic ... | reverse complement strand
GAACGCTGTTACTCGGGTAGAGACTCTGATCGGGATACATCTCACCGGCCAGATTGGCATCAGCCGCAACCTGCCATCCGCTAAGATAGATCGCCTTCAGTCCGGCTTCCACCTGCTGTACTGCCTGGTTACCGGTGAGAGCACCCAGAGCGTGGATGTAATCTTCCGTCTGGAGAAGATGCCAGAGCCTTTCCGCTCCCACCTGTGCAAAAGTGTACCATATCTTCAAAGTTCCCCGAAGCTTAAGTACATCTTCCGGAGAATATGGACGAGTAATCCCCTGCCATCTGGGATCGTTTGCCCACGAATTCCGTATGTGCTCCAGATCGGCATCATCAACCCTGTGGCTTTCTATTTGCCTCTCGCGCTCAAGAGCCCGCTCTTCAACAGTGAGTGATCTGATTTTTTCTTCAACGGCTGCCATCGGTTGTTCTCCTTTTTATTATCAGTTATGCAAGCTTAAACTCAGTCAATATGATCGTATGCTCGCAATGTCAGGAACTCCTCAAGTTTATCATTAGAAATAATTTCATCGAACAGTTGTGCGGCGAGATGATAACAACCTGAATCAAACCGTTTTTCTCCCACCAGCTGTCTAATGTTTTCCAGTTCCTCATCCATTATTGTCCGGAAAAGATCCAGTGTAATTTTGTTGCCATCCGCCAATGACGCAGCCGAATTGTGAATCCACTGCCATATCTGAGTTCGGGATATTTCTGCTGTTGCGGCATCTTCCATGAGGTGATTTAAAGGGACACAGCCGTTACCGCCCAACCAAGCTTCCATGTATTGAATCCCTACGGAAATATTCGTTCGGAGTCCGCTCTCTGTAATTTCACCGGACGGGACTTTAAGCAGATCTTCAGCAGAAATTGTTACGTCCTTGCGCAATTGATCCAGCTGATTCGGAGCTTTCATAACCTCGTCAAAACAGTCCATGGCAATAGGTACAAGTCCCGGATGAGCTACCCACGTTCCATCGTGACCGGCATTTACTTCACGGACTTTATCTGCACGAACTTTTTGGAGAGCACTTTCGTTAGCTTCAGGATCACCTTTGATGGGTACTTGAGCTGCCATTCCGCCCATGGCGTGTGCACCACGTTTATGGCACGTCTGGATGAGAAGATCAACATAAGACCGCAGGAAATGACAGTTCATAGTCACTGCGGCACGATCGGGTAACAAAAAAGATGGATGGTTGCGAAACTTCTTTATGAAACTGAAAATGTAATCCCACCGTCCACAATTCAATCCTGTTGAATGCTCCCTCAACTCGAAGAGAATCTCATCCATCTCGAACGCCGCCAAAATGTGTTCGATGAGCACGGTAGCTTTGATCGTCCCTCTGGGAATACCGAGCAGCTCCTGAGCAAAAATGAAGACATCATTCCATAGACGGGCTTCAAGGTGACTTTCCAGCTTGGGTAAGTAGAAATAAGGACCGGTTCCTTTTTTAAGTAAAACATCTACATTGTGAAAAAAGTAAAGCCCAAAATCAAAAAGACCAGCAGATATGGATTTACCATCTATGAGGACGTGCTTCTCGTAAAGATGCCATCCTCTGGGTCTTACTACCAATGTTGCCACTTCATCATTCAGAGAATAAAATTTCCCTCCCGGGACTTCGAAGGTAATGGTTTCTCTGACAGCATCTTGGAGATTGATCTGCCCTTGTACCAGATTCAGCCAGGTAGGAGCCAGGGAATCCTCAAAATCGGCCATGAAAACATTCGCTCCCGAATTGAGAGCGTTAATAACCATTTTTCGGTCAGTGGGGCCTGTAATCTCCACCCGACGATCTGAAAGATCAGCAGGATTGGGGCCCACCTTCCAATCACCCTTACGTACATCCACAGTCTTAGGAAGAAAGTTTGGGAATTCTCCCTTGTCTAGTTGTTCCTGCCTTACTCTACGCTTCAAGAGGAGTTCGTCTCTCGTTTTCCGGAAATGTCTCTCCAATTCAGCTACAAATTTTAGAGCTTCCTTCGACAAGACCTGCTCTGAGCCGTCGATTGTATATCCACGAACCTCTATACCGTTAAGCTCTTTAGACGATATTACTTTTTCCATCTCACTTCTGCCCAAGGTTGATATTTTTGTTTATGATGGTCTGTTGTTTCATTACTTTTTAATGATTTAAGAACCCGATTAAATTAAATAGAAAACCTACACAACTAAAATACAATTCAAAATTGGATGAATGCCGTAGATTCTATGGAGAGAAACTTTACTTTGTAAACTTGACAAGTAATATATACATATTGTCACTTATTATGGTTGTTTTGTATTTTTACATATAGATATGAAATATCTAATTCCTACCCTACTCCTAACTCTACTATTCAGTCAATCCCCACAATCATTCAGTATTGAAATGTTGAATGAACGAAACTATCCTATGACTATTGATACGAATGGAGTTTATCATATCCATATTAGTGGTGATAAACAATTCATCTTTAAGATGAAAGGAATTACTGGTTCCAATAAAACAGAAAAAATAACCTGGAGGACAAAAAACAAGTATTCCTGGGGTGATGGAATGACAACTGATTTTTATCCTGTTGTTAACCCGGCAAGTTATACAAAAGATGGAGTTGGGTATTCAATGGTGGGGTTTATGCCAGAAATGAAAGGTAAGATGGTTGTTATTTACGGCACTTATAATAACCTAACCGATAGTGTCAAAGTGATGGTGGAATAAAGAGCCACCGAGCAAAATCATACTTCTGACATTTAAATCACTAATGCATTGCTATATAATAAAAACACATGTAATTATGATGTAAAATCATTGGTGATGTAAGTATTATATTTTGTTAATAATTTATTATATGCCACCTTAGCTCAGTTGGTAGAGCAACTCATTCGTAATGAGTAGGTCCGCGGTTCAAATCCGCGAGGTGGCTCAATTATAGGATATTGTACACTTGCGGGTATATATGATAAGACTATGGTTGAAAAAATTTTCTACGTTTCCATTTTCCCGCAAAGCGTGAATATATTGATGTCCAACAGCTCTTATCCCAGCGGCTTCCAAAGTTGAAACGAGTCTTTTGTAAGTATATTTCAGACGATGTACATTTTCAAACTTTAGTCGAAACAGATTATAGAAATTTTCAGGAATTGCAGAATCGCCTCGGATTCTTTCCTGAGGTACACTGACGATTAGTTTTCCATTCTCTGTCAACAAAGTCTTGACTCTGTTTAGTAGTGCAACAGGTTGATTAACATGCTCTATTACATGAGACAAAAGCACTGTCCCATATTTGCCTCTGTAGGTTTTATAGAAGTCTAAATCTATATGATGAAAATCAAGATCATCATATCTCTCGCTACATTTGTTTACAGATTTCCAATTGATATCGGCACCATGAACACGGGAACTGCCAAAGCGATCAGCCAGCTGTCGGGTAGTAAATCCTGAACTGCACCCCATATCTAAGATCTGACCCTCTTCCCCGTTTTCAGCGATCCAATCTGCTATATGATCAAGTTCCCGCTTCTTGAAATCCAGAAAATGAGTGCCTAATTGAGATTTCAATCTTACAAGTCGCTGATAAAACGGTGTGTAGATTTTCTTATGTCTTTTAGGAATCATTCAGATTCACATTTTTGCCGCTATTTTCGCTCCTATTAGTTCTTTATGAGTCAAGTCGAAAACATTTGCAAGCTTGTGCATGAGATAGTCTTCATGCTTATCGAGATGTCCATCGGCATACACTACTTTCCAAAGTAATGTCAGGATTTTCCTTTGCTCTTCTCTGCTGCAATTGTCACGAATCTGTCTGCTGAATTGCCACAGATCGATAGCTTCTTTTCGTTCCTCATCCGCCAGAGCTATTAAATCATCCATCTCTTTTGCAGATATATGATATTCATCTTTCAAAATATCTACAATATGGCCCAATTCCTCATCAGAGAATTCGCCATCAGCATGAGCCATTTCCATCATAAGTGCGCAGACTGCCAAAGGGACCACATCCTTCTGACTGGTAACATTATTAGTTGAAGATTGTTGCTTAAAAAATGACTTAATTCGTCCAATCATATACTGAGCTACTTTAGGATATCGAGAAGTTCCACTTCGAAAATGAGAGGAGCGTTGGGAGGAATTACATTCCCTGCACCTCTGCTGCCATATCCAAGCTCAGGCGGGATGAATAACATCCGCTTTCCACCTACTTTCATAGACATGACTCCTTCATCCCAACCTTTGATGACTCTGCCAATGCCAATCTGGAATGAGAACGGCTGACCTCTGTCAACAGAACTGTCGAACTTTGTCCCGTCCGGAAGCCAACCGGTGTAGTGTACAACCACCATTTGTCCTTTCTCTGGGGAAAGACCATCACCGATTTCTGTCTCTCTGTATCGAAGTCCACTAGGGGTTGTAATATCACCAAAACCCGATTCATCATTGGCTTCATCCTGAACTACTGCCCCAAAAGCCACTACAGTCATCAATAATATTATTAATGTGTAAGGTATCATTATTACTCTCCTTTCAGTTGAGCGGAGTGTAAGACGCCTGAGGGATAATTGCAATCCGAATTACTTCTTCATTTGTTTGATTTTCTACAACAACGGGTCTAAGTTTGTACGATATGCCAAAGAATTCTACATTACCGCCACTCGCTGAAAGAATCCGCCCAGACGTATTGGAAGATTTTATCGGACAGTCCCATCTTTCGGGAGACAGCACACTTCTTCACAAGGCGATCAAAGAAAACAGTCTCTTCAGCATGATTTTGTGGGGTCCACCCGGAACAGGTAAAACAACTTTGGCAAAAATAATTGCACGGGAGACAGAAACTGATTTCTATGAACTTTCGGCAGTTTCATCAGGTGTAAAGGATGTACGTAGTGTTCTTGAGATCGGTAAGACCAACCGCCAGATGAACAGGCAGACTCTCCTATTTATTGATGAAATTCATCGTTTCAATAAGGCTCAGCAAGACGCCCTTTTGCATGCTGTGGAACAAGGTGTAATCCTCTTCATCGGCGCTACAACTGAAAATCCATCCTTTGAGGTTATCTCGCCTCTACTCTCCCGCTGTCGTGTCTTGAAACTACAGCCGCTGTCTGATGACGATCTTGACAACATCCTTTCCCGTGCTCTATCAAAGGATGATCAGTTGGCCCTGAAAAATATTCACTTTGCCATGGACGTTCGTACTGAACTGATCAAGTCAGCCGGTGGTGACGCACGAAAAATGCTTAACACTTTGGAAGCGACTCTGGCAGTAGCGGATGATGATGGTGGGAAAATTATGATTATCATGGAAGTACTGCAGGAAGCTCTCCAATCCAAAACCAATCTCTACGACAAAGCCGGCGATTATCACTACGATGCCATTTCCGCACTCATTAAGTCTGTCCGCGGGAGCGATCCTGACGCCGCTATCTACTGGCTGGCCACTATGCTGGAAGGGGGCGAAAAGCCGGAGTTCATCGCACGGCGGCTCATTATCCTCGCATCCGAAGACATTGGGAATGCAGACCCTCAAGCCCTTCCATTAGCCACCGCCGGCTTCAATGCTGTCCACGCCATCGGCATGCCGGAAGCGTCGCTGGTGCTGGCGCAAGTGACAACCTATCTCGCCGCTGCTGCCAAGTCTAACGCTAGCACACTGGCTATTGCAGGAGCAACACGAAAAATACACGAGGAAGGAACTTCACCGGTACCTCTGCATTTACGCAATGCACCGACACCGCTAATGAAATCATTCGACTACGGCAAAGACTACGACTATCCGCATAATCATCCTGACCACTTTATTCAGAAAAACTACTTCCCGGAAAATGAGAAAGCTGAAACATTCTACAAACCTTCAACTCAAGGGTATGAAGAGTATATCCGAAAACGACTTAAGCACCTTTGGACTGACCGTTATCCGGACAACAATTCGTGAGACGACTCCTACTCTCTTTTTTATTTGTTGTTGCTGCTGTCAATTCCCAGGAACGGCTCCGGCTGATCCATGCGGACGAATTGGAGAATATCACTGATGAAGAGGGAAATTCAACTCAGTTCCTTCGGGGAAATGTAAAATTCCGTAAAGGCGAGGCGATACTCACTTCCGATAGAGCTTATTTCCGCCAGGAAGCTAATAACGCTACTTTCGTTCAGAATGTCCGGATGGAAAGGGGTGAACAGCTTTTGACTGCTGACTCACTTCACTTGGAGACGGAACTGGACATCGTCACAGGATATGGCAGGAATGAATTTAGTGATCCCGATTACTATCTGACGAGTGATACATTGGAATATCATATGGAGATAGACAGCGGCGCGGCAAACGGTACCGTAAAATTCGTCCAGCAGAAACAGACTATTACTTCTCAGAGCATCACTTATCGCAAGAAAGAAGAACTGGACGCCGCCAGTTACACAGCTTTGGGTAACGTGGTGATTGAAGAAGAAAATCGCCGAACGACATGCGGCAAAAGTGTGTACAATGCCGGTGCTGAGACTTCAGTCCTTTTTGAAAATCCGGTTATCACTCAAGAGAATCGTATCATTTCCGGAACGGAGATATTCCTCATATACGAAGATGATATTCTGAAGCATCTTTCCATTCCAGACAAGGCACACATTATCTATCCCAACTCAGGTAAAGTTAAGTTACCGACAGATACTACCGGCTCTGAAGAAGAATACGCCTCCATAGAGTTCAAAGATGATATGACCGGCAAGCAACTGGAGGCTTTTATGGTGGACGGCAGGCTCGACTCCGTACGGCTGGAAGGGATGGCAACCACGCTTTATCACCTATTTGAGGATTCGGTCTATCAGGGCAAAAATATCGCTTCCGGTGATACAATTACGTTAGAATTCAGTAGTGATTCTGCCGGAAATGCTGAACTGCAAACAATTAAAGTGGTAGGCGGCGCCCGGGGAGAATATCACCCTGATAACGCCTCAGAGAATATCAGTGATCCGATTGTATATCGGGCTGACACGCTGGACTATCTGATCCCGGAAGAACTGACCACCCTGCGGAAAAAGGCACGCATTGATTATCAGGATCTGCAGCTGGAATCAGGATTCGTGGCGGTAGCATGGGATGATAATCTGATGCATGCACTCCCTACCTTAAACAGTGAAAACGACTCTATCCCGACACTAGACAATTTCCCTGTCCTCAAGCAAAAGGGGCGAGACCCCATGACAGGCAAGTCTATAACCTACAATCTAGCTACCGGGAGAGGTCGAGTAAAACACGGGAAGACGCAGTTGGATGACGGCTATTACCGCGGATCTGAAATCAGGAATCGGGATGAAGATAGTTACTATGTTTCTCATAGCGCTTACACCACTTGTGACCTAGATCCTAGCCCCCATTTCCACTTTCAGAGCCAGAAGATGAAGATGATATCCCAAGATAAGATTTTTGTTAAGCCCATCATACTTTACCTAGGCGGTGTACCGCTGTTCGGGCTCCCTTTTGGCGTTTTTCCTGATCAGGGAGGCAGGCGTCATTCCGGCTGGATCATGCCGTCTTATGGCCAGAACGCTACTCAGGGACGATACTTGAAAAATCTCGGCTATTTTTGGGCCGTGAACGAATTTATGAACAGTCAGTTTTTCCTCGACTTCTATGATGAAAAGGGGATTCTTCTACAGAGCCGCAACAACTACTTTGTGCGGTATGGTTTTAACGGCAGTTTCAACTTTCGCTACAACCGATTTATTGCCGAAAAAGAAATCACGGATCTTTTCGACCAACCCGGTTCCGTAGGGTGGTCTGTGAATTGGAATCATCGCCAGAAGATGCGGCACAATCAGTCGTTTAACGTTAAAGGTAGCTACTACAGCGACAACACGTTCAACCGCAAGCTTGGCGTGGACAGAAGTACCCGGCTGAACCAATCCGCAAATTCCCAGGCTAACTACTCCAAGCGGTGGCCGAAGCTTGGACTGAGTCTCTCCGCCAGTGTTTCTGAAAACCGCAACCTCATGGCGGAAGCAAAGACCCACAAATCTGAAGATAATATCGACTCTCTCTACTACGAAGCTCCAGTCCGGGAAGGCCAGCGGATCAATGAAACCAATGCCGTACTGCCGTCGCTCTCATTCCGGAAAGGACAGTCTCAACTGTTTGGCGGAAGCGAAAAAGGGAGCACCATTTACTGGTCGTATAACAGTGCTATGAAAAATAAGCAAACCGGATTTTATGAATCAGAGTACGACACCACTTATGTAGACTCTGTGGGCGAGGATTCACTGGGAAACACTATTTTCGACACGACTGATACATTCGTCTGGAAAGATCTTGAGCATGATCAAGACAACAGCTGGACACACAATTTTTCCCTCTCTGGTTCCTTTCGACTCTTTCAGCACATCGCCGTTCAGCCCAGAGTGAGTTTTCGTGAACAGTGGATTACCCGCTATTTCGACGCCGATGCCGTTGATACTCTCGGCAACTTTACGGACAGACATGAAGTGGACGGCTTCCGGGCTCGGCATACCGGTTCTCTTTCGCTGAGTGCCAACACCAAACTCTACGGCCTCTTCCCGGTGAAGATCGGTCCCCTGCTGGCTCTGCGGCACACCATGACGCCGTCTATCGGACTCAGCTATACACCCGATTACTCGAAGTCTATTCTCGGTTACGATCCGGGATACTTCAAAACCATCTCCGATAGCATTGGCGGGGAGCACCTTTTTGATCCTTTCAGCGGCACCATGATCGGAGCTACTTCTACTCGAGAGGCTAAGAAAATCAACTTCTCGCTGAAAAACGTCTTGCAGGCGAAAGTATTAAAAGACGGCGAGGAGAAGAAGATCAACAATCTTCTCACCTGGAACATGAGCAGCAATTACAACTTCACGGCGGAACAGTTTAAACTGGCGAATCTCAGGTCTTCTATCCGGGCAAAACTGGCAGGAAAGCTGAACCTGGACTTTTCCATGACTCACGATTTCTACAACATCCAGAGGGAGGATGGAAATTTGGTTCGGATAGACGAGCTTCGGTTGAATCAGTGGGGTACCCCATCTCCACGGTTGATCAACATGAGCGCTTCCACCGGCTTCCGATTCTCGGGAAAAAGATGGGCCTACCAGGAGGAAATCTCGGAAGCAGACACCACAGCAATTGACACGGCAGACGTTGATCTGAGCGAAGCTAAAGAGACCTCACTTTCGAAAACCAACAAGAAGCCTATCTCCGGCGGGAAGCTGTGGAACGCCACTATGAGCCTTCGCTACTCCGCCAACCGGTTTGACCCTAACGATCCCCAGGACACGTTTTGGGGTAATCTAGGCTTGCGTCTGCAAATCACTAAGTTCTGGCGAATCCGGTACTCAGCTAGGTTCGACCTCTTAGAGCGAACACTGGTAAGCCACGACTTTAATATCTACCGTGATCTCCACTGCTGGGAGTTGTCATTCAACTGGACCCCCGGTGGGATTGGACAGGGGTTCTATCTGAAGGTCTCTGTGAAGTCGCCCACGCTAAACGATCTTAAAGTAGAATCCAAAGGCGGGCGGTGGAACATGCCGTACTTCTAGGACGTACCCAACGACAAACCTGTTGTTTTTACCTCCTGAAAAAGGCAAATTCACCTCAGTCAGTTCCTATGTTAAAACAGACCAAAAACTTCATATAAACCTGAGGAGACATTATGTACTGTCCTGAATGTAAATCAGAATACCAGGAAGATATTCTCTTCTGCGAAGACTGCAGCGCCAGTCTTGTTCAGTCCTTGGAGGAACCACAACCTCTAGAGGAAGTGGAATGGGTGTCGCTGGATAATATCCGCGGCGATATCTACGCTGAAATGGTAAAAGAAGTGTTAGACAACAACGATATCCCGTGCTATATCAAAACCGCATTTATGGTTTCGGCTTTCGGCATAAAAGGTGCGGGAATCCCGGGAACCAAATGTACCATTTTTGTCCCTTCAGATTATTACGATGAAGCTGCCGAGATTCTAAGCGAGATGATGGACTGATTTTTATGGCTGAGAAATTCAAAGCGGTAAAAGGGACCAAAGACATCCTCCCCAATGATTCTACTAAGTGGCAGACATTAGAGCAGACTGTCCATGAATTTATGAACCGCTGGGGTTACGGCGAGATTCGCACCCCCGCTTTCGAAAGGACAGAGCTTTTTGCTCGCAGCGTAGGCGAAGAGAGCGACATCGTCTCCAAGCAGATGTACACTTTTCTCGATCAGAGCAAGACGAGCCTGACGCTGAAGCCAGAGCTGACAGCGCCGGTCATGCGTGCTTACTTAGAGCACAATCTGGACAGGGGCGGTGCCCTTACCAAACTCTACTATATTGATGCCCTCTTTCGACAGGAGCGACCTCAAAAGGGACGCCTGCGCCAGTTTCACCAGTTCGGTGCAGAAGCTGTCGGCTCACCTCATCCGGAGCAGGATGTAGAGATCATCGCCCTCGCTTACCGCCTGATGGAGGCAGTGGGAGTTGCCAATCCTCTGCTTCAGCTGAACAGCATCGGTTCAAAAGAGTGCCAGCAGAAATTCAGGAATGCGTTAGTAGAATTTCTTACCCCCCACAGCAGCGATTTATCTGAGACCAGCCGGCAGCGACTGAAGACCAATCCCATGCGCATCCTCGACACTAAGGATGAAGGTGAACAAGCTATTCTGAAAAGTGCGCCGCGTATATTGGATTGCCTGGATAACGCCGACGAAGATCATTATGACACAGTGAAAGCAGGATTGGACGCTCTGGGAATTTCGTATGAGCAAAATGACCTTCTGGTGCGCGGTTTGGATTACTACGGCCGGACAACTTTCGAGATTACCTCTGACGCCTTGGGAGCACAGAATGCTCTTTGCGGCGGTGGGCGGTATGACGATCTTTTGGAAGAACTGGGAGGAAAACCAACACCGGCGGTGGGATTCGCAGCCGGGATGGAACGCATTCTTCTGGCAATATCCAAGGAATCAGCAACAGATAGTAATACAACTTTAAAAGTATTTGTCATCTCCGCCGGGAAGGGAGCCGGAACCGCCGCCTTGCAGACTGCCATGGACCTCCGCTCCAAAGGCGTCACTTCCGACTTTGATACTCTCCAGCGGAGCGTGAAAGCTCAGATGCGGGAAGCCAACCGTCAAGGTGCCACACACACCGTCGTGATCGGTGAAGAAGAATTAGCTAACGGAACATGCCAAGTGAAGAACCTTTCTACTAGCGAACAAAAGTCCCTTCCCTTTAAAGAATTATTCGAACATCTTACTGCAGTCTGATTATCCGACGGTAAATCCTTAATTTGCCTCTTGAATTTCCTAAGAGCCGTCGTATATTTTCCGCGCGTGAAAGGGAGAATATGGCAAAACGATCACTCATAATTGTAGAATCACCATCCAAGGCTCGGACGATTGAGCGGTATTTGGGGAAAGAATTTCGTGTAGAAGCATCCAACGGACACATCAAGGATCTTCCGGCGAAAAAGTTCGGGGTTGATGTAACCGACAACTTCAAAGCAGAATATGTAGTCATGTCCGGTAAGGCAAAGATTATCAAGAAGTTGAAAGAGCGTGCTGCGAAAGTAGATAATATTTTTCTAGCCACTGATCCTGATCGAGAAGGTGAAGCAATCGCCTGGCACATTGCCGAAGAAGTGAACGGTTCCGGTAAGAATACACGTCGAGTTCTCTTTAACGAGATTACGCCTGAAGGTCTAAAGGAAGGGATGGCAAATCCGCACGATGTGAATATGAATCTGGTGAACGCCCAAGTCACCCGTAGAATTATTGATCGCATTGTAGGCTATACTGTATCGCCATTCCTCGGATCCGTACTTTATCGCGGCTTGAGCGCCGGACGAGTTCAGTCCGTGGCACTTCGGATTGTATGCGAACGACATGAAGAGATTATTAATTTCAATCCTCAGGAATACTGGACACTGGATGTAGAGCTCATTACAGAGAAACAGGAAGCGTTCACTGCTCGACTTCATCATATCGCCGGGAAGAAACCTGAGATATCTTCTGAAGCTGACATGCAGAAGATTGTTGATGCTGTCCGTAATCAAGATTTCGTGGTTAGCGAGGTGAAGAAAAAGGACGTCCGAAAATCGCCACCTCCACCCTTCACCACCAGCACTCTTCAGCAGGATGCCGCCAGCCGACTCCGACTGACACCGCGTAGATCCATGAGCATCGCTCAACGGCTTTATGAAGGAGTGGACATCGGCGGCGGAGAGCCCACCGGACTTATTACCTACATGAGAACAGATTCTACCCGGGTATCGGACTCAGCAGTAAAAAGTGCCCGCAACTTTATTTCATCTAAATACGGTGACGAATTTATTCCGACCAAACCCAATGTCTTCAGGCAGAAAAAGAAGCAGGTTCAAGATGCTCATGAAGCGATCCGTCCAACAGACCCAACTCTCCTTCCTGATTCTCTGAAGGGTAAAATGGAAGAAGCTGAACTGAAGCTTTATCGCCTCATTTGGCAAAGGTTTATGGCGAGCCAGATGACACCTTCTATACTTGCGCAAACTACTGTTGATATCTCTGCAGGAGATGAGCATCTTTTCAGGATAGCAGGTTCCATCGAAAAGTTTGCAGGATTTAGGAAAGTTTATCCGCCTGTAAGAGAGAGAGAAGAGTTGTTCATCCCGAAGGAAATTGAGAAAGACGATAAGGTTACTGCTCAAGATTTTCTGCCCGAACAGCACTTTACGGAACCGCCGGCTTACTATTCTCAAAGCTCACTCATCAAGGAGCTTGATGCTCAAGGAATAGGCAGGCCCAGTACTTTCAGTGACATCATTGCAAAACTCTACGACAGAAAGTACGTTGAAACAGGCAATAGAAAACTTGTACCCACAGAAACTGGTCTGCTCGTGAACAAAATATTGGTGGAAAATCTGCCGGACATTTTTGACATAAAATTTACGGCCAAAATGGAAGAGGAGCTGGATGAAATCGAAACCGGTGCTGAGGAATACCTTACTGTATTGAACGATTTCTACAAACCGTTCCGGGCTTCCATGGACAATGCTGAAGAGAAAAAAAGTGATATTAAGGCTCAGTTCTTGGAAGAGACTGACGAAAAATGCGAAAAGTGCGACAGCCCCATGGTTATACGGTTTAACCGGAGTGGAGAGAAATTCATGGGTTGTTCGGGATTCCCAAAATGTAAAAACGCCAAGCCGCTGCCCGGATCAAAGGAAAAGACCGATGAGCCCACCGGAAAAAGCTGCCCGGATTGTAACAATCCGCTGGTGATTAAACGTGGACGCTATGGTCGCTATGTGGGATGCAGTAACTATCCAGATTGTCGCCATACCGAATCGCTGGGTACTGACATCGCTTGTCCAAAAACAGGATGTGAAGGCGAAATCGTAGAAAAAACAAGCCGGAAAGGAAAACTATTTTTTGGCTGCGGCCGATACCCTGATTGTGACTACGCTACGTGGAATAAACCGGTGTTGTACAGTTGTGAATGCGGACACTATTTTGTGGAACAACGGTCAAATAAAACGAGGGGCAGTTACTACTCATGTCCTGAGTGTAAAAACAGTTATGACTCCATTGAAGAAGGTGAAGAAGCGTGAAAACAGTAAAAATAACTGGAATTCTCTTTTTACTAGCGTTCATTTCACTGAACGGTGCGGATGAAGCACTTATTGAAGATCTTGAACAAAACTTAATGGCACCCTGCTGTTGGAGTGGAACTGTTGCTGATCACGGTCACAGCGAAATGGAATCTTCCATACGGGAAATGGTATCTCAAGGTTTAACCAGACAGCAGGTGTTAGACAAATTTGTAGCGATATACGGCGAAAAGATTCTTGCCAGACCAAAAGACCTGACAGCGTGGATTATACCAGCTACAGTTTTTGTTTTAGCTCTGCTCATAATGGTGTTATACTTAAAAAACAAACCGATTAAAGCTACAATAACGGAACAAAAACTGGACATCCGCCACAGCGATCAGATTGAACAAGAGTTACTGGAGATGGATTAATGGCTCGCGGCGGAGATAATACTATGGATAAGCTAGTATCGCTTTGCAAACGGCGCGGATTTGTTTTCAGAAACTCGGACATCTACGGCGGTTTGGAAGCTACCTACGACTACGGTCCGCTGGGCGTGGAGCTGAAAAACAATGTAAAGCAGCAGTGGTGGCGGGATGTGGTCACCTCCCGGGCTGATGTAGTGGGGATGGATGCCGCTATATTCATGAATTCCAAAGTGTGGGAGGCCTCCGGGCACGTTCAGGAGTTCCACGATCCACTGGTGGATTGCAAGAACTGTAAAGCCCGCTATCGGGAAGATCACATGGATATGGATAAGCCGTGCCCAGCGTGTGGCATCAAAGATTGGACAGAGCCAAGGCAGTTCAATCTGATGCTCAAAACACATTACGGTCCTTCGGAAGATTCAGCATCCATTATCTATCTACGACCGGAGACGGCTCAGGGAATTTTTGTCAACTTCCTTAATGCTCAGGGAACTGCCAGGATGAAACTCCCTTTCGGCATCGCTCAGATTGGCAAGGCGTTCCGAAACGAGATCACCACCGGAAACTTCCTCTTCCGCTCTCGTGAGTTCGAGCAGATGGAGCTGGAGTTTTTCGTCAAGCCGGATGAATCGGCCGAGTGGTTGGACAGGTGGGTTCAATCCCGCTTCGACTGGTACAAAAGTCTCGGTGTTACGGAAAGCAAGCTCCGCCTCCGTCAGCATGAAGGCGATGAATTGGCTCACTACGCTGCTGACTGTTACGATGTGGAGTACGAGTTTCCTTTCGGCTGGTCGGAGCTTGAAGGTATCGCCGATCGCGGCACTTATGATCTTGACCAACACGCGGAACATTCCGGAAAGAAGCTCACCTGGTTTGATCCTCAAAACAATGAACACATTACGCCTGCCGTGGTGGAGTCATCCGCCGGAGTAGACCGCACTGTATTGACGATCTTAGCCGACGCCTACCACGAAGAGGAAGTAAAAGGTGAACAACGGACTGTTTTGCGACTGCATCCAAAACTGGCACCCACTACAGCGGCCATCTACCCGCTCGTAAATCGTGACGGACTGCCGGAAATAGCTGCCAACATATTCGATAATCTGAAAGGTGATTTTGCAGCCTTCTACGACGCCGGAGGCTCTATCGGCCGCCGTTATCGCCGGCAGGATGAAGCCGGGACACCGTTCGGAATTACCGTAGACTCAGACACACTGGAAGATGAGACTGTCACCATCCGTGAGCGGGACAGCATGAAGCAGGAGCGGGTGGCCATGAGCCAACTCCACGACTATATTTCCGACAAGATTCGCTAAGCTATATAATTAACTCCGGAAAAGAGTTTTGTTAGGCGGAATTCCTTCGTCAGATTCTCAATTTTGATCATAAGCTTTTACCCAGGAAGGTGCTACTCCCCAATAATTTTCACCAGTACCCGTTTCCGCCTGCGGCCGTCAAACTCACCGTAGAATATCTGCTCCCATGTGCCGAAATGGAGTTGCCCATCGGTAACAGCAACAACCACTTCCCTCCCCATTACTTGCCGCTTGTGGTGCGCATCGCCGTTGTCCTCACCCGTCCGGTTGTGATCATAGCGAGATATGGGTTCATGAGGCGCCAGCTCTTCCAGCCACCGCTTGTAGTCACGATGCAGTCCAGATTCATCATCGTTGATGAAGACTGAAGCTGTAATGTGCATAGCGTTCACAAGACAGAGTCCATTTCGTATGCCGCTTTCCCTGACGATTTCCTCTACCTGTTGCGTTATATTGACAAAGTCCATGCGAATCGGTACTTCCATCCACAGCTCTTCGTGATACGATTTCATAATATCTCCAGAATTGGTTGCATACCTGTGTGAAGTGAGCTACAATTTAGCTATAACTAGACAGCATTCGACAGAAGAATGACTCAGATCCCCACACTTGTTAACGTTAAGGAAGCCGCAGCCAGCATCGCGCCATACGCTAAGCGGACGCCCGTCCGCACTCTCTACTTAGATAATGGGATACAGCTTTGGCTGAAATGCGAGAACCTCCAGCGGACAGGCGCTTTCAAGTTCCGCGGGGCTTGTAACGCTGTCTTTGCTCTTACAGATGAAGAAGCTACTCAGGGTGTAGCAACCCATTCTTCCGGGAACCACGCCGCCGCTCTGGCGTGTGCGGCCGAACTCCGGGATATCCTTGCTCACGTAGTAATGCCAAAAACAACCACAGAAATGAAGAAGAATAATGTTCAACGGTACTCACCCTCCATCACCTTCTGTGAGCCCACACTAGCCGCCCGGGAAGAGACATTGCAAAAGGTGCTGATTGACACCGGCGCAGTAGAAATACATCCGTACAACAATCCGCGCATTATAGCCGGTCAGGGTACTTCGGCTCTTGAGTTACTCGAGGAAATTCCTGATCTGGACATTTTACTCACTCCCGTGGGTGGTGGTGGACTCCTTAGCGGAACTGCCATTGCTACTAAGGAAACTAACTCTGCCATTAAGGTCATTGGCACAGAGCCGACAGGAGCTGACGATGCTTATCGCTCCTTTCGAAAGGGAAAGATCATCCCATCAGTGAATCCCAAGACTATCTGCGACGGACTGCTCACCTCGCTGGGCGAATTCACCTTTGCCGCCATTCAGCACCATGTGGACGATATTGTCACCGTTAGCGAAGAAGCTATCAAGAGTGCCGTGAAGACAGTGCGTGAGAAAACCGGGATGTCAATCGAGCCGTCGGCGGCAGTACCCATTGCGGCAATTCTTGAAGGCAAAGTCGATTCGTCAGGAAAGAAAGTGGGGATTATTGTAAGCGGGGGGAATGCGGATTAGAAATGAATATTTACATCTCTACTGTAGCAGGCCTGTCACAAGCTCTATCCAAATAGAACTCCCTACCAGCAGTGCCCGCTCGTCAAAATCGAAGTGTGAGCAGTGGTGCGGAACGGTGAGAGGTTCCCGGTCTTGGGGCGCCGACCCAACAAAGAAGAAGCAACCCGGGATTTCCTTCAGATAGTAGCTGAAATCTTCTCCGCCCATGGAGAGATACGGAAATTGTACTCCGTCTCCAACCACCTGTCCAGCGGCTCTTTTCACCTTTTCTGTTTGTTCAGCATGATTCACCGTAAGCGGATACCCTTCCCTATAGTCCAACTCAATCTCTGCTCCAAACGTCGCTGCAACTCCTGCCGTAATTTCTTTCAGCCGATTGATAATAGTCTGGCGATTCTCTTCCTTATAAGCTCTTACTGTGCCATCAAGTATGACTTCATCAGCAATCACATTGAAATTGTGTCCACCAGTGATCTTCCCCACCGTCACCACGGCTGACTCCAGCGGATTGATGTTCCGGCTGACGATGGTCTGGAGGACAGTCACCAAATGTGAGGCGATAACAATAGCATCCACTGCTGTATGCGGCACCGCTCCGTGGCCGCCTTTTCCCCTGACAGTAATGGTAAAGACATCCGCCGCTGCGAGAATAGAACCCTCCTTCGCTCCCACAGTACCGTACGGCTGATAGTTCCAGAGATGAAGCCCATAGATTTCATCCACTTTGGGGTTCTCCAGTACGCCTTCCTCAATCATGAAGCGTGCCCCTCCGCCACCTTCTTCTGCCGGCTGAAAGATAAACTTCACCGAGCCGCGCAACCGGTCACGCATTCCTGACAGAACCTTAGCCGCTCCCAAAAGCATAGCCATGTGTCCGTCATGACCACAAGCATGCATGACGCCATCGTTCTGGGATTTGAACGGCGAGTCGCCCGTTTCCTGGATTGGGAGACCGTCCATATCTGCCCGAAGTGCGATGCATGGCCCATCACCAGCTCCGTGGAACAGACCAACTACGCCCGTCTTTCCCACACCCGTGGTAACTTCCATGCCCATGGCAGTCAGTCGCTCAGCAATCATCTTGGCAGTCTCGTGCTCTACAAAGGCTAACTCTGGTCGTTGATGGATATGCCGGCGAGTGGCAACAATATCTTCTTCTATGGCAGCAACTTCCGGATGAATCTTGGGTTCACTCATCTCTTTGCTTCCATCTTTCATCTGTCAATCCCTAAAATTATACCTCGTACCAGCAGGGAGAAATCGCCGCTGATACGGTCAGCCGTCTCCATCACTTCATCATGAGTAAGCGGCTGCTTGCTGATACCCGCTGCGTAGTTTGTTAGACATGAGATGGTAAGCACACTCATCCCCAATTCGCCGGCCAATTGAATCTCCGGGACTGTGGACATCCCCACGGCATCACCACCAAGTTCCTGGATCATTTTCACTTCCGCCGGTGTCTCATATGACGGTCCCAAAGCCCAAGCATAGACCCCTCTCTCGAGTATCACCTCTTCAGATTTAGCCACTTCCATCGCCAGCTTTAAGAGTTCTGGTGAGTGATAGTCACTCCCCCGCTCCACTTTTGGCATGTCAGCACTTTCCCGGAAGGTACAGTCTAGATGACCTTCAGCTGCCATGAGGGTACCGGGAGGAAAATCACGATTGGTTGAGCCGGCGGCGTTGGTGATGATCAGATTTTCAATTCCGAGGCCGTCGAATAGTCGGACTGGAAGCGTAATCGTATCTACATCGTAACCTTCGTACAGATGGAAACGTCCGCTGGCTAAGAGCACCGGTTCATGCTCAACTTTCCCGGCCACAAGTTCACCTGTGTGACCCTCCACTCCGCTTTGAGGATATTCGGGAATTTTACTGTAGGGAATCCGCACTGCATCCTTTATAGATTCGGCAAATTGTCCCAGCCCCGATCCAAGGACAACAGCCGTCCGGGGAACAATAGACATTTTCCGGCGGACAGTCTCAACCATTTGGGAAATATCCGGCGTTATGGTCTTTACCATCATCATAACTTCTTCAAATTACTTTTTCCCTGCAGGCAATTCAAGACAATTCGGTTGATTTGTCCTAGAGCAAATGGTAAGTTTCCCGCCGTTCAAGGAACTTTTCTTTCATCATCGTTTTGAATGAGGACATTATGACTAAGACGCAAGATCTGAAACTTGTTAAGGAACTCCACAACTCCCGTGATAGAATTTACACAGAGTTGTCCAAGGTTATCATCGGACAACAAGACATTATCGAACATCTTCTGATTACACTCCTCTGCCGGGGTCACGCTCTGGTTATAGGTGTTCCGGGACTAGCTAAGACACTTCTCATTAAATCTGTAGCACAGATCCTCGATCTCGATTTCAGCCGAATCCAGTTCACTCCGGATCTCATGCCCAGCGACATTACGGGGACAGAGATTATCGAAGAAGATCACGCCACCGGAAAGCGACTGTTTAGGTTCGTAAAGGGACCTGTTTTCGGCAACATCATTCTCGCTGATGAGATCAACCGGACGCCGCCTAAAACTCAGGCTGCTCTCCTGGAAGCGATGCAGGAACAAAAGGTGACTGCTGCCGGTACTTCCTACGATTTGGAGGCGCCTTTCCTGGTACTCGCCACGCAAAACCCTATCGAACAGGAAGGTACTTACCCCCTGCCTGAAGCTCAGCTCGATCGCTTCATGTTTTCAGTAAATATCACCTATCCCTCAACTGAGGAAGAGAACGAGATTGTTAAGTCCACCACCAGCGCAAAGGAAGAGACACCCCAAGTGATTATTTCAAGAGACCAAATTCTTTCCTACCAGGATCTTGTCCGGCGAGTACCCGTAGCAGATAATGTGGTGGAATTCGCCGTGAATCTCGTTTCACAGACGCGTCCCACCGATGGCTGTCCTGATTTTATCAACGATTGGGTAGAATGGGGCGCCGGGCCCAGGGCTTCTCAGTACCTTATCTTAGGAGCCAAAGCCAAAGCGGTATTGGAAAACCGGCCTACACCAGATATTTCAGATGTCATCAGCATGGTCTTACCGGTCCTGAGGCATCGCGTCATTACCAACTTCAACGCCGAGGCGGACGGTATCTCTACGGATGATATTTTGGAGCGACTCGTGGAAAACAGTTCTCAATAACATTGACTTCCGCTGTAGATAAAAAACGATTCCTCCGTCCTGAGGTGGTTGCCAAGCTTGACAACATGTCGCTTAGGGCACGACTGGTAGTAGAGGGATATCTTGTTGGTCTTCACAAGAGCCCTTACCATGGATTTAGTGTAGAATTTGCTGAGCACCGGGCGTATGGACCCGGCGATGAAATCCGCCATGTAGATTGGAAGATCTACGGCAAGACTGACCGCTTTTACATTAAACAGTATGAGGAAGAAACTAATCTCAGATCTTATCTAATTGTTGATTCCAGTAAATCTATGGACTTCGCCAGTGGAGACGTCACCAAACTGGAATATGCCGGTTACTTTTCAGCCGCGCTAACTTACCTCATGCTCCAACAGCGGGATGCTGTTTCACTTACATTGTTTGATAAGGAGATTCGCAGCTATGTTCCGCCCTTGTCAACACCGGGACATCTAAACACTATTTTGAGTCAGCTGGAGCAGATCTCTTCGGGACCGGAAACAGCCATCGCTCCCACTCTTCATCAATTGGCGGAAAAAATAAGAAAACGGGGACTTATCATCTTGATCTCGGATCTATTGGATGATCCGCAGGAAGTTTTAACCGGCCTGAAGCATTTCCGCCATAAGAAACACGAGGTTATCGTATTTCATCTCATAGATCCTCAAGAAAAACTTTTTGATTTCTCTGTTCGGACCCGCTTTCGAGATCTGGAAAGCGGCAGTATCATTACTACAGAACCGTGGCAAATTCAGTCAGCTTATCAGCAAGTGATGGCAGATTTCCAGAAACTGTATAAAACTGAGTGCCGCAAAAGAAATATAGACTACGTGCCGGTGGTTACAAATCAGACTCTTGATCTGGCTCTTACCGGTTATTTAAAAAAGAGAAAAAAAGTTTCTTAGGGTAAATTACTCTAAAGCTTTAGCCTGTTCCAACAGTTCCTGACCTTCCTCAACTCTACCTTGTTGAAAGATCACTACTGCCAGGTTTCTCATTGCAGAAGTGTGCTCTGGTACAATCTCAATCACTCGCCTGTAGTAGTACTCGGCATCCTCCCACCGCTCATTGCCACGGAATGCCTCGGCAATCAGCAAAATAGCTTCCCAATCGTCAGGATTTGCATCGATAACAACCTGAAATTCCTCCTCAGCGAAGTCGTAGTCTTGCATATCCCCTGGGCGCAGGTAGAGAAGCCCAAGGTTGTAATGAAGATCACTGTTATTGGGTTCCAGATAAAGAGCTCGATTATAAGCATCTATAGCTTTTTCAAAATTTTCCAGGAAAAAGTAGTTATTCGCCAACGATTTAACCACTTCAACATCATGTGGTGCAAGAGCAAATGCATGCTCAAGGTACTCGTTGGCTCTTTCATAGGCGGAATCACGCAGGGAAAGTTGACCGGCTGTCAACAGTAAATCGGTATCTTCAGGACTAATCTTCAGAGCTTCAGCTAAAGTGGCATCTATACTTTCCTGGTCTTCCTTTTGAACATAACAGAAAAGAAGATTTTTGTACGTTTTTTCTTCAGTTGGAAAGATTTGAATAGCTGTAGAGAAAAGATCTATCGCCTTATCCAGATTACTGTTTTTCAACTCTAAATCACCTGAAAGAGCATCGTTATAGGCATTTGCTCCTTTATTGTAAAATCCTGCCCAGTACTTACCGCGGATAAGTTCCACCCCTTCTCTGACCGTTAGATTCTCAGCCCCAACAGGAATCATGATATCTTCTCCGAGGGAAATAGCTTTATTGAGCATTTCATTCATTTTCTCCCACTCCCCTCGGTTGGCATAAATATCCGAACCCATTCTAAAATAGACTTCAGGATTTTCAGAATCGGTCCCTTTCATGGCGAGAAGCAGCTGCTCCTCCTCTTTATCATATTCCTTGTCGCGAGCATATATTCTGGCAGATGTAAGTTCGGCACTGGTACAGCTCCAATAAAACGTTGTGATCAGAGCACTGCATATTAAGATTATCCAACTTCTTCTTTGCATTATTAACCTCCTGAAAATTCAGTTTATATAGGTTTTAAGTTTAACAAGTTCTCGACGGTGATTCAAGCCAATTATGACAGATTACGTATAAATGAAATCCTTTGTGCCAATTCATCTTTATCCGAATTATATAGGCCAGAAGGTCCAAATCCTTCTACAGAGAACGACGCTATTGCTGAGCCTGTTATCAATGAATCTATCAACGACTCTCCTGCTGCCAGAGCTCCAACCAAACCGCCGGCAAAAGAATCCCCTGCACCGGTGGGATCCACTACATCTTCTATCTTGTAAGCGGTAACCGGAACGGTACGCTCCTCTTCCACCAGCAGAGCACCGCGACTGCCGAGCTTCACTATCACACTCTTTGGCCCCTGTCGGCACAGCTCCCGGCCTGCCCCTTCAGAATCAGACAATCCTGTGATCATCTCAGCTTCGTTGTCGTTGAGCAGGAGAATATCCGTTTTGGCAATCACTTCCTTGAGATCACTCAAGGCGGTATCGATCCACAGATTCATGGTATCGGTTATAACGAGACGTGGTGACTCTATTTGGTTCAGCACATCTAGCTGGAGAGACGGCTGAATATTGGCGAGGAAAACCAGTGGACAGCTTCGATTCCCCTGAGATATCGTCGGTTTGAAATCACCGAAGACCCCGAGCTCAGTGAAGAGTGTCGTTCTGTTCTCCCAATTTTTGTGATAGCGTCCACCCCAGCGAAAGGTTTTACCCTCTACCACTTGAAGATCATCTAAGTTAGCGGCATGAGTTTTGAAGAGGTCGTGTCCTTCCTGAGGAAAATCTGACCCAACCACTCCAACTATGTGTACAGGAGCAAATTGTGAAGCTGCAAGGACAAAATAGGTCGCAGATCCACCCAGTACCTCTCCCTCAGTACCGTCGGGCATCTCGAGCCAATCAATGGCGATGGAACCTACCGTCAGTATGGAATCAGAATTCATAATATGACGACAGGAATTTGAATCTCTCCAATACGTAATGCAAGGAATTGTTGCCAATTTTTACCGACGGCAGTACAGAAAAAAAGAACTTATACATTTTTGTTAAATGCACTGTATATTCTGTGAACAACGATTATGGGTATAATGGACGTCCTCAAATGAGTGTAAAACGATTTGCCATCCTCACTGATATTCACAGTAATCTAGCTGCTTTAGAGGGAGCTATGGATGTCATCAACAATCGGGAGATTGATCAACTGATCTGCCTTGGTGACTGCTTCGCCTTGGGACCTTCTCCTGCAGAGACACTGAACGTTCTTCAATCTCTGGAAAACTGTATTTTTATCCGCGGGAACCACGACAGATATCTTTTAGAAAAAATCTGGGAGCATGAAGCTCCATCTTTGGAGGGAATGAGTCCTGACGATCCCATCTGCCAGGGTATCGTGCAAAACGAACGGTGGACTTATGAACAGCTGGGTAGTGACGGTATGGATTTCATCCGCAAGATGCATATTGCACACAGGGAAAAAATCGGTGCCTTCCTGATCGAGTTCACACACGCCTGGTACGAACGAGACGATCAGCCGCCTTCTCTGGATGAAGCCATCACATGGCGGAATCATGTAAAGCTCAGATACCCAGAGGTGAAGATGTTCCTTTTCATACACGGTCATACCCATTTGCCCAGGATCGAACAAAACGGCAATATCAAGCTGCTTTGCCAAGGAGCCACAGGTCTCCCATTCGATAAGATCCCAAAAGGGTCAGTAGCATTCCTAACTGTAGATGAAGATTTTGAGTGGGAAATTGAGCGGTTTGAATATGATAATTCCATTACCATCAATAGACTCAACGAGCGGAAACCTCCCTTCTACCGCAATCTCCAAAACACATTAAAACACGCTGAGATCCGCAACGAATTTTAAAATTTTCTAAATTCTTCTGTAACTTTCTCTCATGATTTACTTTGATTACAGCGCAACTACCCCTGTAGATCGCCGCGTGTCGGAACTGATGACAGAGATAAATGAGGACGTTTTTGGTAATCCGTCCAGTGTTCATCTCTTTGGTCAAAAAGCTCGCGGGTATGTTGAGCGAGCTCGCCAGCAGATATGTACTTCTGTGGCTTGTGACCCAACAGAAATAATTTTTAATGGGAGCGGGTCTGAAGCCAACAATATCATCCTGCACACTCTTCTCTACGGAGAAAAAAGGCATGTGGTGCTGTCAGCCATTGAGCATCCGTCAATTTATAACGCCGTCAAAGAACTGGCACCGCTGGGTATCTCACACACAATTGTGGATGTGGATGATACCGGTAGAGTGGATCCCGATGAAGTGTCTGCTGCCATCCGTGACGATACCGGTCTTGTCTCAATCATGATGGTCAATAACGAACTGGGCACTGTTGAACCTATGGCAGAGATTGCTAACATATGCAAAGAGCAAAAAATTGCATTTCACTCAGACGGCGTACAGGCGCTGGGGAAAATTCCCGTAGATGTGAAAAATCTGGGCGTTACTTCCATGAGCTTTGCCGCTCACAAACTGTACGGTCCAAAAGGTGTGGGAGTGCTTTACCTTGCCGGAGGTGAAGAACTCCATCCGCTCATTGCCGGCGGGAGCCAGGAAAACGGTCGACGAGCAGGGACAGAAAATGTGGCAGGCATTTCCGGTTTTGGGTTGGCAGCGGAATTGGCAGCAGTTGAAGTTCTCGGTGAAATGGAGCGGCTCTCACACTTGCGCAATAAATTTATATCCAATTTGCAGGAGAACAGACCGAAGGTAATGATAAACGGCCACTCCTCAGAAACAGTGCCCGGTGTTGTGAGTCTGTCCATCCCCGGTATCTCTGCTGAAAAATTAGTCATGAAATTCGACATGGACGGTTTTGCTTTATCTGCCGGGGCTGCCTGCGCTTCCGGATCACCGAAACCTTCACGTGTACTGAAAGCGATTGGGCTCTCTGATGAGTTAAATCGACAGACAATCCGTATCTCATTCGGACGATTCACTACCGCTGAGGAAGTCGATTCTTTACTGAATGCACTTTTAAAGCATATCCCTATAGCCGAAGCAGAGACGGGAACATGAGCGGGAGAGAGAAAGTTCTCGTCGCCATGTCCGGAGGTGTAGACAGTTCCGTCGCTCTTCATCTGCTAGTGGAACACGGTTACGATGCCGTGGGTGTCACCATGAAACTGTGGGACAGTCGAGATGAAAACGGTAACCTCGTCAACGACTCTTACTGCTGTTCATTGGAAGCGGTGAACAACGCCAAACTCGTTTGTGAAGCAGCTGGAGTTCCCCACTATACATTGGACTTTCGGGGAGATTTTCGGGAAAAGGTGGTGAACAACTTCACCGCAGAATACCTCCGTGGGCGGACTCCTAATCCATGTATTCGTTGCAATTCCGATGTGCGGTGGAGTGCCCTTCTGGAGTACGCTGATGATCTTGGTATTGAATGGATCGCCACCGGACACTACGCCCGTATTGATAGATCTCAACCTGACCGTCCTACCATCCAAAAGGGTTTAGACTCTCATAAGGATCAATCATACGTTCTTTGGCGGGTGAAGCAGGAGGAGTTGTCCCGCACCCTTTTCCCTCTTGGAAATCTGACTAAACCTGAGGTACGGAAAATCGCTCGAGAAGCGAACCTCACCACTGCTGACGTTGCCGAGAGCCAGGAAATCTGCTTTGTGCCAAATGATAATTATCGAACATTCATAGAGAATGAATCAGCTGCTGAAAATGGACTCAATGGGAGCGGGAAATTCGTCACCCCGGAAGGAAAAACTGTGGCAGAACACCGAGGAATTTCTCATTACACAGTTGGTCAGCGTCGGGGATTGGGCATATCGGGTGCTGAGCCTGTTTATGTGCAAGTTATCGAGCCGGACAGTGGAGACATTACGTTGGCGCCTCGCCGATCCATGTTTTTCTCCGGTTGCAGCTTAAACGATCTCAATTGGCATATCGATGAAACTGATCTGGATATTGTAAATGAATTAATAGTCCTGATCCGCTACAATCATGAGGGTGTCTCATGCAAGATCGAGTGGAATACAGATGGGACTGCTGAGGTGAAGTTTGATGAAGCTCAGTTTGCGGTGGCGGCGGGTCAATCAGCTGTGTTCTATGATGGAGATCGTCTTCTAGGCGGCGGGATCATAACAGAGGGGTTCCTAAATGAAGAAACTACTATTGGTTAAGGAGATATAAATGAGTGAACCGAGTGAAACAGGATAAACAGCTTGGAACCGGGCATGCTGTTCTTCAGGCAAAGGATACGTTTTCCAGTTTCCGGGGAGATGTGATGATACTTTCAGGAAATATCCCGCTTTTAAGTGAAATGTCTCTTGATAAAATTCTCCGCAGACATTATGTTTTAAGTGCGACAGGAACCGTGCTGTCAACGATTATTGATAATCCCACAGGTTACGGACGGATCATTGAGGAAGATAGAACCGTGGCAGTGGAACGGGTCTGAATAGTCCTGAACAGTTAGAGGAACCCAACATTGTTTTCGAAAAAACGAACGAAATTAACCGTTAGCATCTTTCTCCTTTTATTTACCCTCACCTCCATTTCATTCGGTCAGTATAAATCTCAAATTGTAAACGGCACTCCTGTAAAACCGACCCCTTCTGATTCGGAAGAGAGTGGACTGTCTCTTCTCAACCCAGAACGCTTTTCTATGAATCACAGCTTTGGCTACAGCATGTCTTCCATGGGCGGGATGTCCTTTGGTTACGGAGTCTATTCCAACCAGATGCACTACCTGCTGACGGACAAGTTGTCTCTTTCAGCCAATCTCGCATTTGTACAACCCACATTTTCCTCCTTACCGGGAGGCGTAAACAGCTTCAATGGTCAAACTTTCTATCAAGCAAAACTACAGTACCAACCCTCGGAAAACAGTCGGTTTGAATTGATCCTCGATAACTATCCGACGACTAGATATCGGTACTCCAACTCTTACTACCCCTACCTCAACGCGGGAAGATGGCTCCGGGATTAATTAATCTCACATATAGGTACAGTGATTCCGGAGCCGGATTCTTATCCGGATCTCAAAACCTATGAAGCGGCGGAGAAGAACCGTCAAACGAAAACCGACCAGCATCATCGGACGGATGTTCCAGTCCCCTGCTCTTAATGCGTCAATCATCTTTCTAACTTTTATCGTTTTTGCTTTTATAGTATCGTTCATTCAGAACAGTTGGATGAACAAAGAGAAGAACACCATGCCAGAACCCACTCTATCCAAGCCGGCAGAAATGTACGAAAATTACAATAACTCACCCTTTACCTTGATAAAAGTGGAAGTGCTGAACGGATGTGGTGAGAAAGATGTTGGAAAACAGTTTACTGATTTTTTGAGAAATTACCACGTGGACGTAATATCTACTAAGAATGCTGATCATTTCGATTTTAGCGCTACACAGATAATTCAACGGAGTGAATTCCTGGACCGGGGATATCAGGTGGCGAGCCTGCTGGGAATTGACGAAGATGACATTATTGACGATTTCGATCTAAATATGGAGTTGGATATTACGGTTGTGATCGGAAGCGATTTTAAATCTATTAAACCGTTTGATACATACTTGGAGTCCCGGCGCCTGAATTGACCTCCGGCGAGTTCACACCTCCATTTGACTCTTCGGATCATCTGGCTCATGCCATTGCTGAGCTGGCTATCGAAAAGAAAGCTTCCGGCGTTTCCATTCTAGACGTTAGGAAACAGACTTCCATCACCGATTTCTTCATCATCTGCTCCGGCAACTCTGACGTTCATGTCAAAGCCATTTGCGACTCGATTCAAAAAGAGCTGAAGCCTCTGACCAAACCGTGGCACACAGAAGGAGTTGATAACCGACGGTGGGTACTCCTTGATTATGTGGATGTGGTGGTACATATCTTCCTGGAAGAAGTGAGGGATTACTACCAGCTGGAGAGGCTTTGGGCAGATGCAGAGACAGAAATGGTAAAGGCAGAGGCGAAGACAGAGGAATAGGAAAATTAATTAATTGACAATTCTTTGTTGACAACCATTGATCATCTGTAACTAAAACATAATCAAGAATAAGGGTGTCTAAGTCTGCTTCTGAGTCGTTAAATTCTTCCATGTCTTCACTTGATCTAATAGACTATTTGCACTCCCTCACATCACAGGCTTTGGAAAAGCTCAAGTTTCCCAGTGACACATTTCGTATAGAGCGGTGTAAATCACCTGAACTGGGAGACTATTCCACAAATGCCGCTTTGGCGACGTCCAAATCCGCCGGGAAACCACCCATGGAATTAGCGGAAGAGATCAAATCTGCCATGATGCCGGATGAAATGATTTGTGCGGATATTGCTGTCTCAGCGCCGGGATTTGTCAATTTCTCCATTGCCCCCGCATATCTCCAGAACCAGATTCCTGGTATTCTTTCGGCGGGAGATGACTACGGCCGATCGGACAGAGGTACAGGTCAAACTGCATTGGTGGAGTTTGTCAGCGCCAATCCAACGGGACCTCTTACGGTAGGACACGGACGGCAAGCCGTACTTGGAGACACAGTCTCATCTATACTTGAGTGGCATGGATACGACGTTACGCGAGAATATTATTTCAACGACGCCGGGAGGCAGATGCGGCTGTTAGGCGAATCGGTTTTCGCCCGCTACTTAGAGATTCTGGGGGAAAAGGTGAAACTCCCCGAAGGTGGTTACGAAGGAGAATACATTCGAGAAATAGCTCAAGATATTTTTTCCATGCACGGCGACAGCTTGAAAGAGAGTAGCGAAAATCCCATCTTCAAAGAGTTAGCGGAAGAGACCATTTTTGCTCACATCCGGGAAACCCTCAGAAGCACGGGTATAGAGATGAAGAGCTACGTCAACGAAAAGAGCTTTTATGACGACGACTCAACTGAATCCGTGGTAACAGCCCTCCGTGAGCAGGGACTCGCATACGATGCAGACGGTGCCGTCTGGTTTAAGACCAGTGAGTTGGGGAAGGATCAGGATACCGTCCTTATCAAGTCCAGTGGTGAACCGACTTACCGCCTGCCGGACATAGCCTACCACTGCCGGAAAGTCGAGCGGGGATACGATCTCATCGTCGATATTTTCGGGGCTGATCATCAGGACACATATCCCGACGTTCTTGCAGGAGTGGAAAAACTGGGGAACAAAATTGATCACATTCGTGTACTGATTCATCAGTTTGTCACATTAAAGTCAGCTGGTG
>Ga0208132_1000189_pt1 | contig 29362 bp, 26 predicted proteins | sample ETNtaG_16_FD_185785 | JGI IMG/M metagenome (GOLD analysis project Ga0208132, IMG submission 185785) | Marine microbial and viral communities from oxygen minimum zone, Eastern Pacific Ocean - ETNP201406SV199 (SPAdes) (version 2) | ecosystem: Environmental > Aquatic > Marine > Oceanic ... | reverse complement strand
ATTCGTGAACTTGTCAGCGGCGATGGGGGTCGGACAGATCCCAGTTTGTCCTTGCTGGTCGATTCACCGTGCAAGGTAGAGGTTTTGGACGTCCTCAATCTTCACCTTGATAACAGCGAGAAAAAAGATGACTAAGAGATCCCAGGGTTTAAGAAGTGGTTCGCGCCACAAGATGTCACGCCCAAGCAGGGAGCGTGGGCTATCACCAATAACACGTTCACTTCAAACATTCAATGATGGAGATATGGTGAGTATAGTCATAGATCCTTCCTTCCATAAGGGGCAACCCCACCATAGATTTCAGGGACTGACTGGTAAAATAACTAGGAATCAAGGCAAAGCATATGTGGTCCGCACCCGTGTAGGAAATATGGACAAGGACTTGATAGTCCGTCCGGAGCATCTTAGAAAGGCTAACTAAAGGAGTTAAAATGGAGTCAGAACCACAACCCGAACCAGTTCCTCTGGGAGTAGTTAACAAAATGCTAGAGAAGGAGCTGAGCGTTAGGGAGAATCGATTGAGATGTATTGAATGTGGTCATTTCCAACCGGTTCCTGATGCTGAACCAGAACCTGCCGTCGAGGAGGTCACGGAAGAGGGTGAGGAGCCGACTCCAGTGGGTCCTACTTGTGACAGTTGCGGTTCCCAGAGAATGACCTTAATCGAGCAGATTCAATATGAGCACAAATTGGCTTTGGATCATGTCCATCTATTGTCTAAATTGGGTCCTAAAGAATCGAAGATGTTAATGAAAAAGGTAATTGAATTGGAGCACGTGAATGATTATTATGCAGCCAAAATTGCCGACATCCTGCCTATGCACCCAGACGACGTCCGGTCAATATTTGCCCGTGAACGTTTTTCAGTGGGACGCGAAGAGATAGATTCCATAATAGCAGCCGTTAAGGAGATTACGGGGGCATGAATTATGGAAGATTACGCGTATGTTCTCGATGTATTAACTGAAGGAAGGCCAGATAGTAAGCGTCGTTTCCGGAGAGAACCTGTGATTTATGGTTTGGGAATCGAAGAGTTCAAGATTTTTGATATGAAACCGGTGCCTGAGGCAGCTATCAATATAGGAGATCGCTGTTATATTGGCAAGGAGACCGAGGAAAGAACACAGATAGACCATGTTAGAGCTAGGGTGAATTATAAAGAGTTGACCCACACAGCCCAGTCTGAACTTGTTTTTGTACTGGACGAAATCGTACGTGAGAATGAGGAAAAATTCATTCAATTCTATAACCATGCAGGTCCAATCTCACGAAGATATCATTCACTTGAACTGATACCAGGATTGGGCAAGAAGACTATGAATCTGATTGTTAAAAATAGACCTTATACTGCTTTCAGAGAAATGGAAGAGAAAATCCCAAATTTTCGAAATCCGGAGAAATATATTTCACATAGAATTGAAAATGAAATCAAGGAGACCGATCAGAAATATCGTCTTTTTGTAAGGTAATCAAACAGCATACGAATATTCTATGGCTCCAGCTATTCGAATCCTGACGTCAGCGTCTCCGGAAAGCGATATTTCCAGTGTCCAGTTTCCACTGGTTCCCATAACAGTTCCTAGTTCGTTCTTGCTATTTCCAGGGCTAAAGGTTTCCACCAGAATATCGGTACTTTCATGGTCACGTAATATCAATTCTCCACCGCTTCCTGGTTCTGAACCAATCTTAGCCTCCAAGTAGTATACAATGTATTCCCAAGGTCCATATCGTTCATGTCCTTCATTAGCGAATTCGGTGTCATAATATCCAAAATCAGGACCGATAAATTCCTCATCGTATAAATCACCACCTCTACAGAAATAGGAGTTCCCTGTATAGTCATCTCCGTGTTTAGCTAGTTGCATTTCCAATATAGTTTCCCCAGTAGATTCCGTGAATACGAAGGAATTTATCCATTTTGTATCCACGTCGAAATTGTAATCAATTCTTGCCCCATCACTATTGGTAGCTACAATATCAGCTCGATCAGCTTGGATATCGACAACCGTAGCGGCAAAACCACCTTTTCCATACAAGCTGAATGACCAATCCTTATTCTTTTCAAGTGGAAAGTCAAACAGGAGTTGGGCTACGTTATTCTCGTATATTGAGAAATCAGACACTCGTACTCGTCCTAAAGCAGGATTGTAGTTTAGAACAGCATGTCTCTTTGCATCTATTAGCGAGGCAGTACCTATGTAGTAGTCAGTTACATTGTCATCAGCTGCAACAATCATAGTAGTAGCTATCTCAATGTCAGCGGTTTTAATCCCGTATTCCCAGTAATGCCCCTTGTTCCAGATAGGAGCTGAAATTGAAATCGAGTCTCCATCGTCAGACAACAATCCGTTCCCCAAGCATCCTCCGAACGAGGTACCCAGTAGAATCGCAGAAAAGGCTAGGACGAGAATCCTTTGGTCTCTCATTTCATTGTTAAGTTCAGAGGTCATAATTATAGTTCATCATAGCCTTCCAGCTTCAGAAATTCCCTTGCGGCAGATACAGTATAGAAAGAACCGGTAACTAGTGTCTTGTGATGGGCCGCATATTCCATAGCATCACTGACCCCTGCAAATTCAGTGCTCTGATATCCGTGTTTCAGACATATTTCACTAAGTTTTGAACTGGACACACCTCTTTCAGTTTCTAGGTTACAAACAAGAACCTCACAGTCTTTTGGAAAGGAACAGATAATATTCTCGATATCTTTGTCTTTGAGGATACCAATCAAAATCTTCTGATAATCTCCCTTTTTATTCATCAGAAATCTGATTGCTTGGGTATTGTGTGCAGTATCCAAAGTAAAATTTTCTGCAATTTCGTATCTTCCAGGTATTGGGATTATACTCACGGGGCAGTCTAATTTCAGAACTTTCAAGACATATCTTATCCAGTCGTTGATATCTTTTCCATAATTAAAGTTCCAAGATGGAGGTATAAATTTGTGATATTCCTTTGGCCAACCAGTGATTACTACTGTTTTATCCTTTACAATCTTTGATTTGGTCATTGCAATAGATTCAAGTGTATTCCCAAGATACTCTTCATGATCCAAACCCAATGTGGTCAAAATCGCAATTCTTGCTTGGCCTATGTTAACGGCATCCCATTCTCCTCCCAATCCAATCTCCATTATGGCATAATCTACATTCTTGGAATTGAAATAATGGTAGGCCATAGCTGTTAGGACTTCAAAGTAGGTCGGCTTGATTTGGAATTCCGTAGTAATTTCCTTTATTTTGGACAGATATGCATGGAATTCCTCTATCGGAATTAATTCATTACCTAAAAGAATTCTTTCCCTAACGGAATGAAGATGAGGGGAGGTAAAGCATCCAGTCTTGATTCCTACCTTGGTCAGGGTTGAATTAAGGCTGAAACAGGTACTTCCTTTGGCATTTGTCCCTCCAATCATGATAATCTCCAGTTCTTTTTCAGGATTTCCTAAATAATGCATCAATTCTTGCATTCGGTCAAGCCCGGGAACTATTTTGTTCTCGTTTAAGGATTCTAACCAATCCAGAATTTCAGAGTACCTTTTTTTAAGACGATTCATATATAAAGAATTACTCTATAGATTCCCATTCAACTGCATCTGGAGGTATTATGCCTTGATCGTTCAAAATACTTCTGAACATATCGGAAGATACGCCAGCAATTTCAGCTCCTTTAGTCAAAGTTGCCTTTCCTTTTTTGTACATTCCAACAGCTGAAGCATACCTAAGGTGATTTTTCTTTTCAAGCATAAAACGCAATGCTTCCTTGACTACATCAGAACGGCTGCTAAAGTGTCCTGAATCGACGAGAGATTCAATCTGTGAGACTAGTATTGGAGGTAGTGAATAGGAGTTACTCATATAGTAATAGTTATCAACTATTATTAATAGTTATTCACGAACCTTTATATGCATCTTTCTGATGAAAATGCTAGGTATAGCAATGAGTTTGAACCGTAACAAATGGCTTGTGAACACTCTAGCATTCGTGTTAGTATGTGTAGGTTTTCTTCTAATTTCAGGTGAGGCGTCTGCAATTGATGACTATGAACATTCAATGACGTTTACACCCGACAATCAGAATGGAGATCCAGAGCAGCTAGTCCAATTTTCAATTACTATTGAGAATACTGGTGATAAGGATGATACTTACGACATGTCTGTCACTAACTCTACTGTTCCCGCAGGGTATACAGCCTACATTATTCCGACAGAAATCTCTGTTGATGATGGAGATTCAGGCACTGCTACTTTGTTTGTTAAAATAGCTAATCGCACAAACCCCACAGCAAAGGCTGGTGAAACAGCACAGATTAGTTTCAAGTCTAAATCACAACATACAGACGATGGCGGTCAGACTAAAACTCAGACCGCAGGTATTATTGTAAATCATGTTTATGGGACTACAATTACAGCAGTTGAGGGAGAAAAGAACGTTAATCCTAATGAGAATGTCAAATATCACCTTACTGTCAAGAACACAGGGGGTAACGATGAGGACAGTGTAACAATTTCATTCAATGCTAATGGTGTTGATCAATGGGATATAACTCCACAACCTTCAACCTTAACTCTTGCCATTGGTGGAGTAGGTCATTTTAATCTTTCAGTAACTCCAGATATTGAAGCAGTTGCAGGTTTGAAGAGTGTTTCAGTAATTGCTACTTCAGGGGATACGGAAACAAAGTCTTCTACTTCAATAACTGTGAAAGTAAATCAACTCCCAGCCCTTCAGGTTGATAAGGCTGGTTCTAGTTCAAAAGATGTTGAAGCAGGTAAACGAGTTTACTATTCCTTTGATGTCACGAACAAAGGAAATGCTGTCGATACATTTAATCTTGTTGTTGACACATCATCATTACCAACTGGTTGGGTAGCTTCATTGGATCAGGACAAAATCAGCAATCTTGGTATTGATGAGAATATTACCTTAACTGACGTCTTGGTTGTCAAGGCACCAGATGACGCTGCAGCAGAGGCTGAAACCAGTATAATTGTCACGATTTCATCTGATTACAATTCTTCAGTTAATTCTACCTACACTTCACGAACAACGGTTTTGCAGAATTTTGAACCTAAATTATCAATAGTAGGTGAAGACACGATGTCTGCCAAACCCGAGGAACAGGTTAATTTCACTATTAAAATTGCAAATGATGGTAACGGTGAAGATGATATTTCCTTGGCATTGATAGGCGGAAATTCTAGCTGGGGACAACTTGGGGGGTCATCTTTCATTCTTGAGGCAGGTACAAATGATACCACAACATTGCGAGTAACTCCACCTAAAGATACAGAGGCAAAAAATGGTTATATCTTGATAGTCAGAGCAACCTCTGAAGATGGAGAAACTACTAACTCTAAGAACATATACATAAACGTACAGCAAATCTACGAGGTTTCTGTACAGGTTTCAGGAGATAGTTCCAAGAAAGGGGATCCGGGAGATGAATTAAGTTATCAGATACTGGTCAAGAACAAGGGCAATGGAGATGACACGTTTACCTTGTCATTAGAAGGTGAAAAAGCAGTTTGGGGTTCTATATTAGATGAAGTTGAATTGACAAGTGGCGAATCAACTACAGTCAATCTCACAGTCAATATAGATGATGATGCAACTGTTGGTGACAATGATATCATCGTCAGAGGAACTTCAGAAGATAATCCGAATGTTAATGATACCGGTACAGTCAAGGTAAGTGTCAACAAACAGTTCAAGGTAGATGTGATAGTATCATCTATGAGTGGTGATCCAGGTTCAACAATAACTTATGCAGTCAGGATCCAGAATGAAGGAACCGGTGACGATACCTTCTCAGTTTCTATAGATGATTATCCAGAGGGCTGGTCTGTAGATCCAGTATCATTCCAGGTTGAAGATGTTCCTGCAGGCGGTGAGGAAATTGTGAATCTGAGTGTATCTATACGTTCGGGGGAAAATAACAAGGCGTTTACGATTAATCTTACAGCATCATCCGATGAGGCCCGCAAGGAGAATCCACCCAAGTATGTCAATACCACGGTTAGCATAATCACTATTGTAAATCAGGAGTACTGGATTGAATTTGATTTGGATAATCCTGGTGATATAAATGTTGACGCCACTGTCGGAATCCCGACTTCGGTAGGCTTTGATGTTGTTAACAAGGGTACTGGTGATGACGTGGTTGCGTTGTCAGCTACAGCACCAGATGGTTGGACTTCAGTGTCTTTCAGTAGTAATTATGTTAGTGTTGCGGAAGGAGGTCAGGAACAAGTATCTTTGTTTGTAACAGTTCCTGAAGATACAGCAGATCAAGTTTATGATATAGTGGTGAAAGGTGTATCTGATTGTGCTACTTGTGATGAAGAAGGCGCCAAATCTAACTATGAACTTACTTTCAAGGTTGATGTTACGTTAGCTAGGGGCGTTGAAGTAAACGCTGATGTGACTTCGGTCTCAAAACTTCCTGGAACTACTGCAAACTTTACGGTTGACATTAAAAATATAGGTGATGGAGCAGACACAATGATTGTTTCTATATTGGACGATGACCTGTCCTGGGCTTCATTGAATCGAACCCAAGTTTCACTAGATAAGGAGCGAACAGGTTCTGTCACGGTTTCCATTACTCTACCAACTTATGATTTGGCTAATCTTACGAATCTGGAAAGAACTGCCTTGCAGGGCACTGATTATGAGATTACGATAAAGGTCAAGTCAGAAGGTGATTTATCAGAAAGTTCCACTGTTGGGTTGACTACAGTTATTGGGCAGATATATGGCGCTAAGATAGAAATTATTGGAGATAGTCAAATAACATCTTATCCTTCGACAGAGACTGACGCTGAAGAACGCACGGAGAAATTCACCTTCAAGTTGACCAATACAGGAAACAAACAGGATTCGATATCAGATAATATCATAGCAACCTCTTATCCAGATGAATGGACTGTTGAACTGTATCAAGCATCTACTTGTTCTTCTTCTTTCAGCGGTAGTGTTGGTGCAGGTCAATCCAAATATCTTTACCTGTGTGTAACACCAGATCAGGATTCGGATGTTGGGAATTATACGATTCTGACTGAGTTCTCACCAAATGGCGGTACGGAACCCGCAGAGACTGTTTCAGTCGTACTTGAGGTAGCTTCACCCAGAAGGGAATTGGCCGCTACGGCCATTGATAGTCAGCAGGAAATCTATCCGGAATATGAGGGTACTAGTAGCCAGAATAGTGTCAAGTTCAAGGTTAAACTGGATAATACTGGTTCAAACGTTGACAAGTACATACCCGAGGTGGAAACCACCTTGGAGGATGACTGGTCTGTTACGTTCTGGCAGGATAGTGGAAAGACGCAGCAGTGGTCTGTCTCAGGGGTTTCTATTGATGATGGAGAATTGGATGACCTATGGGTGTTTGTGGAGGTCGCTGATGATGCAGATGAGGGTAATGAAACAATCGAGATATCGATACGCGATGAAGAGGATGATCCAAGCGCCCGTGCAGAGGTTATGCTTACCGTGGTCGTGCAGAGACCAGAGCTTACTATCTCAACATCAGATATCCAGTTGGAGATTGATGGAGCAGTAGGAAATGCCACGACGGTGAAAGAGGAAGATACGGTCGTTGTTCTGGTAGATGTTGAAAATTCAGGAACGGCAGATGCAGATGATGTCCGTGTGGAAGTGTTCTATTATCCAAAGAAATCACCTACAACCCAAACGGAGATTGATGACCTAGTTATAGCAGGATTTGTCCTGGATGAAGGCAAGAACACATACATTTACACGCTTTATGATAAGGAAGCCAACATCAAATCCGGGAACAAGAAATCGATCGCATCTGATGATTGGATAATCAAGGGTGGTGAATGGTATGTTGAGGTTCGTGCAGATTATGATGAGGATGATTCCAATGGAAAGATTCTCGAACCTAATGAGAACAATAATGATGCCCGTTACACAGATCTGTTACGTGTAAAGCCCGACTTGGGAATAGATTCAATGAGGGTTGACAGCAAATATGCAGGTAGTTCAGCTCAGACACCGAATATTGATGATACGGTTACCTTTACTGTCACAGTTACAAACAGTGGTGCAGCAGATGTTAGGGATGCCCGTTTGTACATCACGGCAGACAGCAGCACTGATAACGAGATACTGACGGAACGTTCTAACAAGGAATATGTTAAATTTGATGTAGATGCAAGCGAGACAACCGATGTCCGCTTCCGTTGGAAGGCTACTGAGGATGACTGGAGTAGTTTCAGAGCTGAGATTAACCCAGTTTGTGACGACTACGATATACAATCCTTTGAGTGCGAGTCTGAAGGTGATGGTTTTGCTTCGGATACAGACAGAATGTTTGACGAACTAAACCGGTATGCTAACAACGAGTATCCGACCACAGGAGTCTTTGAACAGAATAGCGTAGTGGTCCAGTTCGAGATACTGCCTGATTTCAAGATCAAGAAGGTTGTGATGGACCCGCGTGATCCAGAGGTTGACGAGCCTGTCGAGATTACGGTAACAATTGAGAACATAGGTAACGCAGATTGGCAGATTGGTACGAAGCCTCTCACGGTTGTGTTTGAAGATGGAGCCGGTACTGAACTTACAACCTCAGTAGGTGAGTCCATTAACAAGGATGATTCCGTTGAGATTAAGTTCTCATGGACAGTTCCTGACGAGGATAAAGATACTCTGTTCTTGACCTTCACGATAGACGCAGGCAGTGGTAACTTCGAGATTAAACAATGTGATACTTGTGATGACATTAACTCAGGTGATGGTAAGGACAATGATGAGTATACACAAGAACTACCTGTCGTACTGTCTGCGGTTCTAGGTGAGATTGAATTTATCACTACCTTGACTGAAAGAGACCTGGTTCGCGGTGTTCCGTTGATAATACCCTTTGTTGGGTTGATCGGATTAGTCGCTCTGGCAATTCCATTGTTGATGTATCGTAGACGTAGTGGCAAGAAGTCTAGAATAGATGATGAAGAGTCAGAGGAAGATGAGGATCAAGCCCCAGCCCCTCCATCCAAAATAGCAGTGGCTATCGTGTCCACTCTAGATGGTAAGACTGCTAACGTCAAGGTACCTTCGAATATGCCCGTTAACAAGCTCTTGCAGAATTGCGTCGGTAAATTCCCATTGCCTCATGCAAACTTCGCAGTTATGTTGAATGGCGTTGCCGTGGACATCAATCTTAGCTTAGAGGATGCAGGTTTGACTGATGGCTGTCAAGTAGATTTAGTTCCACTTGAGTGATTTAGATGCTTGATGCATTAGTCATAGGGGCTGGTCCAAGCGGTTCCCGTACAGCTTGGAATTTAGCTGAAGCCGGTTATTCCACAGCTCTTGTCGAGGAGCACGAGATCATAGGTGAACCATGTCAATGTGCAGGTTTGATAACCCCTCGAACGTTTGAATATTTGGGTTATAGGCGCCCAGTACAACAGGAAATGAACGGCGCCAGACTTTGGGGTCCCAAGGATTCGTTTTTGAGTTTTCAGGCTCCTGAAACAAAGGCTCTGGTTATTGACAGGCCAGATCTGGATCGTTCAATTGCGAACAAGGCACAAGATGCTGGTGCTGATTTAATGCCAGGTCATAGGTACCTAGGCCATCGTAGGACAGATACTGGAATCACAGCTACAGTCAAGAGCAAGAAAGGCAAGTTCGAGATTGATACAAGGTTATTGATAGGTTCTGATGGACCTGCATCCAGAGTTGCACGAGATTCAGGTCTGAGCAGTAAAAGGGAGGTTTTGGCAGCATTCGGAGCCGATGTGGAAGGTTATCAGGGTATAGAGAATCATGTGGATCTTTTTGTGGGTTCAGAGATAGCCCCCCGTTTTTTTGGGTGGGGCATTCCAACAGGGCCTAACGAGGGTCGTATAGGGCTGGCAACTGTTTTACCTGACCGACCTAAAAACTTCTTTAGAGATTTTTTTCATAAGGGCGCTCCCTCAAAATTATTGGAGGGGGCAAAGATAGTTAATCGTGTAAGTGGTCTGATTCCCTTTGGAACCCGCAATCCAAGTTATTCAGATAATGTATTATTGACTGGAGATGCGGCAGGTATGGCCAAACCCACATCTGGAGGTGGAATATATTCGGGTCTGATATCTGCAGATGCAGCTTTTGAAGTTGCAGACCAAGCCCTCCAGACCGGAAAATTCGATTCCAAGACCTTGAGTCCATACCAGAAACTGTTACAGAAGCGTATAGGGGGTGAATTGTCCAAAGGCCATCATTTACGTAAGGCCTTCCTGAGTTTAACCGATGACCAGCTAGCAGATATAATCTCAATTTTGGGGGAACCTAAGGTTAGGGATGCTATAGAGAAAACTGGAGATCTGGATTACGCTTCCTTAGCCGCCTTTTCGGTACTTAAGGCGCAACCGAAGCTGGTTAAGTTTGCCCCGTCGCTTCTGAAGCCATTTATTTAATTCAGGATAGGTGCCTTCTTCTTCCAGATAGAATATAACGGACAGTCCTGCAAATACAATGGTCAATGTGATGAGCATGTACAACGGCCACTGTGGTATTGGTTTCTTGACGCCAAATGAGGAATCAGGTATTATTCCGTCTATTCCAAGAACATCCAAATTTATGTTTCCAGGTGATCCCTCAGTTACGTTAGTGGTTGCATTCTCCCACTGTTCCATGCTCCAATGTCCTCTAGATTGCATTACCCTTGAGGTGGAATTATAATCGAAGTTCATAGAGAAACGGATAAAGTATGTTCCTTCTTTGGTATCCTCTTTAGATACGATCTCAAATTCAAGTAAGATGGTCTCATTGGATGCTATGGTTCCAATATTGAATGTTGCTTTTCTGGCATCAGCGGTTTCTACGCAATTCTCCACTTCATCTTGGTTCCAGCATGTTTCACGAACAAAAGGTCGCTCATTACTGGAAATCTGGTCCAAAGATTCGGATTCATCAATATCGGCTCGGTGATATATTTCAGCAATAATGACCACATTATCCAAGGAATACCCATATCTATTGTGAACATCCAATGAAAAATCACCTTCTTGTCCAGGTTCTAATTGAGGAGTACTGAAGTTGTGAAAATCAGGGATATTTCCAGGATGGCTGACATAATCGTCTATTTCACCTCCACCCATTGGTTGTGAAATTAGAGCAACAATCAACAGGAATCCCCAAAGTCGTTTCATTATTCCTGTCACGTAAACCTCCCTTTAAAACCAGTATCATCCCCAAAAGTGATAAGAGATTTGATTTATATGGGCCATCCTTTAGAATAATTATGCGTATCCTGACCATTCTGAGCGCGCTTTTCGTGCTTTCAATTATTTTCTTGACAGGTGATGCCCTCTCGCAAAAATTTGAATATTCCAGTCTCACAGTTTCCGAGGATGAAAGTGTAATTTTTGACGGAGATCAACTGTGGATTGAGGGTGATATACTGATAGACGGTGATCTGACGATAAAAAACAGCCATATTCATGTCAATCGGTCTTTGGATTTGACCGTTTCCGAGATTAGAATCAATTCCACTGGCAAGTTGGATCTGGTCAATACTACTGTGACTACAACGGCGAATGAAACCTATGGCACCACAACTTATACTCTGGTGTCTGATGGTGGAGAACTGTCAATTCGGGATTCCCAAATCTACTATGGTATGCTATGGCTGGTAGGTGGTAATGCTAGTATCACTAATCTCTTGCTCGATGGTTATAGCCTGTCCAATTACGGCATCTTTTCAGAAGATACTAATCTGATTGCTTCTGGCGTATCAATCCGAAATTACACGCTGGGCCTGAGAGCTATAGGTAGCAGTCCAATTCTTGAGTCCGTGTTCTACTATAATTGCAGTACCTGGATGACCCAGGAATGGTGGGTCACTTTTTCACCTGTAGAAGAATCTACAGGTTTACCAATATCCGGTTTTGAGATAAGGCAATGGGATACTGATGGAAATATGATCGGAACTTGGAACTGGGCCAAACAGTTCGAGGTCAATTCAGAGGGGCAGATGGTAAATCATATTGCAAACTTCAGTTCATATCTGAATCTTCATTTTGCTTACATAGCAGACGAATGGGAACAACAGATAACAGCTAACACAGATATAATTCGGTCCTATAACATGAACAGTTCTGGTGTTAGATATAATTCAGCTATTTTGTTTGTGGACGGAATTCCATTGGCTTCGGGACAAATAGTTCCCAAATGGTCTGAGATTAACATTAGTGTTGTGATTGACAATCCCACAGATATGAATTTCAACAATCTGTATTTGGATCTGGCCGTTAATGGAGAACCCGGTTTCGCAAGAACAAGTCTGAAACTTCCTGTCGGAAATTCACAGAGGACAAATCTAACTTGGATGGCTTCAGTAGAAGGGCCATTGTCTTTGGGCGTCAGTACGGTTGTGATTGACCACTCAGGTAATTTAACAGATACGACGATATCCTTTTCCAAATTTGTAGAGGTTGAAGAAAGTGCCACTACATCCAAAACGTCGGGATCATGGGTTGCTCTCCTTGCAATTTTCATAGTTCTCTCGCTCTGCAGTTACATAATTTATTCAGGGATTGAGGAAGACACAGAATCCCCCGATACCGAGGTCAAAGAAGATACTGAAGTCGAGGAAGATGAACATCTGAGAGAACTTGCCTTGCCACAAGAAACTGAAGAAGAGAAGAAAAATTGAGTCAAGTAGTTATTGGAATCGAGTCTACAGCTCATACTGCTGGAGTTGGTATAATTACTTCAGAGGGGGAGATTCTGTCGAATCAACGGGCTGTTTACATACCTGAAGAGGGTGGTATCCATCCTCGAGAGGCAGCTAATCATCATACTGAGAGTTTACCAGAGTTGTTTAGGAAAGCATTGAAGGAAGCTAAATTGGAGCCTAATGACATCTCTCTGGTATCCTACGCCCGAGGACCCGGGTTAGGTCCATGTTTGAGGACTGGCGCGACTGCAGCCCGTGCATTTGCTTATTCTCATGATATTCCCTTGCTGGGTGTGAATCATTGTGTTGCTCATCTCGAAATAGGAATTCTGGAAGGGGCCACGGATCCAGTCCTTCTCTATTTGTCCGGTGGTAATACACAAGTAATAGCCTATGCAGCAGATCGTTTCCGAGTTTTCGGGGAGACCCTCGACATAGGTATTGGTAATGGCCTTGACAAATTCGCCAGGGAAGCAGGCATGGGGTTCCCAGGAGGTCCTAAATTGGAAAAGGTGGCCAAAGGTCCGGAACTTCTTGACCTTCCTTATTCTGTCAAGGGGATGGACATGGCCTTCTCAGGCCTGATGACTGCCGCAAAAAGCAAGTTAGACGCAGGTCATTCTCTGGAAAGCGTAGCGTACTCAATTCAGGAAACGGCTTTTGCAATGTCCTGCGAGGTCTCGGAAAGAGCTTTAGCTCATACCGGCAAGAAAGAGCTGGTTCTGGGTGGGGGCGTCGCTTGTAATTCTCGTTTGAGGGAAATGGCCATGACCATGGCTGAAGAACGCGGTATCAAGTGTTTCGTCCCTGAGAGAGCCCTTTGTGTCGACAATGGAGTGATGATTGCATGGCTTGGTCACCAAATGAGGAGTGCCGATTATTCTATTTCTGAGGAAGATAATGTCGTAGATCAGAAATACCGTACAGATATGGTGGAGGTTACTTGGAGATGATATTCAGAGGAGCTGAAGCTATTGTTGAATCTATAAAATGGAATGGCCTGGATGCGATTTCCAAGATTCGAAATCCGCGTTCATATAGACATCCAGCTCTGGAGAAAAGATTAGTTCGGGAGAGGATGAGAAGTGAAGTACGTATAATCGTGAAATTGATTTCAAATGGTTTGGCAGTTCCATCATTGTATAGTGTTGACGTTGCCAATTCTCAGATAATAATGGAATTTCTGGAAGGAATGACACTTGAACAGGCCCTTCGCAACAAGGATTTTGAGAAGAATCTAGTAGGTACGGCCGAATTATTAGCTTCCATCCATTCTCTGGGAGTAATCCATGGGGATCCAACTACGAGTAATTTCATCGTCAATGAAAAAATTCATGCTATTGATTTTGGTCTGGCAGGTATTTCTGAGGATGATGAAGCCCGTGCTTCAGACCTGAGAGTGTTGCTAGAATCTCTGGATTCTCATCATTCCGAGATTAGTGGTCGGGATATTTTTCTGAAAGCCTATTCAGAATGGCCTAATTCTGGTTCGGTTTTAGAAGCCCTTAAAGTGTTAGAACTTAGGGGACGATACAACCTAATGCGAGGATAGGCGCACTGTAATAATCCCCCCTATGGCTAACGACGTGAGGTATTGGTCATTTGTTAGGATGAGTAGAATCAATTTAGTGGCATTTTCATTATTCGCGTTTTTGTTTCTGATTTCGTCTGCCGAAGCAGAAAAGGAACCGCTTTGGGAGTGGGAATCCCCTAATGCGGTTAATCACGTAGCTATTTCTGGAGATTCAAGAAATATTTCTGCAACTTACGCCACTTCTGTTTCTCTCTGGTATAATGATACAACAAATCCTCGGAATACAAAAACCGTCGGTTCTGGAATTTCATCTATGGAAATGTCCTCTGATGGCAAATATGTTCTGACTGGTGAAGAATTTGATAAAACGGTCACACTGTGGGAAGAAGGTAGCAAGGTTTGGGAAACTGAAGATTTTTTGAATGTTGTCAATGATGTAGATATTTCATCGGATGGTACCTATATTGCCGTTGTTGACTGGAAAAACGTTCTTTTCTTTAACAAAGCCAGCAATGAGGCTGTCTGGTCATACAATCACGCTAACGAAATAATGACTACCGTATCAATTTCTCCAGATGGATATTTTATTGCAGCAGGCACGGAACAGGGTAAAGTCTATGTTTACTCCACTTATGATGATAATATATCCTGGTATCACGACGGCCTTTTGGATGGACGTATAATTGAAATTGATTTTTCAGAGGACAGCACTCATTTTATCATTGGGACTGAAAATGGTAGAGTATATATATATGAATCAGAAGGCGAGAATCCCGTTTTTGATTATGATCAACCTGACAGCGTTACTTGTGTATCAGCTAGTTCGAATACACGTTACTATGCTTTTGGAACTGATGAAGGTCTAGTTACAATGCTTGACTTAGATGTATTCTTCAAAGCCTGGGAGGCAGAGATAGGTGGTTTTGTAACTGATGTATCGTTTAACGGTAAGGGTAATTACATTTCAGCAGGATCTGACAACAAACGTTTGATCTTGGCTGACGTGCTTACAGGAGAAGAATTATGGAGAATTTCTGCATTTGGGGAGGTATTTGGAGTAGCAATGTCTTATCGTGGAGAAAATATTGCGGTTGGAACTGCAGAAGGCCTAGCAGTCTATTATGAGCGACAATTGGATAATCAGGCACCTGTTGCTACTATTGAATCCATAACACCCTCTACAGCTCTGCCGGGTACTCCGATTGTTATGAATGGTTCTGCAGTTGATTCTGATGGCGAGATTGTCGATTATTTATGGAATTCATCTAAGGATGGTAACTTATCCAATGAGAGGATATTTATAGTATCAAACCTGACCTTGGGCCTCCATGTCATTACTTTCAGTGCTCAGGATAATGAGGGTCGCTGGAGCAAAGAGGTATCAGCGAATATAGGTGTTGGAGATTTTCCTGAGGCGACAATTGATTCGGTATCAGGTTGTGATTTATCAAGTGTTTGTGTAATAAGTGAAGGTGTGACCCTTGAATTTGATGGTTCAGCGGCATCTACTGCATCCAATGACACGGAGATAATTGGTTATCATTGGTCTTCAGATATAGATGGTAATTTGTCAGATCAGATTTCTTTCACTACTTCAGGCCTTTCGCTTGGACCTCATACCATAACTTTTCGTGCTGTGAATGACATTGGTTTCTGGTCAGCTAACGCTACTGTAAGTTTATTGATAAATGGTGTACCTGTTTCAGACATAATAAGCGCAGATCCGAATCCAGTCCAGCCAGGTGAGGACATATTCCTGATTGCCTCAGGCAACGATCCAGATGGCGGTTCCTTAACCTACATCTGGAGCTCTGATACATTACTCTTTGCAAACAACCAGAATCAGTACGAAAGCCAGGACAATGGTTCCAAGATAGTGACTTCCGAATCAGATGTAGGTGAGCACGATATTTATCTTAGAGTTGTTGATTCATATGGTATATCCAGTGAGAGTTCCATGGTTACGGTTCAGATACTTTCACCGCCATTGGTCTCCGCTCAATGTGATACGGAGGCATCCTTGGAACAGGACTTACTGTTCAATGCAATTGCTAGTGACAAGGATGGTTCGATTGTTCGTTATGAATGGGATTTCGACAGCGCCAGTGGAGATATTGATTCGGTTGATTTTCAGGGAGCTTCATTTGCTACACATTCTTACAATAGTACTCCTGTAGATTCCTATTACACAGTAGTAGTTAGGGTCACAGACAATGATGGACTAGTGACAAGAGACACCTGTACCGTGGAGATAGTTCAGCCAACAACACCTAGTTCATCTGGTGATAGTTCCTCTTCGGGAGGTGCCTTGGGTTCAATATCCGAGATTGCAACCCCTCCAGTAATAGCTGGCATCGGTCTGGTTATTTTGATAATTGGTGCCGTAGCCTTTTACATGATGCGGCGCGATGATTATATTCCATATGTTCCACCTAAGACTGCCCCAACGGGAGCAGCGTACATGGAATCCCTTGTTCCCGAAGTATCTCCAGTGAGGGAGAGAAAGGCTGTAAAGGAGGAGGTTGTAACAGAGACCATGACGGTTGAATGTCCAGGATGTTCGGCTAGGATGGATATACCAAATATTTCTGGAGCTCAGCAAATTCAGTGTTCCGAATGTGGATTAGAAGGAGAAATCGAGCTCTAATGAAGGGGGCATACGGTTATTTTATAGGGTTGTTAATTATGGGGCCATACAAAGATGAAACGCGTAAAACTCATTAATGACCCGGCTGAGCTGGTGGCACTTTTCCGAGCAATAGATTCTGAAGAAAGACGTAATGTGATGACCACATTATCAGAAGGATGGACAATGATTAGTGCCCTCATAGAGAAATACGGTCAGGGTGCCCATGGTGCTATAACCTATTTTGAGAAGTTCAAACTTGTAGAATCTAGATGGGAGGTCAATGACGAAACTGGACGCCCAGAAAAGAGTTATCGGACTTTCTACAATGCATTCCAAATTTCCACATCATTAACTTTTGATGAAGCCCAGGAGCTTCTGACAGTAGTATTAATGACCGAGAAAGAATTCAATGATCTTGAATCGAAGATTGTTGAAATGATTGGTTCGGATGGTACATTTGCTAACGATATCTCTAAAGAGTTGAATGTTAGTTCATTAACCTTGAAAGGTTTAGTCAGAAGATCCGTAAAATTTGATTTTAAGGGACATAATATAGTACCACTAAAAGAGGAAGAATGAACGGCCCGGATATAGATGGAACCTTGCCAGGACAAGATATAGAGGAAGAACCTTCGGAAGATGAGGTCAGAAGAGAGTCAGACTCTGTTTATCAGAGCTCCGAGTCTTCGTCTTCTATGAATTGGGATGGAGATGGAGATGGATATGGGTGGAGAGAGGGAGAGTCCCTACGAGGATGGTTGTACCTTATCGCTGGAGCGGGCTACACTCTGCTTGTGGTTTATCTTTTGTTAGTTATCTGGATGGGTTATGAGAATATTCCAATTCTTAGCGATGGGAAGATTGCAGATACTAGTGGTGCATTTACCACGGCGATATTGATCTCAGCTATGGTGTATGTCACTATGTGGTTTTTCATGTCTGGTAAAAAACATTCATTTTTCACAGAGGATCCAGACAAGGCTAAATTCTATGCTGGTATCATCGGTCTGGCATCATTGGTTATTATAGCTCTGAGTTGGGCTGATTACAGCAGAGAGATGATAGTTTCCGCTATTTTGACCTCGGTTTCAAGTTGGTCTTATATACGTTCATCTCAGATGAAGTAAGTCCTAAGCGGGGGTCGCATAGTCTGGCCAATTGCGCTAGATTCAGAGTCTAGTCCTTAGTGGTACGAGGGTTCGAATCCCTCTCCCCGCACCATTCAATGCCTCCACATTGGCAAAACCGAATCATAGCCAGCCAACGGAACTCCCGTCATGGCTGCAGTTTCCTGATTGCTTGTCCTTAGGTTTTCCGGTCCCAAATCCGATATTTTCCCGATTCCCAGAGAACCAACAGTTTCAGCTAATTCCGTCGCAAAATTGTTCAATTCCTTGTTTTGACATTCTTTTTCCAAGAAGATACCCGATGAACCCAAAGCTATCATTTTGGTAGCATTCCTGCAATTCAGTTCTTGACAAGCAGTCAATATGGTCATGCTGTTCTTGTAGCCTCTGGCGGCAGTTATTGCAGCTTCGATTGGGATTTCACCACCAACTAGTATAACTCCGTCAGCACCAGATTTTGACACTACGGAAAGATCATTACTGATGTCTCCAGCAGGAAGCCTGACCATTATGGGTATTCTCTTTGACGTTGCCTGCCTAATCAACTCGATTACAAAGGCTAAATCCGCTGGTCGTTTCATATCCAATCTTCGGTTGATCTCAGTTGCTGTAAGATCAATTATTGCCATATTCGCTGAATCCAGGTTTTCTGGTGATTTTCCATTCAGGGACCACACAGCATAGACAGGGGCGTTTGTCCCTTTCCAAAGTAGAGGTATCGTGAGATTCAGTGGCTCCTTCTTGTTAATCCCAATAGATATCGACAATTCAAGATTATCCAGAGCTGGTGTTCTTGGTCTTTTACTGAGTACTGCTGGCGCTAGCATCAGGGTTTCTGAAATTGAATTGTAGGCAGTTTTTCTGGAAGTTTTCGGTTTTTGTAGTTTGCTGTTAACGGTTTTAAAATTCAGGCCTTCAGGATCAACCCCATACTCTTGCAAGGTTTTTTTGACAACTTTCAGGTCGCTGGGTGATGAATTTTTAACGTCCACTTGCTTATTATCATCAAATTCCCCTGCTAGGAAAATTCTCCCTCCAGTCATCATCCTCCCTATATATCCTCCCACGTCTCCACAGACAATAATAGTTCCTCCACTCATGCATGTTGCGATATCTCCCCCCACACTTCCAGATATTATCAGATCCCCTCCTTTCATCGAGGGTCCAGCACTTCCCTCAACCGATCCCTGTATGACTATAGTCCCTCCGGATGAACAGTGACTTACTCCTTCCTCACAGTTTCCATTAACTATGACCACACCCTTCCTCATCCCATTACCAACAAATCGGCCTGCGTTTCCGTTCAACACAATGCTGCTTCCGTTATTCAATCCAGCCAGATTGTCCCCTGCATCTCCGTCGAAGGAAATATTTGTTTTTGGAGGCATATTGGTTGCAATACAGGCCTGGGATGCAAGACCGGGCACTTGCATAGACTTGTTATTTTTTAGTTTTTTACGCAGTTCTTCGTTAATTGCACTCGACGTCCAAGATTCTTCAGAATCTCCCATTTCATGCCTATTTGTGACCTGTATTTACGTGATTAGGTTAGTGTCCTCGCGTGACCATGTACTCGAGTAGTGATTCGAAAAGTTGCCTTGCTTCACCGTCAGGGTATTTCGCTAATATGTCGCGTACTCCTTCTAGATACACATTCGCTAGTGAGTGGCATGCTTCCAACGCTCCACATTTTTCCATTATTTGAACTGCTTCCTGTACGTCACTATCACTGTTGTCTTTATTATCAAGAATATCGAGTAACCTTTGCCGATCATTTCCTGAGGCCCGATTCAACGCTTCGATAACTAGTAGAGTCTTTTTCCCCTGCCTAATATCAGATCCGGATGGCTTACCTAGCACCTGTTCTGAGGCCGTGGCATCAAGGTAATCATCCCAGATCTGGAATCCAAGCCCTACATTGGTTGCCATTTCCTCTAATTCACGAGCCTGCTTTTCACCAGAGCCACCAATACGTGCACCACCATAGGCTGATGCACCAAAAAGTATTGAGGTCTTGAGCCGAATCATTTCCATATAATCTTCTGGACTAACGGTTTCTTCCTGTTCAAAATTAATATCCATCTGCTGTCCTTCAGCAATTTTCCTAACAGTATAGGCTATATTCTGGACCAGGTCGGATTTGATATCATTGCTAACTTCGCAGTCTGTTATCATTTCAAATGCGTATGAGAAAAGTGTGTCTCCTGCAAGTATGGCTGTTGAAAGCCCGTAAATAGTGTGACATGCAGCTACTCCATGTCTCAGATCGTCATCATCCATTACATCATCATGTACTAGAGTAAAGTTGTGTATTGCTTCCAAGGCAGCAGCAAAGGGTATGGCATTATTCGAGTTCCCTCCTACCATTTCGCAGGTTATCAAGGCCATTACAGGCCGAAGCCTCTTACCTCCAGCCATAGGAATGTGAGCTGTAGCCTTGTACAATTTCTGTGGTTCTCTTATCTTTAGATATTTTGCTAGGGCTATCTCTACAGGTTTGGCTTTCTCAGCTATTTTCTCCTTAAGACTCATTGGTATTCGTCCATTTTATGCAATTTACCATCTGCGGCTTTACTCAGGTCATCAAGGGTGTTCCAGATGTCATTCAAGAAGTTTTCCTTTATGAGTCTGAACCAAGGTCCAATTTTTTCACCCTGATCGAATAGTTCCTGCAATTCGTCCTCAGTAACATATTTCAACTCTGCGATCTCATTGGGATTCGACTTAGTTTCTACGTCACAATTTAGGGCAAAGATGTAATCAATCTCGTGCTCGACCCACTTTTCGTCGGCTCTGGCCCTGTAGTGCATTTTAGTTATGAAGCATAGCTGATTTGAATCGATCAGGTCTTGTTCTATGCCTAACTCTTGTTCCATTTTTCTCTTTGCAGCCCGTTTTGCACCATCTATACCTTCAATCTCATTATCAATGTAAAGAGGGTGACTACAACAGCTGTTCGCCCAGATTGATGGAAATGTGATCTTGTCAGCTGCTCTTTTCTGTATCAATAATTCACCTGACGAGTTGAAGAGCAGAACACTGAAGGCACGATGCAGTTTTCCTTCACCAAGATGGCAGTTTACTTTTGTGTCAGGACCAATTATGTTATCATCCTTATCGATAACTATACAATTTTCTTCCATCATCTGAACCTGCTCTTCGTCGTATCCCTGAAGCCCAGACTTGTCTCCCGTCATCATGGCGCGAAAAGAACGGTTAATTAAAATGGATGTGCTTGCACAATCTCTTTAACTTGCCATTGTCTTGGTCACGTATGGCAAAGCTTGATTTCATTAGTGAGCTAGGTATCAAAGACATTAATCCCGGAGGTTTTTCGACGGAGTGGCTTGGTTCCGGCAGTGATTTGGAATCTATAACTCCTACAGATGGTAGCATAATAGCCACTGTAAAACAATGCGATTCTGGTGATTATGAGAAGATAATGCAGGACGCTACCTCGACTTTCGAGAAATGGAGAATGGAACCGGCACCTAAGCGAGGGGAAGTCATAAGAAAATTAGGTAATGAATTCAGAAAATACAAGGAACCTCTGGGCAAATTAATATCCTGGGAGATGGGTAAGATTCAGGCTGAAGGCGAGGGCGAGGTCCAGGAAATGATAGACATTGCCGATTTTGCAGTTGGTTTGAGCAGGCAGTTATACGGAAAAACCATGCATTCAGAACGCCCAGGCCATAGAATGTATGAACAATGGCATCCTCTTGGAGTGGTTGGAATAATCTCCGCTTTCAATTTTCCAGGTGCAGTATGGGCCTGGAATGCCATGATTGCAGCAGTTTGTGGAGATACAATGATATGGAAACCATCATCCAAGACACCATTGACATCAATAGCAATTCAGAAGATAGTCAACAACGTCATGGAACCAATGGGATGGAAGGGAGTCATGAATTTATTGGTTGGCAGTAGCCGTGATGTCGGTGAGATGTTGATTCATGATCGCCGTGCTCCTCTGATTTCGGCTACCGGGTCATGTGGAATGGGACGTAAGATTGGTGGAGCTGTTTCCAAGCGTCTTGGGCGTACACTTCTGGAATTAGGTGGAAATAACGGCATAATTGTAATGTCTGATGCAGACGCAGACCTCGCTTTGCGTGCAGTCCTGTTTGGTGCAGTTGGGACATCAGGGCAACGTTGTACGACCACACGCAGATTATTCTTGCACAATTCAGTTTCAGACGATATAACTGACCGTTTGGTCACAGCCTACGGACAAGTAAAGATCGGAGATCCCCTAAGTGATACTACACTGATGGGTCCTCTTGTTGATAACGGTGCAGTTAATGACTATAAAGACGCATTGAAGATTATAGAAGAACAAGGTGGTAAGATTCTTTGTGGAGGCAATGTCTTGGATGTACCTGGAAGCTTTGTTGAACCTACCATAATTGCAGCTACCCCAGATATGGAGATTACTCGAGAAGAAACCTTTGCCCCTATTCTTTACGTATTTGATTTTGATTCTATAGATGAAGCGATAACGATGCATAATTCAGTAGATCAAGGTCTGAGTTCTTCTATTTTCACAGGTGATATGCAATCTGTTGAACGATTTCTGTCGCATGCAGGTAGTGATTGTGGTATTGCCAACATCAATATAGGTACTTCAGGAGCAGAGATTGGAGGTGCGTTTGGAGGTGAGAAGGATACTGGTGGTGGTCGTGAGGCCGGTTCCGATAGTTGGAAATCCTATATGCGGCGCCAGACCAATACCCTTAATTGGTCTGATGAGCTTCCATTAGCACAGGGTATTGAATTTGGTTGATATGGATGATGACGAACGACAGTACATGCGTGTTCCCAAGGAGAATGCAGAAGCAGTCATGGGTAAATTGGCCGACGCTGGATTGATTGATGAGAATGCGGAGGTCCGATGGGAGGGAGATTTCGTTTCCTTTCCCTTGATATCCGGATTGTCCCCGAAGAATTAATTGGGTTGTAAACAAACAATTTCAGGTATTAAATCGTATAATTCATTCCAGTTTTTCATATCAGTAGTTTCTGTTGGTTTATTGGGTATAAGATCATCTACCAAATCATCAATTGGTCCTACTCCAGTTTGATCATTTAATTCTTCAGATGAAATCATTGCAATGCCCATAGATACTACCAATAAATTGTATTCAGGGGCTTTCCATACTTCCCCAATATAGCGCGTCTCAGCACCTTGGGTAACATTATATCCAACGTCTTCAAAACCTATTCTTTCCGACTTTGCAGTACCGTTATAGATTACATATTGTGTTGAATATCCCTGTTTGGTTGTTCTTTGACCATCTTCTATATGAGTATTCAATTCTATTTCTTGCTCAAGAGACATTTTATGGAATTGCTTGTCTAATTCATCTAGCGCATCCCTTTCATTTAGGTCAATTGGAACTTTTATTGCAATAACAAATAGCATTGCAGGGTAGCCATCACTCTCGCCTTCACTATCTTCTCCATCATCAAGGTAAAGGAAGAAAGAAGTTGAAGCAAATCCTAGTCCATACTCATCATATTGGCTCATTGCCCTTTTCCAACCGTTACCAGAATCGCCTTGAATGAATTCCCCGGGAAGTCTAACTGTTGCCGAATTATACAGAGGCATAAGGATCAGGCATGGTAGTACAACAATAATCGCTATTGCAAAACATGTTGCAGATCTCAAAGCCATTCTCTTCCAGGGTCTCGGGATTCCCGATAGCGCCCTTCCAACTAGATAGATTGGAACTCCTATGGTTATAGCTAAAAGCAGTGGTATCATATTTGAGTTTCCAATGGTTATTAATAATCCTAAAAATAAAAATACTGAGCATAGAATATATCCAGCACGCCTAATCTTGATATCGGTACCTCTTAATTTGAAAGACCATTTAGCCTCTATTATTTCGATATTCAGCTTTCCAAGAACAAAATACCAGCCTTGTCGAATCAACCCATCATTTGGTTCAACACCCCTGAATTCGTTCGATTTCTTTCTATCTCTATGCACTACAAAGAAGCAAAAAGACACTGCTGAGAATAGGAAAACCCAGAATCCAGTTCCTACTCCAAAAGAACCAATGTAATATGCAAAAAAGGCAAAGATTGATGCCATCCATGCTATTTTGAGTGGTCCGGATTCATTTTCTCCGATCAATGTCAGACTTAGGTCCTCATCAGGATCGTCTATGCTCTCAGCTTCTAGTATCAGTTTCCCATCCCCCTTATTTCCAACTAGAGTGTTGAGCCTGATATCGGTCGCTATTTGATCTAATATTTCAGGGTCTGCACAGATGCTCCATTTTCTAGCATGAGTACCAATGGTCAATGCGTTAACTTTGATGTATTGTCTTGCCACGGATAGTAGCACGAATAAGGAAAATAAAACTAGGTTGCCGATAAAGATTAGACTTAATGGTATGAACAACAGTTGCCACCAGGCTGAGAATCTTGGCACGAATCCCCTCTCCAGATAATCTATATTCTCACAAGGTATATCCCATAGATTGAATTGATTTCCAACAAAAACCCTAAGGTTAGTCAGGAATAGACTTCCATTTCTTTTATGGTCTACAGTAATATTTTCGTATTTTTTAAGCAATTTCTCGCTTGGCAGGAATTTTTCAGTTAAATCCACGAGGTTTAGTCACATTAGTCTTATTTAAAGCATTTCCAAAATACGAAGAGCAGATAAAGACCTCAGTATTGCAAGCACATGGAACTGCTCGATTCGCTTCGTTTTGTTCTAGGTGCCTCAATGTTAGGTTATGGTGCCTGGACCGATTACAAAACACGCAGAGTTCCTAATCAGACTTGGTTAATCTCTGGTACCCTAGCTTCGGTACTTCTGGCCTATGAATTTACTACCGAAGAATACAGTTTGCACATCTGGGCTTTGCTGGTTGCCACAATTGTGCTATTCTACAATGCTTTCGTGGATGAATATGTTCTGGACAATAACCAGATGATGTTGTGGAGGGCCGTTCAGGTTCTTGGAATCCTTTGTGCAGCGTATTTTCTATTCTCAGTAGAATCAGAAGAGTTGTCTGCCCAAGACTACAAGTTGGTAGATGTGGTTTCTATTTCTATTCTGATACTCTTGATGTACGTCTGGTTCTATCTGGGCCCTACTATTGGGGGGGCCGATGTGAAAGCGATAATGACTCTAGGACTCGTGGCACCGTTTACATTATCGTTTGGTAGCGATACTTTTACCGCCTTTGAAACACGTGGATTCCCCTATCCCTTTGTCGTATTCATGAATTCACTTCTGCTTTATCTGTTAATTCCCTTATATTTAGCAGTTTACAACGTCATCAAGGGAAATCTTGAGAAACCATACTTCCAGATTTTCTTCGGTACGAAAATGAAGATTGATCTGGCCCGTGAAAGTTTTGTTTGGCCTATGCAGCAGATTATAGGTGGTAAAGTGGTGATGGTTGCCTTTGTCAAGAATAAGGACGATTCAGATACCCAGTGGGACAAGTTGGAAGAATCGGGTGTTGATAATCCTTGGATTACCTTCAAGATTCCATATATCATACCCTTGGCACTTGCATTTGTTCTTTCAGCCATATTTGGAGATCTATTCTCACATTATCTTGTAGCTCCCCTAAATTCTCTATTTGGTTAGTTCTATAAATTCACTAAGAACGGAAGCCGTAGCACCCCATATCTTCAGGTCTCCAACTTTGAATATAGGAACTTTAGCCTCAAATCCTCTGAGGTCCCACGTTTCGTAATAACCTTTATCAGAATCAAGAAGTTCAGATACTTTCAAAACAAAAAAATCAGCAACCTCGTTTTCTGATAATTTCCATTCGGGTTCTTCATCCATTACACCTACGTAGGTTTGTACCAGATATCCAGATACTGGAACTGGTATTGGTGTCAATTTACCAATGATTTCTATTTTGTCTGGATCAACACCGATTTCCTCCTGAGCTTCTCTTAGTGCAGTTTCCTCCAAACTTTCTTCTTCCTCTTTGGAGCCACCAGGTAAGGCAATCTGTCCAGGATGATTTTTCACATTCTCAGGTCTTTTTATCATGGGGAAACAATATTCTCCATCTTTTTCGAACAAGGCTATCAGGATTGCCGCATCTATCAGAGCATCCAGTTTCTCTTTAGACAGCCAGTCGTTTAGAATTTGTAAATTTTCTTTTTCATTATCCACTGCTCTAACGGTCATTTTAGCCCAGGCTCTGACGCCTGGTAGCTCACCTTCCAGACCTGTCTTGATTTTATCAATCACTTCTATTTCTCGGCGAGTTCTTCCAGAATTCTTAGCAGAAGATCCCAGAATTTCTTAACAGATGGGATATCAACCCTTTCATCAGGTGAATGTGGACCTTTTATTGTTGGTCCAAAAGATATCATGTCCATTCCATTCACTTTTTCACCGATTACACCACATTCCAGTCCTGCATGAATAGCACAAACATTCGGTTCTCCATCAAGCATTTCTGAGTAAATCTTGGTAGTTATTTCCAAGATTGAAGAATTCAAATCAGGGGCCCATCCAGGATAGGCCTCATCTTGCTCGACTTTTGCACCATATACTTTGGACATCAGTGTAATCCTTTCTCTCTGTAATTCGAGAGCATCAGATATTGATGATCTTGTGGAGGATACAATATTGTAGTTTCCACCGTCGCACTTGACAGCAGCTAAATTATTAGAGGTTTCTACGAGCCCTTCCACATCATGAGAATATTTTAGTACTCCGTGTGGTATAGTTCTCAGGAGTCCTATAAGTGCAGTTTGACTATCCTCTGTAAGTGTTTTGTCAGGTGAATCATCTAAACCAGCAAAACTAATTTTCAGATTTTTTTCCTTTGATCCGAATTCTTTGTTCAATCCCTGTTCCCGTTTTGAGACAATTATTTGGGCATCAGCCATTGCCTCTGGACTGATTAAGACTGTGGCAAAGGCCTCCCTTGGAATTGCATTGTGTTTGTCTCCTCCTTGCAATGAAACAACCCTGCAATCCATTGAATTCTGTAGGGCATCCAGTATTGAAGCTAGAAAAACAATCGCATTTCCCCTTTCCTCGTGGATCTCAACCCCTGAATGTCCTCCCATCAGCCCTTCAATTGAGAGCTGGAATGATAGAAAGTCAGAGGGTGCGTTTTGATAATCCACACCAAGGTCAATACTGGAATCTCCACCACCTGCACAGCCAATGCAGATTTCTCCCCAATCCTCCGTATCTAGATTCAGCATTGTTCGGCCCTTGATTATTTCTCCGTTCAATGCAAAAGCTCCTGTTAAGCCAGTCTCCTCATCAACAGTGAATAGACATTCCAATGGGGGTAATTTACTATCTTGAGGGGCATCAAGTAGAGATAGCGCGGCTGCAACCCCTATGCCGTTATCAGCCCCCAGAGTAGTGCCTTCAGCTTTCAACCAGTCTCCGTCTGTGTATAATTTCAGTGGATCCTTCATAAAATCATGATTAGAATCCCGGTTCTTCTCGCAAACCATGTCCACATGACTCTGAATTACAATGGTCGGTGCACCCTCACCTCCGTTACTTCCAGGTTTGATAACGACGATATTTCCTGTTGAATCCTCTCTCATTTCAAGATTTCTTTCAGAAGCAAAATCTTTCAGATATTGTAATATCTTCTCTTCATGTTTGGAGGGTCGGGGAATTTTGGTTATTTCTTCAAAGTATTTCCACACGTTCCTGGGTTCAAAGCCTTCAACTATGGATGCCATAATTCATCAGTCTGGGAGGGTAAGAAAAACTTTCAGTCAACTTTTTGGTATTCAATACCAACGTATATTAGAGGTTCAAGAACAGTTTCTTCAAAGGTATCGACATTCTGACCGTTTACTGTCATTTCAAGTATGTGACTATCGTCAACTGAGTAATCCAGTATTTTTCCGTTATTGAATTCTTCTCCCCAGATATCAAAGAAAAAACCAAGTTTGGCAGTAGTGTTTTTCGTCGTCTCTACATGTACTCTACCACTATTGTCATACGTATGAATAGGATGCAAGAATAGAGTTTCCCCGTTTTCATCCTTTTCAAAGCCGACATTGGTTGGAATCTCGATTCTTTCTCCATTGATAGTTATATTGAGTTGGAAATGGTAGTGATAATCAGATTTAATTCCCTGAAGCGTGTAGTAACAAATTTCACTCTTCAGGTATTCGTTTTCTTCACTCGCATCTTCATCAGGAATATTAAGATAGTAAACGCTTGTTAGAATCATTACCGAAACCATACTCAAGAAAATACCTTTTAGAAGATCTTGGTTTTGCTTAATCTTCATCTTTATTACCAAAGACAATCATAGCGCCCAAAACCACGGCACCTATTCCAGATATTGCTGCGATGGCAAGTAACCATGTTGGTTTAGTATCGTTCTCAGTTTCTTCTTCAGGTTCTTGCTGGAAGCCTGGTGTTAAGTGAGTATCAGGATTAACGGTTACATTTCCGTACGTTTTTTCTCCTGTTGAAGATATGTCCATGAAGGGGTATTTCCCATCAGAATCAGTATAGTTGAAAGGTATATCAAAAAAGGCATTGCAATCATTATCTACTTTTGTCCCATTTGCGTCAGTTTCACAGGAACTTGTCAAATTCCCTGAATCCCAGTCATCATCCCCAAAATAGTCACCATCCCCATTTGAATCTACAAATATTCTATGTGTCACATTTTCAGAATCATCTACATTTATCCATCGAGCCGTGTCATTTACTATCATGCTCGCATTGGTTGGTGCTATTCCATTTTTCGAGATTATGAGGGTAAATATGCCACCAGAATGCGCTGAGACGTTTGGTCCAACAAATGCCACTGCTATAATCAAAAGTGTGATTGTTATGACAGAAGTTCGTCTCCACCGCATATTTTTGAAGATAAGATACTCTATAAATAAGCGCTGATATTGCAAGAATAATGCAGTCCAAAGAGCTGGCTCTGGCGGTATTATTGGTCATTAGTTCAGTGACCGCAGTATCATATTATTGGTCGACGAGCAGCGATTCTACTGACGAAACTAACTTTGACAATATGGTTGACCCTCTGCTTCAGGATGAGGGCCACAATCATAGAAATGCATCCGAGCATCAATTATGGACAGAGAATATCGAGTTTGTCAGTTATAATGAGTTGACCAAGCCGGGCAATGCGGAAATTCAAGTTGCCGCTTCCCCAGATGGCAAGACATATGCCTATCAGGCCGGTTGGAAGGGTTTTCACATCATAGATGTTACGGACCCTAGCAACACCACAGTCACAGCTTGGTACAATGACCCTTATACCCAAGTCTTGGACATCAAATATCTTCAGTATAATGGTCGTGAGTATATCATATGTCAAAACCAAATAGTGGACTCAGGCCAGTCAGACCCTAATGTTGGTGATTGGGAC